>Ga0315268_10002730_pt1 | contig 19750 bp, 18 predicted proteins | sample C1_top_MG_FD_204535 | JGI IMG/M metagenome (GOLD analysis project Ga0315268, IMG submission 204535) | Sediment microbial communities from Yellowstone Lake, YNP, Wyoming, USA - C1_top | ecosystem: Environmental > Aquatic > Freshwater > Lake > Sediment | place: USA: Wyoming | collected 2017-08-01
CGTCAAGTCGATGAGATTCTTTCGGAAAACGGGCCCAGCAGCTCGCAAGGGGTGTTTGCATTCTGCCCCCATCAGAATTTGACTCGAATTGATTCTGAACCGTCCGGAATCAAATCCACGCGAAAACGGCCAAGAAAGTGCTTCTTTCCCATGCATGAGATGAACATTGCGAAAAAAGCGTACGAGAACGGTACAGACGCAAAATTCTATGAATTCCCAAGATCGGGAGCTTTTTCACCGCCATTTCCGCCTGTCCGCGCACGCTTCAACTTGACCCCAAGTCGCGAGCACTTGTCGTAGAGAGTCTTCTCGGGTATGCCGAGGAGCTTTGCGCTCTCCTTGACACTCCAGCTGGTTTGCTCCAGCGTCCTGTAAATGGCAACCCGGGCGGCCGAGTCGCGAGCCTCCTTCTCGATTTCGGGGAGCGACTGTCCTATGACGACCGGCGACGTTGATTCGAAAATCTCCCTCGGAAGATGCTCAGGCTCGATCGAACCCGTCGCCGAGATGAGGATGGCGCGCTGGAGGACATTCTCAAGTTCCCGCACATTGCCCGGCCAGTCATGCTGCAGCAGCAACTCGAGCGCCATTGGGCTCACGCTCAGCGCCGTTCTGCTGAGCATTTTGCCGAAGCGTTGCAGGAAGTGCTCCACGAGCATCGGAATATCTTCCTTATGCTCGCGCAGAGGAGGAAGATGGATGGGATAGACGTTCAACCGATAGAAGAGATCTTGGCGAAACTCGCTGCGATCGGTCATCGCGTTCAGATCGCGATTGGTCGCGGCCAAGACGCGAACGTTGATCGGGATCGGGTTTGTGCCGCCGATTCGATCGATCTCCTTCTCCTGCAGCGCGCGCAGCAACTTCACCTGCAAATGGACATCAAGCTCGGCAATCTCGTCCAGGAAGATGGTCCCCCCATCCGCCAGCTCGAACTTACCCAGCTTCGTTTGTGTCGCCCCTGTGAACGAGCCCTTTTGATGCCCGAACAACTCACTCTCAATCAGCTCCTTAACAAGCGACGCACAGTTCACCGTGACGAACACCCGTTGGCTCCGCTTGCTGGCAGCATGGATCTCCCGCGCGACGAGCTCCTTCCCGGTCCCCGATTCCCCCGTGATCAGCACGGTGACATCGGTCATCGCGACCCTTTGAATCGCCTCGAACACCTGCTGCATCACCGGGCTGACGCCGACGATCCTGCCGGAGACGCGGTCGACCTCTTCCCGCAGCAGCTCATAATCTCTCTTCAGCTCCCGCTCAGCCAGCGCTTTCTCCACGATCGCCGTGAGCTCCTCCACCTTCGGCGACTTCGACGTGTAGTGGGACGCCCCAAGCCGCATCGCCTCCACCGCGCTCTCCACGGAGGCATGGGATGTCATGATGATGACCGGCAAATCCGGCATCGCGTCCTTCACGCGTTTCAGTACTTCCAGCCCATTCTCACCCTCACTCAACATCAGGTCGAGGAACATAACGTCCACCTTCTTCGCACCAAGGATCTCAAACGCTTCCGACGCCTTCTCGGCCTTCAGTACGTTGAACGACCCCTGCACGAGGGACTGGAAGTCTTGGAGGAAATCCTTGTTGTCATCAACAACGAGAGCCGTTCGCAACTGTTCCATAGTCGGGTGTCACATTATCGCGTCCACCCACGACGGGGTTTCGGAAGCTCCCCCGCCCTTCTGACGGTCGCTGCCCATTGGTCAACCGGGCAGGAGTCTTAGACGGACTAACAGGGCAGTTCCACTATCCTTGCTGCTCGATTTCACACAGATATCCGCATCGTATTTCGACAGAATTTCCGGAACCGTCGAGAGATCAACAGATGCGAGAGGAGCATCGCCTGTGAATACTTTGCCCCAGCGATCGGGCGGAATATAAAGCCCGTCATGCCGCATTTCAAGCATCCAAGAGGCCTGGTCAGTCCGCACCCGGAATGAGAGCTCCCCCTCGCCTCGGGCAGCCGCCCAGCCCAACAAGATGTCGAGCACCCTGAAGAGGTCCGCCTCGGCCATGACGACCAAGTGACGGTGAGCGGACAGGTCGTTCGGGAAAACCACCTTCAACCGACGATCCTCAGCCTGCCATTGCTCTAAGACTCGCCGCAGTGCGCCGTTGGCTTCGCACCGAAATTCCGCCATCACGTGCTCTCGCACCATCCGGAAGCCAACCAACAACCGGTCCACGTGCTCCGGAATTCCCCGCTCACACTTCTGAAGCTGTTCCGCCGAGGGGTTTGGACCCTCGATCAACCGACCTGTCAGAGCCGCGAGCTCATCCGAGTGAAACCGCATATCCTGCACGATCTTTGTGTCAATCCCAAGGGAGCGCAGCCGATCGGCAACATGGACTATCAAAGGATGAACGCTCTCCCTGTACTCAGCAACCGCCTTTCGGAGGCGCTCGTTCGCTGCCCCGGAATGGGCCTCCCCCAGATTGCGACCGAACAGAGCCAGCCGGTTGAGAATCATCTGAGCCCACGCACCGTGCGAGAAGGCTTTCAGATCGAGCACAAGACTGTCCAGCGTCTGCTTGCTGGCTCCTTCGATCGCTCGGTTCGCTACCGTCCTCTGTTCATTCACCGGCAGGAGTTCCTTTCCTTCTCACGATCCGCATATTGACAGAAAGCTTATGCTCGGCGACTTCAAGGGTGCGGAGACCGGACCGCCGGTTCGGGTTTCAGCCACCGTGGCTATCTCTCACGGGCAACGCGAAGCAAAGTGTGGAGAAGCCGCACACTTGACGGGGGCTGCTACCCCCGAACTCGGGGCGCACCTGTAAGACACCGGTCAATTGCCTGCAAGAATTTCTTTTCGTCTACAATCGGTTTCGGTATGTGGTCGTTGAAACCTGCCCGTAGATATCGCTTCCGATCCCCGCTTGTCGCATAGGCCGTCAGGGCGATGACGGGTACGTCCTTCAGCCGTGCATCGGCGCGGAGGAGTGAAAGAACCTCCAGGCCGTCCATACCCGGCAAGGAAATATCGAGCAAGATAAGGTCGGGGACCGTGGTCTTAAGGGCCTCCATCGCCGCAAAACCGGTCTCGAATTCGCTCACTTGATACAGGCCGCTCAGGAGTGCTCGCAGCAGCAACCGGTTGTCCCTGTTATCGTCGATGAGCACGATCGATTTCATGGGGATAGTAATTATAAGCGGTTAAGCCCGAAAGTGCAATACGGTTTCGGTGCCGTAGAATCAGGGCGTGGAGCGGCTTGCCAGCGGATCTTTTTGAGGGATCGGGAACGGAGGCTGAAACCAGAGGGTACGATGGAACCGTGCTCGGGTCCTCCCGATATCCCCCCATGGAGAACGATTCCCCCCGACAACCGAGCACGAGAGATGGTGGACGCTAGAGGGTTCGAATCCCGACAGGAAACCTGTCGGGATTTCGCAAACAACGCTCAACCTTCAACCTCCTGCTTGTCCCAATTTGGCCTGCGAGTGTTCTTCCAACGAGCAGATACCAAATTGAGAACCCCCACGTTTTCCGTCAGGGTCTGCTCTGTGGACGCTGAAGGATTCGAACCTTCGACCTCCGCCTTGTAAGGGCGGCGCTCTGGACCAGCTGAGCTAAGCGTCCATTTTCTAAGGTTTAATGTACACAACTCTTGGCGTCATTGCAAACCGTTACACGCGAGCCACTTGCGCCATTCGGTACAAACCCTGGCGAAGAACCTCGGGCTTCGGAAGCAGGCTTATGGCGACGCATGATTGTTGCTCCATGTCGAACAGGTGGCCGGGGTGAACCAAGACATTCTGGTCCCGCAGCAGCGTCAACGCCCACTCCTCGTCCCGCATGGTGCCGGGCAGCCTGAGCAGCGCGTTCCACCCTCCTTCGCACCGAAAGGTACTCAGAGAAGATCCGGTAACCGCCTCGGCAACGAGCAGGTAGTTGTTATGTACTCGAGTGCGGATCTGGACCGTGATTGCCGACGCATCACTCATCAGGCTCGGCAGGGCATGTTGCACAGGTGTACCGACGGAGAGAAATGTATCCGCGATAATCTCAAGCCGTTTGATCGCTTCATCCCGCTCCGCGACCGGGCCCGAAACTACCAGCCAAGCCAGCTTCATCTGAGGGAGACCGAGGAGCTTTGACAAGCCGTTGAGCGTGAAGGTCAACACCTGCTCGTTTCCCGCGAAGCTCGCTGCGCGCCGAACGTCATCGTCGAAGGCATACGTATGGAACACCTCGTCGACGATCAGTGCGAGGCCGTACCTCCGCGCGAACGCCGTGACGCTTTCTCGCTCAGGGATCTTTAGAAACGACCCGGTCGGATTGTTCGGATGCACGATCACGAGAGCCCGCGCATGCCGTGAGAGGGCATGTTCCAGACTTGGCGCGTCAAGACGCCACTGGCCGTCATACATCAGGTGGTAGTGGGCAGGTGTGACATCGTTCAGCTCGCAAAGGTAGTCGAACAGGGGATAGCTCGGCTTCGGAAGCAGGACGGGGTCTCCGACGTTGCAGAGGAGCCGGAACAGGAAGGCGTACGCCTCGCTGGTACTTGCGGTCAGAAAAACACCCTCGGGATCGATCGTAATTCCCTGTCGACGATAGAACTCCACAACCGCCGCGCGTGCGGAGAGAAGACCCTTCGGTTCCGGCGAATACCTTAGAGACTCCTGCGTGACAAGAGCCTGCAGAATTGTGTGCTCGTCGTACTGGAATCCGCAGCGGGTTGGGTTCGCTTCGGTGAGATCAATGATCTCCTCCCCCCGGGCGCACTTCTCCTGCAGGAGGGCAAAAAGCTCGCTCGATTGGAAGTCCCAGTTTGTGCGAGAGGAGAACATAGTCGTTATTCGGGAAACGGAGCCCGAAGGCAGTAGGGAGTAAGGAAGGTGTAGGTCACAAACGCCAGACTACGCGGGCTCCCTCTCTTCCGTTGTCAAGTCAGATTTCTTCGATCTCGACTTTTTTCCTCGACATCCTGTTGCGCTCGTTGTGGTCGAGATACTTCTTCCGGAGACGTATAGACTGCGGCGTAACTTCGACATACTCATCGTCACCGATCCACTCAATGGCCTGTTCAAGGGTGGGGGTCTGAGGCGGCTCGAGACGGATCGCCTCGTCAGAGCCGGAAGCCCGCATGTTCGTCAAGTGCTTTGTTTTGCAGACATTCACGACCATGTCGTGCTCACGCGAGTTTTCCCCGACTATCATGCCGGCGTACACCCGCGTCCCCGGCTCGATGAAGAACCTGGAGCGCTCTTGGAGCTTCCAGAGGGCGTAGGCGACCGCCGTGCCGTTCTCGAGAGCGATGAGCGCGCCGCGGGTCCGGTGGGCAATCTCCCCTTTGAACGGCTCGTATCCGTGGAAGTTATGATGCAAGATACCGGTCCCTTTCGTCTGAGTCATGAACTCTCCCCGGAACCCGAGAAGGCCTCGGGCAGGGACGAGGAACTCCAGCCGCGTGTTTCCCTGAACCTGAAGCATGTTCCTCATCCCCCCCCTTCGTTCTCCCAAATTCTCCATCACCACGCCGACGTATTCGTCCGGAATATCGATGATCACATGCTCCATTGGCTCGCAGAGGACGTCATCGATATGTTTGTAGATGACCTCCGGACGGGAGACTTGAAACTCAAAGCCCTCGCGGCGCATCGTCTCGATCAGAATCGCCAGATGGAGCTCCCCCCGGCCGCTCACTTTGAAGACGTCGGGCGAATCGGTCAGCTCGACCCGCAGGCTGACATTCGACCGCAGCTCCTTTGCCAACCGATCCCCCAGATGGCGGGTCGTGACGTATTTCCCCTCCTGACCCGCAAAGGGGGAATTATTGACGACAAAGTTCATCGAGAGGGTCGGCTCCTCAATGGACACAAACCTCAGGGGAGTAGGATCTTGCGCGTCCGCGATCGTCTCGCCGATGTCGACATCCTCCATGCCGGCCAGAGCGATGATATCACCGGCGCTCGCCTCCTCCACCTCAACGCGCTTGAGCCCTTCGAATGTGTAGATCTTCGTTACCTTTGCATCGTCCAGGGTCCCGTCGCGGTGCACCACTTTCATCGGCGACCCGAGCCGGATCGTCCCCCGATGCACGCGACCGATTCCAAGCCTTCCCAGGTAGTCGTTGTAGTCGATGGTCGTCACAAGCATCCGGAACGGTGAGGCGCTATCTCCCGGAGGCGCCGGAACACGGCTTACGATGGTCTCGAACAGCGGTTCGAGGTTGTCGCTCGGATCTTCCAGCTCCCTCTTTGCGATCCCTTGTTTTGCGATCGAGTAGATGGTTGGAAAATCGAGCTGGCGGTCGCTCGCCCCGAGGGAGAGGAAGAGCTCGAAGACCTCATCCAGCACCTGATGGGGCCGCGCGTCCTTCCGGTCGATCTTGTTGATGACGACGATCGGCTGCAGATCCAGCTCGAGAGATTTCTTCAGCACGAATTTCGTTCCCGGCAGCGGTCCCTCCGCCGCATCGACGAGCAGCAAGACGCCGTCGACCATCTTGAGCGTTCGTTCCACCTCACCTGCGAAATCAGCGTGTCCCGGCGTGTCGACAATGTTGATTTTGACCAGCTTGTCCTTCTTGGGCTTGTAGAAGACCGCGGTGTTTTTGGCGAGGATCGTGATCCCGCGTTCCCGCTCCAGCTCATTGGAGTCGAGCACGCGTGTCATCACCTGCTGATTCGCCCGGAATGTCCCCGTTTGACGGAACATGAAGTCGACAAGCGTGGTTTTGCCGTGATCGACGTGCGCGATGATCGCTATATTGCGGATGTCAGTTCGTCTCTGCATATCTATTCACCACCGAGGGATCAAGCGGGCGCGCCCCCAGAAAAAAAATGCCTCGGGTCGCTAGCGCCTCCCGTAAACCCATGGGTTGCTAGCCTGAGGCCGTCTTAATATAGAGAATTTTTCGCTGAATTGAAACCGGCGCGGAGCTTCCCCCGTTCCTCCTTCGCGATATCCGACCGGAGCATCAGGAACAGTCTCGTCTCGGGCCGCATGAGGATGGGCTGTAAGATATCCATGGGACGCAGCAGCGTATGAGCCAGCGCGATCGGTCCAGCGTTAAGGAGGACCGGCATTGCAGAGCTCGAAAAAGTACCGCGGACTTGACCTTCGTTTCGACTGGGAGACGGGAGTGCGCAAACGGAGGTTGATTCGGCTTGGTGAGATCTCCCTACGGTGTGTCGGACCGGATACCAATCGAATTCGAGCGCAACTGCAAGCTCTTCACGAGGCCTAGATTGCACCTGGTGCCACTTTTCCATATTTTTTGTTCCCCTGACTGTCCGGTACACCCGCGATGGTCGGGGTGAGGTGTTTTCTAAAGGAGGGGAGGCAAATTGCCGATTGGCGAAGCTCGATTGTGGAATCGGAAAGCGTGAGGGCAGACGTCGGTATGATGAATGACATCAAGAAGAGAGTCTTCGAGTCTGAACCGTTCCAACGGTTGGCTCGAGAGCTTGAGGCACCTGGTGCCGCCCAGCCGCTTTTCGTTCGAGGCATCAGCGGCTCGCTCATGGCCTTCTTGGCCACCTTCGTCTACGAACAGAGGCCGAGGCAGGTCCTTCTGGCCGTCCCGGACAATGATCGGGCTGAGCGACTCCGCGACGACTGTGCTCTTCTGGCACGCGAGGACCAGGTGCGCCTGTATGCCTATTCGGCGAGCCACAGAGCGGCATTGCTCGATCTGACGGCCTCCATCGCCCAGATGGAAGCCCTTCGATCGCTTTCGAACGCGGACGCCGTTATGGTCGTAGCGTCTGCCGAGGCGCTCGCAAGTCGCGTGCCGTCCCCGCAAGATTTTCGGGCAAGGATCCTTGAGCTCAGCGCAGGGAAGGAGTATCCTTTCGAGGCCCTGCTGGCATCGCTTGCCGAACTCGGTTTGGAGCGAAAAGACTTCGTCGAGGAATACGGAGACTTCTCCGTCCGCGGCGGCATCCTCGACGTGTTTCCCTACGTGGGGGAGAACCCTCTTCGCATCGAATTCTGGGGGGACTCTATTGAGTCCATCCGCGAGTTCGATATCCTCTCGCAGCGATCGATCCGCGAGCTCCAATCGGCAACAATCATCGCAAGCCTCGAACCGGTGTCGAGACAAGATCAGCCATCAACCGACTCACTCTTCGAGTATCTGCGTCCCGACGCTGTAATTCTTGTCGACGAGCCGATGCTCATCCAAAAGGAGATCGAGGAGCTTTTTCGTGAAGGGAGAGCGAACGTCCTGGATTGGAACGTACTCGAAAGGCAATCGGAGCGGTTCGTTCGCGTCGTTCATTCGACCATCTCGGGGCCGGGCACTCCATGGTCGAATGAGCCGGGAACCGCCCTGGGAGGTCACGATGGGACTTCGATAGAGATCCTGGATTTTCTCAGCTCACCCCAACCGCCGACCAACGGGAGTATCAAGGTGCTCCTCCGCCATATGGGAAACCTCGTCGCTGAAGAGCAGCACGTCTGTATCGCTTGCGACACGAAGGAGGAGGCGGAAAGGATCAAGGAACTCATCGAAGAGGAGCTCACATCACCCGAGCTCCCGCGCGAGAGCCCTGAGCAAGCCGTCCCCCTCCCATCAAACGGCACCGAAATCAGCTATCAGCTGCTGAATGAAGTAGTCCATTCCGGCTTCATCTACCCCCCTGCCCGTCTCGGACTCTTCACGGAGCACGAGATCTTCGGCCGTCTGAAGCGACGAGGGCTTGTGCGGAAGCGGAAGTTCAAGGGTTTCAGCGTCAAGGAGGCGCAGCAGCTCCGCCGCGGCGATTTCGTCGTTCATATCGACTACGGCGTCGGCAAGTTTGCCGGCCTGCAGAAGCTCCGGATCCGCGGCGCGGAGCAGGAGGTGATGAAGGTCCTCTATGCCGAGAACGACATCCTGTACGTCAACCTGAACTTTGTCAACCGCGTGCAGAAATATGCCTCGCAGGAGGGGCACATCCCGAAGCTGACGAAACTCGGGGCACCGGACTGGGAGCGCCTCAAATCCAGCGCGCGCCGCCGTATCAAGGATATCGCCCGCGAACTGATCAGCTTGTACGCGCGCCGCAAGCACGAGGGGGGATTTGCGTTCGCTCCCGATTCTCACTGGCAGAAGGAACTGGAAGCCTCCTTCATGTACGAGGACACCCCTGATCAAGTGAAGGCCACGCTCGACGTCAAGAGCGACATGGAGCAGATCTCGCCGATGGACCGATTGGTCTGTGGGGATGTCGGCTTCGGCAAGACCGAGGTAGCGGTGCGAGCCGCTTTCAAGGCTGTCATGAATGGGAAACAGGCTGCCGTGCTCGTCCCGACAACCATCCTCGCCCAGCAGCATCTCAACACGTTCCTCGACCGGCTCGGTCGTTATTCGGTCCGCGTCGACTTACTCTCCCGCTTCAGATCCAAGAACGAGCAGGCGCGGACCCTCGCCGACCTCAAGCTCGGGAAGGTCGACATCGTGATAGGGACGCACCGGTTGCTGTCGAAGGATGTCGAGTTCAAGGATCTCGGCCTCCTGATCATTGATGAGGAACACCGGTTCGGCGTCTCGGCGAAGGAAAAGCTCCGGAAGCTCCGTGCGACCGTCGACACGATGACCCTCACGGCGACCCCGATACCCCGCACGCTGCAGTTTTCGCTCATGGGCGCACGGGACCTCTCCATCATCAACACCCCGCCCCGCAACAGGCTCCCGATCATCACCGAGATCGCCCAGTATGATGCTCAACTGGTCCGCGAGGCCACCTTGAAAGAACTGCATCGCGGCGGACAGGTTTATTTCATCCACGATCGGATCCATGATATCGATGAGATCCAGGCGCTTCTCGAGCGAAGCATCCCCGAGGCCCGCTTCCACGTCGCCCACGGGCAGATGAAGGGTCATGAGCTCGAGAAGACCATGATGGAGTTCCTTGGGAAGAAGTTTGATGTGTTGATCTGCACCAAGATCATCGAATCGGGAATCGACATACCGAGCGTGAACACGATCATCATCAACCGGGCCGACCGGTTCGGGCTCGCCGAGCTGTACCAACTGCGAGGCAGGGTAGGTCGAGCGAACGAGCAGGCGTACGCGTACCTCCTCACCCCGCCGATCACCAGCCTGCCGCGGGCGACGCTCCGCCGGCTTCAGGCGATTCAGGACTTCACCGAGCTCGGATCGGGGTTCAACCTCGCGATGCGCGATCTCGAAATTCGCGGTGCAGGGAACCTGCTCGGAGCTGAGCAGTCCGGGTTCATCATGGAGATGGGATTCGAGATGTACCAACGCGTCGTGGAAGAGGCAGTCGCCGAGCTCAAGCAGCAGGAATTCCAGGCGCTGTTCGAAAAGGAGTTGCCTATCGGCAAGGAGCGGGCGACAGAGACTGTCATCGAGTCGGATATTGAGGCGTACGTTCCGGATTTCTACATCGAGTCCGATGCCGAGCGCCTCGACTTCTACCGTCGACTGTATCGAGCCAAATCGCGGGAGGAGGTGCAGTCCCTGCGGGATGAGCTGGAAGATCGGTACGGCGAGTACCCGCAGGAGGTCGAACAGCTCTTCTCGCTTGTTGAGCTCAAGATCCTTGCCGCGACCATCGGATTCATCAAAGTGGATCTGCAGGAGGATCAACTGACCCTCTCATTTCCGCCGGCGGAGGACAAAGCCTTCTACGATACGGCGGACGACTCAGTGGCTCCTTTCCAGGTGATCATGGGAAAGATGGCCGGTCTCCGTGCCTCTCGAGCCCACCTCAAGCAGGAGGGAACTCAGCTCAACCTCAAAGCCCGTATCAGCTCGGAAGCGTCCCCTTCCGACCGCCTCCGTGCTGCCACCGCATTTCTCGAATCCCTCCAAACATCCTGATTTTATTGTACCTCCTCGCCTTTGCGAACTTTCTGGGCGTCTCCGGGAACTTCTATTGAATTTGAATAGTTTAAATTTGAAAGATATTTGAAACCCTCCCGACGGACCTCGTCGGGGCATCTCCGGGAGTGAAGGAGATCGACATGAAGACGACAAAACGATACGGCAGGAAGGCGGATGTCGCCCTCACAATGTGGGTGAAGCTTGCTCGGGCCACGGCCACCTTCGGTAAGCTCACGCAGGAGCACATACGGACATTCGGCCTCACCGAGCCGCAGTTTGGCGCCCTCGAGTGTCTCGGCCATCTGGGCCCGATGACCATCGGACAGCTGTGTAAGAAACAGCTCGTCAGCGGTGGGAATATGACGGTGGTCGTCGACAACCTCGAGAAAGAGGGCCTCGTCGAGCGTGTGCCGAGCAAAGAGGACCGTCGTTCGATCCTCGTTCGGCTCACCGGTAAGGGAACAAAGCTATTCGACGATATTTTCGAACAGCACGCACAGTACGTCGCGAAGCTCGCTTCTGTCCTGACGGAGGATGAGCAAGAAGAGCTGGGAAAGCTCCTCAAGAAGCTCGGCGTTTCCCTATCGACGGGTACTTGACTCCGCCGCAACGGAATTGTCCACATCATGCGTTAGCTGGATGAAGCCAGACGAAAGAGACAAAGCAATGAACTGCAAGCACCTGAAAGTCCTCGGAATCTCGGGCAGCCTCCGGAGGGATTCGTTCAACCGGACGGCTCTCCAAGTTGCCAAGCGGTTCGCGACGGAGCTCGGTGCCCAGGTCGACGAGATCGACTTGAAGGCGCTCGCACTGCCAATCTACGATGAGGATGTGCAGACAGCGGGATTTCCTGAGCCTGTTCGAAAGCTCAAGCAGGCCGTTGAAAGCGCTGACCTGCTGCTGATTGCATCCCCCGAGTACAACTACTCGATCTCCGCTGCCTTAAAGAACGCGATCGAGTGGCTCTCGCGCGGCAAGAATTCGCTGGACAACAAGGTTGCAGCGATCTTCGGCGCGTCCAGCGGACCATATGGAACGCTCCGCGGTCAGTTTCAGCTTCGACACATCCTCACCTCGGTCAATGTCTATACCGTCCCGCAGCCTCAGGTCTTCATCCGATCGGCTCGGGATGCTTTCCTTGCCGACGGAAGCCTTGCCGATAAGGAGGTCGAAAATCAACTGAAGGTGCTCGTCGCAAAATCGCTCTGGCTGGCGAGCGCGTTGAAGGATTAGCACGTTGAACGATCATCATTCATCACAACTACATCACAAGGAGGCTTCATACTATGGAATCCATTCTGTTTCTGCTCGGCAGAATTCTCTTCGGAGCGTACTTTCTCATGAGCGGCTTCAACCACTTCAAGAACGCGGAAATGCTCTCCGGCTACGCCCAGTCGAAAGGCGTGCCGGCACCCAAACTGGCAGTCATCGTCAGCGGGGTACTGCTTCTGATCGGAGGCTTGAGCGTTCTCTTCGGTCTCTACCCAACGATCGGGGCTGTCGCCCTCATTCTTTTCCTCGTGCCGGTCTCGTTTATCATGCATGCGTACTGGAAGATCCAAGATCCACAAGTGAACATGGCGGAGAGAGTAAACTTCATGAAGAACCTGGCACTCGTCGGCGCGGCATTGTTGCTCCTTTTCGTCTCGCAGCCCTGGCCGGAAAGCTTGAGGTTCTGAGTCTCTCTCTCGGCCGTCCACAGAATCACGCATCGTTGCCGCGGATAGATGAGGACCAAATGGCAGGCACACCATCATCGGACAGAAACATTCTGGGCATCCATCACATCACCGTTCTAGCGAGCGATCCGCACTGCAATCTTGACTTCTACGTGAACGCACCGGGGTTGCGGCTTGTCAAGAGAACGGTCAATTTCGATGCTCCGGACGTCTATCATCTCTACTACGGCGATGAGACTGGGCGACCGGGGGGCCATCTTGACCTTTTTCCCATTCCCTGACGCGGCGCACGGGAAACGGGGGACTGGCGAGGTCTCTGCCATTGCATTCTCGGTTCCACGAGGGGCAAACGAATTCTGGGCCAAGCGGTTGTCAAAGCAAGGCATTCACGTTGAAGGCCCGTCTTATCGATTTGAGGAGGAGATCATCTCCTTTCGGGACCCGGACGGCCTGGAAAGAAAGCCCTGTTTCCCCCGAGCTGGCTGCCTGGAGGTTCCACGGTGTCACGCTCCAGCTTGGGAAGATCGACCAGACAGCCACGCTGCTCACCCGGACGATGGGCTTTCAACTCTTCAATGAGCAGGGGGATCGCGTTCGTTACGTCATCGGCAGTGACTCCGCCCAAGCTGCGGTCGACATCCTTGTCAGAGCTGACCTCCCCTGTGCCCGAACGTCGGCCGGGTCGGTACAGCACATCGCCTGGCGGGCGGCAGACGACCTGTCGCAGATCGCCTGGCGAGAGAAGATCGCGGAGGCGGGTTTAAACGTTACGGAGATCATCGATCGCCAATATTTCCGCTCGATCTATTACCGTGAGCCGGGCGGCATTCTCTTTGAGATCGCTACGGATCCGCCTTGCTTCACAGTCGACGAGCCGATCGACCCCCCTGCCACGAAGCTGATGCTTCCGCTATGGCTTGAGCCGAACCGGGGGCACATTGAACAGGTCTTGCCGCCGATCTCTCTGCCGTCACCGATGGTTTCACTCACGTGAAGGAGCCAAGACGAGTCTGAGTGAATTCTGATCAGGCGAACTCTTCCGGTGATATAGTACCTTGAAAAGATCTGATTTCGAGAACGAGAGAGGAGAAGAGGTATGAACCAGTATCTGGCTGCTATCTCGCTTCCAACACACTTAACCGAGGAGTTCGTGGCGCTCATTCCGGCGCAGCGAAAGCACGTCAACCAGCTCATCGGAGATGGAACGCTTACAGGGTACAGCCTTGCCCTCGACCGATCGAAGCTCTGGGTGACTATGGTTGCGGAGACCGCGCGGGAAGCGGAAGAGATCGTCGCCGCGTTCCCGCTCTGGAAGTTCTTCGAGGTCGAAATCTACCCCCTGGCTTTCCATCAGAGCTCGCGTGCCGCGCTTCTGAAGGTCTCATTGAACTAACAGGACAATCCTGCATGGACGACATGCTGAGTGACATGACCCCTGCAAGCACAGCGATGAAGAGAAATCGCTTGCCTGACAACACTCGCATCGGCTACGTGAACCTTCGAGTAGCCGACTTGGACCGATCCCTGTCGTTCTACCGCGACCTCCTTGGGTTGACGGAAATGAACAGGCTCGACTCAACAATCTCACTGTCGGCATCTCGCAACGGGGAACAGATCATCCTCCTGACTGAGGTCAGGAACGCGAAGTCAAGACCCCCGCACTCGGCAGGATTGTACCATTCGGCGATCCTTTTGCCGAATCGGAAGGAGTTGGCCAGGGTTCTCAAGAGGCTTTTCGATCAGGATTGGCCGTTCCAGGGATTTGCAGACCACGGTGTAAGCGAAGCCTTGTATCTCGCCGACGCAGAGGGGAATGGAGTTGAGCTGTATGCGGACCGACCACGCAACCTGTGGCCCTGGAAGAACGGCGAGCTTCAGATGGTAACGCTTCCGCTCGGCCTGGACAATCTTCTTGCCGAACTGCCGAAGGCAGACGATGCGTGGACCGGGATCCATCCACAGACCCGAATCGGTCACATCCATCTGCAGGTTTCTGATCTCCGGAACGGTGGACGATTCTACCACGAACTCCTGGGGTTTGATGTGACGGAGCGTTCGTTCCCGGGCGCTTTGTTCGTCTCAGCCGGTGGATACCACCACCATATCGGACTTAACGTCTGGGACAGCCTCGGCGGGAGGGGAGCTCCTGCTGATGCGGTCGGTCTAGCGAAGTTTTCTATCGCGATTCCGGATGAACATGAGCGGTCCGCTCTGCGCCAGCGGCTGGACCAAGCAGGCCTCCGGCTTGAGGAGAGTGAAGGTGGGTTCGTGGTCCGCGACAATGATGGAATTGGAATTGAAATCACATAGGTTGATGCGTTATCTTTCACAGTTTCGTAGCACAAGGGATCTCATGAAAAGATTCGCGGCTCTGCTCGTTATCATGTTGGCCGGTTCGGTTCACCTCTTTTGCCAACGCTCGGACTGGAGGCTCGACAAGGCGCATTCAAGAATCGCATTCTCGGTCCACCACATGGTGATCTCGGAAGTCTCCGGTTCCTTCGAAGACTTCGACATCGCTCTACGCTCATCAAGGGATGACTTCACGGATGCGGCGGTCGAAGGGACGATACGGGTCAACAGCATCAACACCGACAACGAACGGCGGGATAATCACCTGAAGTCAGACGACTTTTTCAATGCAGAGAGATACCCGCAGATCAAATTCAAGAGCACATCGTTCGACAAGGTAGGGGACAACAGGTACAAGATCATCGGGGACCTCTCCATTCGGGATAGCACCAAGAGTGTCGTGTTCGACGCCACTTACAATGGATCAGTAGAATTGCCGAACGGCTCGACGATGGTTTCCTGGAGCGCGACCACCTCGATCAACCGTTTTGACTATGGGTTGAAATGGAGCAAGGCGCTCGAGACGGGAAGACTCATCGCAGGGGAGAATGTCAAGATCACAATGAACTTGGAATTCAATCGCTAACCTCGGTCCCCCTACCGTGGCGATACCGAGGCATGCATCAAAATGATTGAGGGGGATCTCCATCGGCCGGAGCATGTCCGCCAGCCGCCGGGTCCTTCAGCCGCTTGTGGGTTTCGTCATGTCTCTCAGCAGGCTCGAGGTGCGTGGTGATATTGAGTGCGACAGGAAGCAAGCTCTTGAGCGCGGCCTCGATCTCTGTCGCTTTCCAGTGAGCTTCTTCTATCTTCGCCCCTTTGGGGAACAACAGGTGGAATTCCACCCACATTGACGTTCCGCCGTGTCGATAGCGGAGCTCATGGTACCGAAGTCCTCTCTTTTGCGTTTCCGCATCAAGGGCCGTTCTGATTTGCCCTTCGAACACCGGGTCGGCTTCGTCCATCAACCCGCCGACGGACTGCCGGATGAGCTTCCCTCCCGACCTCAGGATGTTGATCGCCGCTGCAATGGCGATGATCGGGTCGAACGGAAGCCAGCCTGTCCAGAGCACCATCACCAAACCGACGATCACGGCCAGGCTCGTCCACGAGTCCGTCAAAACATGCTTGCCGTTGGCGATCAGAACGATTGACCTCGTCCGCCTCCCCTTCCAGACCAGGTAGCCGCCGAGAACAGCGTTGGTTGCGGCGGCGCCCGCCGTGATGAGCGTTCCCGTCTCCAGATTCTGAAGAGCAAGCCCCGCAATCCACTTTGCGACCGACGTGTAGATGATATATCCGGCGGCGATCACAATCATCATCCCTTCCATCCCCGCGGAGAAGAAGCTGATCTTTTCGTGTCCGTACAAATGGCTTCGGTCCGCCGGTTTGAAGCTGAGCCAGAGACTGAAGGCTGCAAAGGAGACGGCAAAGACGTGGATGACCGACTCAGCGGCGTCGGAGAGGATCGCCACAGAGCCGGTGATGGCATAGGCAAACGTTTTGCCGATCAGCATGAGAAACCCGATGCCGAGGGAAAGTCTGATGGCAAACCGCTGCTGGCGGTAGAGGTCGGAATCGCTCTCCGAGTTCATAAGCGAACGTTGGATAGATGTCTGTCCGGAGATCGCTACACCTTGATGATCACGTCGAAGCGATACATCGCGTACGCGATCAGATACAACGCCAGCATGAACGCAACGGAGTGCAGGAACGAAGCGACCATCGGATCTCCGACCGGCGCAAAAAGGAGATTATAATAGCATGATTGAAGCGTAACTGGAGTCCCCCCTGGTCCGGTGACCTTGATGATGGCAGTAAGACGACCGATCAGGCCCGCGAGGGCGAACATCGTGATCGCGTTCAACCCGTAGATCTGAAACGGCTTCGCCCATCTTCTGTATCCCTTCACATCGATCAGCCAGTAGCAGAACGCGAAGACGTTGAGGGCCATCCCGGCCATGAACACGGAATACGAGGTGGTCCAGAGGTTCTTGTTGATTGGAAGCCAGTTGTCCATCAGCAATCCGATACACAGGAAGACATTTCCGTAAATGAACATCCAAGCGGTCTTTTCCTCGGCCGTCCGTTCTGAACGCAGGAAGTGACCCGTCAGGACTCCGAGCATGGTTGTGGCGATTGCTGGGAGCGTGCTCAAGATGCCCTCTGGATCGAATCCGGGAGCAGGCGCGCCGAGCCACGTGTGACCCCTCAGGATCGTCGAATCAAGGTACCAGGCCAGACTTCCCACCGGGTCGAGGACGCCGGCCCCATAGCCCGGGACAGGAACAAGCTTGACGAGCAGCCAGTAAACGACCAGAAGGATTGCGGTCCAGCGAACCTGCCATGTGATGTTGGAGTAGAGAACGATCAAACTCGCGACAAGGTAGCAGATTGCGATGCGCTGCAGCACACCGGGGATGCGTATCGTCACCCAGCTGAACTGATGACCGAAGAGCAGCCCGAACGGGAAGCCGTTGAGAAACAGACCAATAGCGAAGATGATCGCTGATCGTCGCACTGCATGAAGGAGGAGTTTCTCACGGTCGGCGCCACGCTCCACGCGTTTGGAGAACGAGAAGGTCATGGCCACGCCGACGATCCAGAGAAAGAAGGGAAAAATAAGGTCGGTGAACGTCCAGCCGTTCCACGCCGCGTGTCTGAACGGAGGGTAGATTGAGGACCACGAGCCGGGATTATTGACCATCATCATCCCGGCGATGGTAGCGCCGCGGAAAGCATCAAGTGAGACCAGCCGGCCGCTGGTCTTGGAAACTGCCTGGGCGGTCACGGGGGGCTCCCTGTTTGAATTCTCGATTGCCGCCAGTCGACAATTTCCATCATCCTCCCCACGCGGTTCCGGACCGCAGGAAGACGACGACAATCCATCCGACGAGAAGTGCAACGATAATGATGATGCGAAGCTTTTTCTGGGATGACATGGAGGCGATGAACCTGAGTCGTTTTCTGGAAAAAGATAGGGACAAAAGTCGGTACAGTCAATTAGCACGCGGCAGCATGCGCGGATCGCATCTCGGAGTTGCTGCCTTGACTTTACACGGGCTCGGCATGGACTGTGATTCGGTGCAGTTGGGAGAACTGCTGATACAATTGTGCCTCAAGCTCGGAGATGATCTCGTGGACCTCGGCAAGCGTTCTGGATTTGCCGAACTGGCAGGTGAGCGTGAGGTGATATTTCCTCCCCCGCTTCAAGATCGTGACGTCAGCGCACGCTGACACCCTCACATCCTGAAGGGCCACCCTCTTAATGTTGTTAACCAGCTCTCGTTCCGCTTGTGTTGCATCCACTAGTTCCGTTTCGCCGGGCTGATATTCCTCGAGATGGATGGTGACCTTCTCGACGGTTGGGACCTCCTTCCGGATTTGCTCCTCGATCTCCGAGGCCATCCTATGTGCCTCAGAGAAGGTGTGTCCGGTTTCGTACTCTACATCGAAATCGATGAAGTGTTTGCCGCCCGAGTGGTAGACCTCGAGGTTGTGGGGCGCGCGGAGGCCTTTGTTGAGGACGATCATCCAGACCTTGTCCACGATCGTCTCATCTCTGCTCTTCAATGGCTCCGCGTGCACGACGAGATCGGCATTCGGCTGAACGGCGTGGACTGACTTCTCAATCTCGTCCATGATTCGGTGGGCCCGTTCAAACGTGATCGTCCGTTTGATCGCAACCGTTGCATCGATGAAGAGCTTCGCCCCCGACATCCGAAGCCGCACGCTGCGGACTTCCTCTACCCCCCCGACCGCTTTCACCGTCGCCTCTACCGTCTCGGCCAGCCCGGCGGGAACACGGTCCATGAGGGCATCGATCGTCCGTCGTCCCAGCCGGTAGCTGACGAAGAGAACCAGAAATGCAACACCGATCGCAGCGATCGAATCGAAGCTCGCATAGCCGATGGAGACGAACAGAAGTCCTGCAAGGACGGTCAGGGAGGACCAGATGTCACTTGAGAAGTGAAGCGCGTCAGCTTCCAACGCCTGACTGTTGTATTTTCTTGCGACACGCCTGAGGGCGCGGGCACGACTGAAGTCAATCACTATGGCGAACGCGATGACGGCGAAGCTCCAGACATTCGCCTTCACGTGCACTCCGCCTCCGACGAGTCGGTGGATCGCCTCCCAGATGATCCAACCACAGGTGACGAGGAGAAGGACGGTCTCGAACAGCGCCGAGATATTCTCCATCTTGCCATGGCCATACCGGTGGTCTTCATCCGCCGGCTTGTCTGATACACTCACCGCAACGTACGTGAGACCCGCTGCGAGAAGGTCCAGTCCGGAGTGGGCCGCCTCGGAAAGGATGCCCAGGCTGTTCGTCACGAGGCCGACGGTGAGCTTCGTGCCGGTCAGAACCACGGCCGCCCCGACGGAACTGAGAGCGATCGCCTTTTTTTCGTTGATGGCCATTCGCGTGGAACGATAGGTGCGTCGCCGCCTACGGATCATGGAACGCCAGAGCAATAATACCCAACGATCCCTGGATATTCAACCAGGAAGGGGATGCCGTCCACCTCATGGGATGCTTTCAGACCAGACCGTCAGTCGATCAACCATATCGGTGTCGACCGTGACACCGATGCCCTTCTTCTCCGCGGGAACGCGGATGAAGCCGTCGCTCTCCATGGTCCACTCGGGTGCGATGATGTCGCGCTTCCAGTAGCGCGCGCTCGGTGAGATGTCACCTGGCAGGGTGAAGTTCGGTAAGGAGGCAAGGGCGACGTTGTAAGAGCGCCCGATGCCCGATTCAAGCATGCCGCCGCACCACACTGGAATACCGTGGCGGTGACAGAGGTCGTGGATGCGAATGGAGGAAGTGAACCCGCCGACCCTCCCCGGTTTGATGTTGATGATCCTCCCACTTCCGAGTGTGATCATGTCTTCCACCCGCTCGACGTTCGAGATCGATTCGTCGAGGC
>Ga0315268_10002731_pt1 | contig 19743 bp, 17 predicted proteins | sample C1_top_MG_FD_204535 | JGI IMG/M metagenome (GOLD analysis project Ga0315268, IMG submission 204535) | Sediment microbial communities from Yellowstone Lake, YNP, Wyoming, USA - C1_top | ecosystem: Environmental > Aquatic > Freshwater > Lake > Sediment | place: USA: Wyoming | collected 2017-08-01
GCCAAATCTATACGTGACGTTACCTCAACATCCAACAAGGGTTTACTCTCCTCCATCGTGCTGCTACCCACAACACCATGGAGGCGAGTAAGCCTCACAAATCTAACCCGCCACTGCACGGCACGAAAATGTTGTTTTTCTTTTCACCGTGAGAAGAAGAGGGGGAAGGGCGTTGTCGCTTTCGCGATCGCCCAATCGTGGTTATACAGGTGGAATCTCTTTGAACGCCAGTTCGATGTCCAAGCCGTGCTTCTTGTGGTAGGAGACGCTTGCATAGTAGACTATGATGCATCCGACGACGATTCCGAGTGCTATTGCTCCTCCGGCCAAAGTGGGAACGACGATAAGCGGGTTAGCCAGAGCCAAGTATCCTATGTAGAAGAAGGATATGGTTGTCAATAGTCCGAGTATGCTGATTACGGGCACACTTCCGATCCTCTTCCTCATCCACCCCGGAGCCGCGTCCAACAGATCCTTCTTTGTGAATGGAAATATTGTCGTAGCAATGCCAGGCACTACGAAGCAGAACGCCCAAAGGAATGTACCTATGGTTTCAGCGGTAGGCCAAGTGGTGAACCAGTATAGGGCAAAGATCAGTATTGACATTAGCGTTATTGTGATTATGGAAACGTGCGGAGTCCTGTACCGCTTGCTCACATCAGCCATCTTGGTCGGGATAATGCGGTCAAAAGACCACGCGAAGAAGTACCTGCTCGGAATCCAGAAGTAAACAAACGGTGCTGTCAGTGATCCTGCTAGCATCGTGAAGAGCACTAGGAAGACTAATGCTTGGTTCGGGTAGGCGATCAAAGAAACCATCATGGGATAAGTCGGCGCAAGAGGCATTACGCCCGAGTAGGCGGACGGAGCATTGTCCCATAGATAACCCACAGCGTACGTAAAGTTCTCACCCAAGTTGTTCAAAGTCAGCATCGCGGTAACAGACCAGATCACAATGCCCAGAATCAGCGATAGAAGCAGTGCAATGGGAATCGCACGCTTAACATTCTTCACCTCACCGGCAACTACGTTAGCGAAGTTCCCTCCGAGGAGGAACAAAGCCGCGAACGGTGCGCTCGCCACGGAGGCTGCGAAAGTAATAGTTGGCAGGGACCACCCAGACTGAGTTGCCAGATTTGTCAGTCCTTCATAAGTTGAGTACTGGCCTAAGACGCTATTCCATTTGGCGGCAAAAGCTGCTGGGCTCGTCGAAGCTACAAAACCCCACATAACGACAATTCCTATTACAGCAAGTGCCCATGCCACGTACAGGAAACTTCTTACAGCTTTGGCTCCGATGATGGCAAGAATGGCAAAGCACACAGTGATGAGGATGGAAAGTCCGAACCCTCCCACCGGACTACTGAGGAATGTACCCAAGCCGATCAACCCCTGCGAATTGTAAAGGAAGCCCCATATTGTCAAAGCCGTCGATATGCCAGATGCATAGGCTGCTGTGCCGCCGACATAGGCCGTGGCGAACACTGAGAACATGTAGAGGAAGGACCAGGCGAATCCCACTGCCGGATGCAAGATCCTTGCGACCCATACGTAATCGTTGCCCGACCTTGGCATGATGACGCCCATAGCCCAGTAAATCAGCATCAACAGTACGAAGGGTATGCCAGTTACGACCAAGGCCAACGGGAGGTTTGCGCCCGGATTGAAGCCGTAATACCATGGGAACTGAAGGATTGTGTACGTCAAAGCGAAGACTGCTGCCGAAGCTATCAGCAAGGTATCGAGTGTCCCGAATTCTCTAACCAAACCACTGGAGGTTCTTGCGAAAAAAGTCTTTTCAGTTTTCTCAGCCAATTACAATCACACCTTGGTTGTATATTTCCAATTCAACATGTCATTCGTTTTGGATATAAGGCATTCCACTGGACCGGCTGTGGAAAGTTATCTGTTTTCTTGCCTGATTGGTGTTAGGTTGGCGATCTCGATGTTGTAGCTGAGGGTTTTGAGGTGAAGCTCACGTCTCTGGGCTGTTCTCTTTCGGCTGGATAGGTGGTTTCCGTAGCATCGTTTCAGGGCGCTGTAGACGGATTCCACCTTGCTTCGCTGGTGGTATCGTTTCAGTAATCCGGCTTGGTCTTCCAGCCATAGTGTGAGCATGTCAGGCCATGGTTTGCTTCCATGCTTTCGTATGGTTGTGTTTCGTTTCGGCTTGATTACTGGGTTGCGGCCTTTCTTGGCTGTGAGGCTGCAGTTTCGTCGTGATAGGTAGGCTGGGTCTGCGCATGGGTCTCCGCTGCTTTTGGTAAGGGTTTGAGGAGGGTCTTGAGGATGGGTGAGTCGTTTCTGGTGCCTTGGGTTATGTTGTGGTTGAGGATCGCGAGGTTGGTTAGGGCGATGAGGATGTGGAGTTTCAGGTATCCTCGGCGCTTCCCTTTGACTGTCAGCCACGTCTCGTAGCGGTTGGTGCCGTAGCCTGTACTGTCCGCTGCGAGTCCCCTTTTTGGTATGGCTTCGTGAGCTGCGCGTTGAGTTTGCGGAGGTATGCTTCGGGTAGGCGGAGCATGTGGCTTCGGATGGTTGTGTGGCTGGGCGTCTTCTCTAGTCCTAATCTGATGCGTTGTTCGGGGAAGGCGCGTAGGTATGCCCTGATGCTTCGATAGTCCATGCCCAGCCACGTCTTGAGCAGCAGGAGCGTAACCATAGCTTTCGGCGGGTAGGGTGGCTGTCCACGCTTCTGAGGTGTCCGTGGGGCGGGGTTGGATTCGACGAGGCTTCTGGCTTTGGTGAGGTAGAGGTTGACCTCGTCTCGTCGATACCGCTCGTAGCCTCTCCAGTCACGCTCATACCTCTGCCAGTCTCTGTCCCTTCGACCTTTCCTGGCCATTATCCGTCGGACGAGGGAGGTCGCGACATGCGGTCTTAGCGGTTTGAGGCATCGCAGCGGCAGCCCTGCACCGCTACCCCTCCAAGCCCAAGCAAGAAAGAGACCGATTAACCTTCCACAGCCCACTGGACCGCGATTGTTGTATGGAATTGCGTTCAGAAAATGTCTAAGCTCCGTAGGTATGCATTCGAGGAACGTGTAGGAAAGAATAATTGGTACACGACCCAATCGTTGACGGCGCAAATATTGGGAAAACAAAGTGGTCTGTCAGATTTCTTCAAAGATGCTCTAACCATTATTGAGGCCGCAAAGCAGAAGTACATCGAACTTAGGCTCATGGGAGCAACAGCAATTTACTACCGCTGCCCGAAATCGCGCCAACTAACAGATACAATGAACAGGCCACTCACAGACCTAGACTTCATGACGTTATCTAGATATGTCCGCCACATCCCGGACCTATTCTCAAGTCTAGGATTTGAAGGAAACGAGCGAGTCAATACGCTCTACGGATTGAGAAGGCAGATCTACACGGATCCTAGGAACGGTAGACGTGTGGACATATTCGTCGACAAACTAACCTTCTGCCACAAAGTAGACCTCACCCGGAGACTGGAAACCGACCCAATTACCTTGACACTTGCAGACCTTCTTCTCGAGAAGATGCAGATTGTGAAGATTGGCGAGAAGGACGTGAAAGACACGGTCATTCTTCTGCGAGAGCATGAGTTGGGTGATGAAGACAATGACACGATTAACATGCGCTACATTGCAGAACTCCTTGCAGATGATTGGGGGTTCTACTACACGGTTACTACAAACCTCAAGAAGACGCGAGATTACGTTGACACTCTGCAGATGCTCAAGCCAGACGAGAAAGGACTCGTTCAGAGTAGAATTGATGCGCTTCTTGACGGCATGGAGAAAGAGGGAAAGTCGCTCAAATGGCGGCTGCGAGCCGCGGCGGGCACCAAAGTCAAGTGGTACGATGAGGCTGAGGAAGTTGAAGACCGCGGAACAGGCGAGCCCAAGACTCTGTGATTGGGTGGATCAAGTTGACAATCAAGATCTTTTTCGCCACGGACCTGCACGGGTCGGAAAAATGCTTTCTGAAATTCGTGAATGCAGCGAAATTCTACAAAGCCAACACCCTAATCATGGGTGGTGATATTACAGGCAAGTTGATGATACCCGTCATCAAAGAGCCCAACGGGAAGTTTCACGCAACATTTCTTGGAAGCAAGCATACAGCCGGAGACGACAAGGAGCTTCAGGACATGCTGAGAGCGGTACGTTTCGCTGGCTACTACCCTTACTTGACTAGTCCTGAAGAGATGAAGGAACTTCAGAATGACGATGCGAAAGTTAAGTCGATTTTCCAACAGCTAATGTTGGATACGGTGGAGAGATGGGTTCAGCTTGCGGAGGCGCGCTTGAAGGACTCTGGGATAAAGGTCTACATAACAGGCGGAAACGACGATATAGCTCAGATTGAAGAGATTATCGGCGGTTCGAGTTACGTGATTGATCCCGAGGATAAGGTCGTGGAGATTGATGGAAAATACGAGATGGTAAGCACAGGCTGGAGCAACCCCACGCCTTGGAAGACTCCCCGCGAATGCTCAGAGGAACAGCTGTGGGAGAAGATGGAGAAGATGGCCTCTCAAGTCAAGGACATGAAGAACTGCATCTTCAACCTACATGTGCCTCCGATCGACTCAGGCATTGACACCTGTCCGAAACTAGATGAGAATCTCAAACCTGTCATTGCCGGTGGGGAAATAGTGATGATGAGTGGAGGTAGCACTTCAGTTCGTAGGGCGATCGAGACGTATCAGCCACTTCTCGCGCTTCATGGCCACATTCATGAGTCCAAAGGGTTCCTGAAGATCGGCAGAACATTGAGCCTAAACCCAGGCAGTGAGTATAGTGAAGGGATTCTGCGTGGCGCTCTCGCTGAACTGGATGATGGTTCTGTGAAGAACTTCTTACTTACGCAGGGCTGAATCAGCTCCGTAGCGCGGACCATTTTTCTCTATCTCGTAGAGCCAGTTTTCATCATGCTTTCTTCCCAAACAAATTATACTTGTACCGTGCAGACAAAACAGCATGACCCCGATAGAACGTGACTTTGTCGGTTACGGAAAGAACGTTCCTAAAGTAAAATGGCCTAAGAATGCTAGGCTCGCACTGACTTTCGCAATCAATTATGAAGCAGGAGCTGAGCGTTCAGTCGCATTTGGCGATCAAGGCGCCGAAACCTACGGTGAATTCCCCGCCTATGGGGCACCACCAAAACGTGACCTCGCCATCGAATCGATTTTCGAATACGAGACTAGGGTTGCGATATGGAGAATCCTAAGAGTCTTCGACAAATACTCCGTAAAGACCACATTCTTTGCTGCCGCGAGGACATTAGAAACCAACCCTGAGGCTGCCAAAGAAATTGTCAGCAAAGGGCACGAGATATGCAGCCACGGCTACAGATGGATCGAGCACTTCACACTCAGCCGAGACGAGGAAAGAGAAGTCATTCGGAAGGCCATAGCCTCAATCGAGAAAACCACGGGGCAAAGGCCTCTTGGCTGGTACTGCAGAGAGCCCAGCGAAAACACAATTGAACTTCTTGCAGAAGAGGGCGGTTTTCTCTACGATTCCGATATCTACAACGACGACCTGCCATACTACGCGAGTGTGAAAGGAAAGAAGTTCCTGCTAATTCCCTACACGCCTGACGTTAACGACTTCCACTATTTCTCGAATCGATTCGCCAACTCAGAGGAGTTCTATCGATACCTGAAAGACACTTTCGACCTCATGTACTCGGAAGGCAGCGAGAACCCACGAATGATGAACGTCGGCCTTCACGTCCGAATTTCTGGCAGACCCGGAAGAACCGTAGCCTTAGAACGCTTCCTCAAGTACGTGAAGTCGAAACCCAAAGTGTGGATTGCCCGTAGAGTCGACATTGCAAAATGGTGGCTTGATCAGTACCCCGCCATAGAAGACTGAAAGCAGAGATAGGCATCAAGTGCGTGCGGAAAAGAGCTTTGGCGGACTAGACTTTCGGCTTCAAGCCCGTGGAACTCACACGGAGGAAAAATTCCAAATCCGAAACTCCGACACGTGACAGTTGCGCGTGCGTGCTTGCGCGTGTCCCCGTGCCAACTATTCCGCTAATTGAGGATTTGACCATTTGACCTATTCCGGCCGGTTTTGCCTATTCCAAAGCTCCTGAATGAAAGTTCCGAATTCAGTTGGACAATAGGCTAGGATTTTTCTGTGTGTGCGCGCACCAAGGGACCCACACATATACCTGAGACAGCCACAGTCATCCCAAGTGAACGCCGCCGATTGCTTCAACTGCGGATGACCAGAGGGAGTTTCATGAGAATAAGATTCTTGGGCGCAACGCGTCAAGTGACGGGATCAAGCTACTTTCTGGATGCCGGCGGATTGAAGATCCTGATCGATTGCGGGTTGTTGTAGCAACTTTCTTGCTCGATCGTAACCTAGGGCTTAAGACTTTCGTAGACTACGTCCACTGTCGGGGTATCATACCCAAGTGGCTTTCAACTTGGGGGGCCCTTTTCGCTTGTCTTGGCCTAGCACTTGCGGAACTACGGCGGTCACAACGCACGCGCACAAGACGTCCCCGTCCAGTCATATGACCGAATATTCGAATGGCTCATGTTTGCGTTGTTCGTCTCCATCATTTGCAAGTAATCTAAGCGACAGTGCGCACCGGAAAACCATCATCCTCAAGAAAGAGGGCAGGACCTGCCAACCGCCGTCGATGCTACCGAACTACCTCAACAGCTCTAGCGCTTCTTCACGTGGAAGAGCGGCCAAGGTCTCAGTGGCCACGCCACGATGACACTTCACGAGGCCTTTTCCTCTAGGTCATACTTCTCTTGCAGATCTCATCCAAGAGACCAGAGTCGTCTGAGCAAGGGAGATGTTTCCGAATGTGAGTAGACATTATCATGGGGGAATTTTGAAGAAACGCACCTTCGTCTTGGGCATCTCCGCGCCCCCGAGCGTGACCTTCAACTTGCGCCTTGCATTTCTTAGGCGTTTGATCTCATCGCTAGTGATCCTGCCCTTGCCTCCCTTCACTTGGACTAGCATGATTTCCAACTGGTCTGGTTTTCTATTGTTACGTTTGACCGCAACCAAGTCCACTATTCCCTTGTACTCGTACCCTTTCGGACTTAGGAGGTCGGTCTTCCACTTGTACCCCTTCTTGTCCAGCAGCACACGGGTGAAAGTCAGGGCTTTTCGTGAATGTTCGTGAGCAATTCTTGGAGGCTCTCTCTTCTTCCGCGTATGCCAAGCCTTCCTCGCTGCTTCCATGCGTTTGTTTGCACTATACTTCAAACCATTTCATTCTCCTGACCATGCCTTGCAGATGCCCGAAGACTTGCCAACTATAGCCTCCTACCTGCAAGTTGCTCGTTGAGGCCTGCGACGGAGGAAATATAAGACGAATTCTATGCTTGATCACTCGGTTATCTTCGCAGATCACCTGAATCATCTGTGGGGGTCAGGGTCCGCATGGCCGATAGGTCAGCGATCGAATGGACGACAGCCACATGGAACTGGGCGACAGGGTGCACTCAGATCAGCGAAGGCTGCGAGAATTGCTACATGTACAGGGAATATCCTAGGCTTCGCCGAATGGGAGTCCGCACGTATCAGTGGGAGCCCAGCGAAGTTCGCTTGCACAAAGAAGTGTTGGAGAAGCCTCTTCACTGGAAACGACCAAGAATGATCTTCGCCAACTCGATGAGTGACTTCTTCCACGAAAAGATCCCTTTCAACTTCATTGATAGGGTGATGGATATCATCAGACGGACCCCGCAACACACCTATCAGATACTTACCAAACGCTCTTGGCGGATGATGCGCTACGGGGAATGGATCGGCTCTTTTCCTGAGAACGTTTGGTGTGGGGTGTCTATTGAGTCATCTAGGTACAAGTTCAGAATAGAGGACCTGAGGCGGGTTCCCGCGAAGGTTCGTTTTCTTAGTATTGAACCATTGGTCGGACCCGTCGGTGACCTTGACCTATCTGGGATTCATTGGGTGATAGTTGGCGGAGAATCCGGACCGGGTCACAGACCTTGCAAACCCGAGTGGGTTAGAGAGGTGAGAAATCGCTGTCTGGATTCAGGAGTGGCTTTCTTCTTCAAGCAGTGGGGCGGCAAGAGGCACACTTCGGGGGGAAGGCTTCTTGACAACCGAGAGTGGAATCAGTTCCCGCGGATACAAGGACCGGCTCTGGAAGAAGCAGCTCTTCCTCGCGGGATGATGGCTTGACGAAGCGTCGGTTGCCCGAGACGTTGGTAGACGACGCAGATGACGGTTTGCCATTGCTCCCAATTAAGAAGCACACACTGGACAAGCTACACTGTCTCTTGCGCCACTACGCTTTCTTCACAAGAATCGTGAAGGCAAAATCGCCCGATCGACCTCGATGGTACGTGGACCTCTTCTCTGGACCTGGGAAATGCAGGGTGGAAGAGACAGGCGAGATCAAGAAAGGGTCTCCCATGCTTGCAACAATCACACAGCCACCTTTCACGAATTTCGTGTTCGTAGAACAAAACGCGGAGTACCTTGTCGCCTTGAAAGAACGGCTCGCTTTGCCATCCTCCAATAGTCAGTATTTCCCAGGAGACGCGAACAATCTGGTTCACGAAGTCATGAGCGGCATCGACGATTTTGATCCCTGTCTAGTCCTCATCGATCCGTTCGAGTTGGAGCTTGATTGGGCCACAGTACTTGAACTTGCCAAGAAGCCAAGAATCGACATGCTGATCAACTTTCAAGTGAGTCAGATCTTCAGAGCCTTCGGACTTGGATCGCATGAGCGACTCAACAGGTTCTTTGGACCGAACGATTGGAAACCAATAGAACGGCGCTGGAAAGAAGGCGTCTCTCCGGAAGTAATCAGGTCCGAACTGTTCGAGCTATACAAGAATGCTTTGGAGAAGCACGAGCTCAGGGCAATCCCGAAACTGATCTACACTGAATCGAAGAACCTACCGCTCTACTACTTGGTCTATGCAGTCCGATTCGGCGTTGGCGAGAAAGTGTGGAAGGATATTGCTAAACCGAAAATTTCCAGGTACCATACCCTTGACGGAGATGAAGTCACGATATACGAGTAATAGTTGAAAGCTACTACGAAGTCGCTCCAACTCGTTGAGAAGGGATGTGCCCCCACCTGGATCAAGCTAGCCCACGGCATTGCTGATCATGGGCAGTGATCTCACCGTAGCCTTGCGAGCCATGACGGCCAAGTTCTGAATATCGGCTCTTCTCAACAGAGGGGCACTGTTGATCATTTTGCAGAGTAGCTGTGTCGACGGTGAAGCTGCCTTTTTTCGGACCTGCCAGACTACAGAGCAGGTACGTAAACTAGCAAAGAAGGGGGATGGTACGCCAAAAAGATTCCTCTTCCGTGAGGTTTGAACGTGAGACTTCTCTTGCCGCTGAACTGGCAGAGGCACTATGTCACACTGACTTTCTTGAGGGCGAAGGATCATAGCGTACGAAAGACAAACTGGGGAAGAACAAGAAACGAAAATGGTGCTTCTTTCCATTCTAAGATAGCTGCTCGTGCCTCTGTTCTGACGAAGATCGCTCGTTGTGGACTATGGGACTCTTATGAGCCTCCTCTGGACTACAAACAGGCGGCTGAATGCGCCTGCCTTTTCTCCGCAAGGCTGAAGTCCTCTAGTTGAAGCTCTCTTGTTGGGAGTCTTGAGTCGCCGCAAGTTCTTGAAATACGCTGGCGCGTCAGCCGCTGTTGTTGGGGCCTCAGCGTTAGGTCTTGGCTATCTTCTGAAACCACAAACGACCAGCTCTAGTTTGACCACGACAGCCAGTTCCAAGGTGAATCACCCTCCTGTCGCAGCGTTCGATTACAAGCCAAAGTATCTGAATCCGACGGATCAGCGGCTTGTACAGTTCACCAATCTCTCCACGGACCTGGATAATGACCCCTTAAAGTATGCCTGGTTCGTTGACGATCAACTCGTCAGCGAAGACAAGGATTATTCAGCGAAACTCCCTGTGGGCCAGCATCTGGTCGGTTTGAACGTGTCCGACTCTCTAGCCGGTGACGCGACAGAGAAAACGGTGACGGTCGAGCCGAATCAGATATACCCAACAAAGCAGTTGCACATCGAATACAAGGGGATAAGATACTCAGCCGGAACACTGGGGCCCATCTACACAAACGTTCCCACGCCTGCAAGAGACGAGATGGACGAACAGTTAGACACTATTCATAACGAACTCGGATGCAACGCAGTTACAATCTATGCAGGACCGAATTATGAAGACAATCTGATCGAGGCTGGTAGGCTAGCCGTGCAGAAAGGATTCCAGCGAATCTACATCAACCCGGATAACATGGATCTTACAGTTGATGAAACGATCGATAGGGTGAGACAATTCATTCCCAAGATGAAGAGCCTGAGAGAAACGTCTAATTCAGTTGTCTTCATGGTGGGGCATGAGTTTGACACAGAAACACGTGGGGTGCTTCCGGGTGACAATTGGCCTCAGCGAGTGAGCTGGGCCCGGCAACACACATACACCTGGTTCGATCTGGTCAAAGCAAAGCTTCCTGACATGTTCAAGACGATAGTAGCGCTTTGCAGGCAGAACTACGGCTACGAGATCGCATATGATTCCTCACTGAATGAGGTTGACCTAGTCCCATGGTCCGATCCCAAGTTTGGTTCAGTTGATGTGGGAGCCTACCTTGTTGATGCGATAGGATTCAATGAAGACTGGATCATGAATCTCTTTTCGCGCAAACCCCTGGCTACTACCTTCTTCTGGTCAAGACTACCCTTACGATGAAGATGAGCAGGCAAGCTATCTTGGATCTTTGCATGGCACTACGAGCTATTTCCCCTGTCCTTAGTGTTCATGGTACTGCTGTTCCTTTCCTTGCTTGCCATCTATCTGCGTTTGCAGATTGGTGATCCAAGGAAGACGATCTCTCTAAGGAAGAAGCTGTTCTGTCAGGTACCTTTCAGCGTTTATCTTGGATGGATTACGGTTGCAACAATCGCAAATGTGACCGCGGTCCTTATTTCTCTTGGCACAGAACCCTACACTGGGTCGGCGGTTGTCTGGACGGTGCTCGTCATTGCGGTTGCCACGCTGATCGCCACTCTGGTCTTGTGGACCAAGGGGGATGTCGCATACAGCCTAGTCATCGTCTGGGCGCTGGTTGGAATCGTGGTCAAGAGGCTAGACCCTAACTATTTCTTGGAATTGACTGTTGCAACAAGCGCGGGCATCGGTGCAGTGGTCATCCTGATCGTTCTGGCAGCTCTAGTGTTGCTGAGGTCGCGCCCATTTCAACCTCGCAAACATGATGTCTGTTCATAGAGCTTGGAGTCATGCATGGGAGAAAGCGGAGATAATCGCTTCAACCTCCCCTTCGAGAGTAGATGGTATTGGGCAAGCGCATCTTTTTTTTCAATGGTGGACCGGGCGGGATTCGGACCCGCGACCTTCCGGTTTCTCGGGCAGGGTCTTGCGAACCGGACGTTCTTCGGCCCCATTGAGGGCATACCAGGCTGAACTACCGGCCCAACGCTTCGCCAGAGTGAGGTTGCACGCCCGCTAATAGCGGTTTCCCGACGATGGTCAGACCAGTGTGAACGCGCTAACCGCCCGAGTTGGATCAGAGACAAGACTTTAAGCGAACTTGGAGGCTTCTAGCTCTCGCAAGTGTGGGCCTGTAGCTCAGCATGGTGGAGCACACGGCTGATATGCGGTTGTACTCCGCTTTGCCACCGTGACGGGCAAGGAACTTGTTCCTTTCCCGCGGTATGGGTCGCCGGTCCGAATCCGGCCAGGCCCACCACTTCCCCACGAAGAACTAGGAATACCAGAATTTGCCGGGCGCCTCGGGATTCTGATTCATCGCAGTCTCGGTACGATGATGACCCTCTTCTCCGGAAGCTCCGATTTAGTGACTGTGAAGGTCGGGCCATCGAGCTTTCTGACATTGTCATCTGGTCTGACGAAATCTTCAACTGTCTTCAATGGGCGGAACATGGCTGACATTCTAGGCGTTCGATAGTGCATCGGAACTGCAATCTTGGGCTTGAGTGATTCCATGACTTCCCGTGCTTGTTCCGGGCCGATGGTGAAGAATCCTCCTATCGGAAGGAAGAGAACGTCCGTCGATCCTATCTCGTTCACTTGCGACGAGGAGAGTCCGTGCCCAAGATCTCCCAAGTGACAGAATGCTACATCCTCGAATTGCACGGCGTATACGGAGTTTCGTCCTCTCTCGCTCCCTTGAGCCTCGTCATGGAATACTGGTACTCCTCTGATTGAGACACCATCAATCTGCTTAGTTCCAGTGAATTCTTCCATCACTACGCTCTTCTGATGTCTGACGGGCTTTGTATTGTTATGATCTTGGTGACCATGCGAGCAGAGCACTATGTCCGCTCTGGCCTTCGGTTCCGGAAGTCCAATTCCCTTGAACGGGTCGAACATCAGAGTCTTAGTCTTCCCTCTCACGCCAAAGCATGAGTGCCCAAACCATTCGACATCAACCAAACAAAGCCCTCCTCGCAGCGTGTCTACTCGAGCATGGGCATCTTAAGTTTGTTTTCGCGTGCGACCTTCTTGGCTTGTTCGTAGCCGGCGTCAGCGTGACGCACGACGCCAATGCCTGGGTCTGTGGTCAGGACGTTCACGGTCTTCCTTTCAGCCATCTCCGTGCCATCTGCAACTAGGCACATTCCGGCATGGATGCTGTAGCCGATTCCTACGCCTCCTCCGTGGTGAACTGAGACCCATGTGGCACCTGAGACTGCGTTCAGGAGGGCGTTCAGGATTGGCCAATCGGCAATTGCGTCGCTTCCATCCATCATGCCTTCGGTTTCGCGTCTTGGCGAGGCGACGCTTCCGGTGTCCAAGTGGTCGCGTCCGATCCATATCGGGCCATGAAGTTTGCCGCTTTTGACCATGTCATTGATTTGTTTGCCGAACCTTGCCCTTTCTCCCAAACCGAGCCAGCAGACACGCGCCGGCAAGCCTTGGAAGCGCACCTGTTCCCGAGCCTTCACTATCCATCGGCACAGTTCGCGATTATGCGAGAACATCTGCAACACGACATCATCGATGGCATAGATATCTTCAGAGTCGCCCAGCAGTGATGTCCACCTGAATGGACCTCTCCCCTCACAGAACATGGGTCGAATGTATTTCTGTACGAAACCAGGAAAAGCGAACGCGTCATCAAGTCCATAATCTAGCGCCTGTTGGCGTATGTTATTCCCGTATTCGAAGACGGTCGCGTTGCGATGCATCATCTTGACCATTGCCTTGACGTGGTCGCGCATACTCTCTCCAGCTCGTCGCAGGTACTGTGAAGGGTCAGTCTTCCTCAGCTCGTCGGCCTCCTCCTTAGACAGTCCGGCTGGATAGTATCCGTTCAGGGGGTCATGTGCGGATGTTTGATCCGTCACAATATCAGGAATGAAATCTCGTTTGACGAGTTCCGGATGGACCTCCGCTGCGTTGCCCAAGAGACCCACGCTGAGAGGTCGTCCATCCCTTTTTGCTTCGGTTGTGAGCCTAATTGCTTCATCGATATCGTCGGTCCACGTTTCCAAATACTCGTGCTTCAGCCTTCGGTCAATTGCCGCCTTGTCGATCTCGACGATGAGAGCAACACCGTCGTTCATGGTGACAGCGAGAGGTTGCGCGCCACCCATCTCGCCCAACCCGGCACTGAGGACGAGCCTGCTCTTCAGAGATCCTCCAAACTGTTGGCTCGCGGCTGCCGCGAGTGTCTCATAGGTTCCTTGGAGGATCCCTTGGGTTCCTATGAATGCCCAAGATCCAGCTGTCATCTGCCCGAACATGATCAGTCCTTTCTGCTCGAGTTCGTAGAAGTGCTCCCAAGTCGCCCACTTGGGCACGAGCATACTGTTCACGATTAAGGCCCGAGGTGCCATCTCGTGCGTCTTGAACACCGCGACAGGCTTGCCGCTCTGTATTAGCATGGTCTCATCAACATCGAGACTCAGGAGCGTCTCTCTGATCTTCTCAAATGCGGGCCAGTTCCGGGCCGCGCGACCAGTGCCGCCATAGACGATGAGGTTCTCAGGGTCTTTCGCGACTTCAGGATCTAATACGTTGTGAAGCATCCTGTAGATGCCTTCAATCTGCCAATTCCTGCAATGAAGTTGGGGGCCAGTAACCACGCGGACACTCTTCCCGAGCTTGAGCAAATCTGTCCACGTCAAGAGAGCAGTGAGAGTGAGTACAGATTAATCTATCCATACCCAATACCCACTTGTAGGACATCATTGATTGAAGAAGGGTCGCATGCGGCGATGAAGGGAGATCCCGCCATAGTCGAAGATACCTTCTGTGAAGTGTTCTCGGCCTATTTTGCAAGAATCTTGATTACCGCCGCGACAAATCGATGGGCAATGGAATCCACGTTGGAAGCGAAAGGTCTTGGCAGGTCAGCAACTCAGCCTCCCTCCGAAGCGTTCATCGAGCGTGAAGCGCGAACAACTGAGAGCCCCGACGGAAGGCCAGGATACCTATTGCAGATCGCTGATCGCAAGAGAAGTGAGCTTGACCACTGGCTTGTAGCGAGAATTCGCAAGGGCGTACTTCCGTTCCCGACCACCGCTGTGTTTGACGCGTTTCCTGAAGACAGAGTCGAATACTATGTCAAGATAGAGAATACTCCCATTCAATTGTTCGGCGATGGATACGAAGAGATCACAGATATCTTTGGGAGAAGAATGTACAGGATCCCTCGCATGGACGGCTTCTTCAACATCGAAGAACGGTTCGGTATCGGAAAGGGCGTATCGGGTGGCAACTTCCTGATATTGGCAGATTCGCAGGGTTCAGCTTTGCTGGCGAGCGAGGTGGCGCTGGATGCTATCAAGGAGATTCCATATGTGACGGGCAGAGTCGCAGCTTCCGGGAGCAAGGTTGGCGGGCACATGTACAAGAACGCCGTTGCCACGACAAACGACGCGTACTGCCCATGCATCTCAGACAGAGTTGAACACAGTGAAGTGGGGCGCGATGTGAACTGTGTTTATGAGATAATCGTCAACGGACTGGACTTGGAAAATGTGAAGGCGGCAATGAAAGTGGGGATTGAGAAAGCACAGCACATGCATGGAGTGGAGAAAATTACTGCCGGTAACTACGGTGGGAAGCTTGGAAGCGGTCGTATCAATCTTCGAGATCTGGTTGGGAAGCAGTCATGAGAATACGTGAGGTTCTGGTTTCGAGCCTAGAGATCCCGATGAAGAAGACCTTTGCCACGTCGAGGGCAAAGCAAGATGTTGCGAAGCACGTCATAGTCCAGTTACTCTCGGATGACGGGCTTGTAGGCATCGGCGAAGGGGCTCCGCGGCCTCACATATCCGGGGAGACAGTTGAATCCACTTTTCTGCTCATAGAGAAGTATCTCGCGCCGCCTCTGGTAGGCAAAGATCCAACGGCCATAGCAGCTATTCATAGAGAGATGGATCGAACAATCGAATTGAATCCATCCGCGAAATGTGCCATCGATCTTGCTCTGTATGATCTTCTCGGTAAGCGATTTGGTGTTCCAGTCTACGAGTTGCTCGGCGGCAGGACCAAAGACAGCCTCCACATCAACGGAACCTGCGATATCCAAGCCCCTGGGCTAGTCTCTGAGGCCCTTAAGAGAAGACTCAAGCAAGGATTCAGGTACTCGATCAAGATCAAGATCGGCACAGACCCAGCCACGGATATCGAGAGAGTTAGAATTGCCAGAGAAGCCATCGGACATGGAATAGACCTAATCGCAGACGCGAATCAAGGCTGGGATGTCGCAACTGCGATTAGAGTACTGCGAAAGATAGATGATCTTGACCTTCAAGTCGCAGAACAGCCCGTATACTGGAAAGACTTGAGCGGCATGGCTCAGGTGACAGGTGCTGTAAGATCTTCAGTCATGGCGGACGAATCTGTCTGGTCATCCTATGATGCCATGCAGATTATCCAGATGAAAGCAGCTCGCATGCTCAACATCAAATTGATCAAAACCGGCGGATTGCATGACGCTCACAAGATAGCCACCATAGCGCAAGGAGCAAACATGCGTTGCATGGTAGGATGCACCTTAGAAACAAGCATTCTATGCGCAGCGCAGGCGCACCTTGCCATGGCCTCCGAGAACATCGCTTACATTGATTCACTGACCCCGGGGGAGTTTCTTGTGGAAGATCCTGCCCAAGGACTAAGCTGGACTGGAGACCTAGTGGTCTTGCCGGACAAACCAGGACTCGGAGTAGAACTCAAAGAGGCGACGATGAGTAAATACACGACGCGACGCAGCTCGATAAAGAAGTCCTGACACAACCATCATGGAGTGATGAAGTTTGAATAAGACCCAGCTACTTAGAACTGTTGAGAAAGAAGGAATAGAATTCATCAACCTAATGTATATGGATTTGTTCGGACGAACTCGATCAATGCTCATTCGTGCCAGCAAGCTCAATTCGCAATTGAGGAGCGTTCTCGGAACAGGATTTGATGGTTCATCAGGTGGGCTCGGACTCGTCATAGAGAACAGCGACGCGTTCCTGAAGGCGGATACGTCTACGTTCACGGTTCTTCCGTGGGAGGCAAGAAAGACTGCCGCGCTAATCTGCGATGTGTACGGACCGAATGGTGCACCTCTCCAGAGCTGTCCGAGATCGATCCTTCGAAGATCGATCGATCAAACGAAAGCGGAACTCGGACAAGACGTGGACGCTATTCTGGGGCCCGAGATGGAATGGTACTACTTGAGAATGGCTGATGGGAAGCTGAGCGTGGCGGATGAGGGCAGCTATATGTCGCCGCCTTCGTCGGACGCAGCGTACGATGCTAAGAAAGAGATTGCATCAACGCTTGAGCAAATCGGGATCATTCCTGACAAGATACATCACGAGGTTCCCTACTCGAAAGCTGAAATAAACTTCCAACCAGGCTCGGCGTTGAATATTGCCGATAAGGTCGTTCTCTACAAGGCCGCCGTGAAGTCGCTCGCTCGATCGCACGGCTTGATCGTGACATTCATGCCCAAACCATTTTCGGAGAGAGTAGGAACCGGAATGCACGTCCACCTGAGCCTTGCCAATCAGAGAACTGGCAACAACCTCTTCTCAGATGTCAAGTCCAAGCATGGTTTGTCCAAATATGCCCTGCATTTCATCGGAGGACTGCTGGAACACGCTAAGGCTTTGGCAGCGATTGCCACGCCGAGCGTGAACTCGTACAAGCGATTGGTCCCGGTGCCTCGCTTTGAAGCTCCAGTGTATTTGGCATGGGGAGTGTACAATCGATCCGCGTTAATCCGAGTCCCACCTTCGACACCGGAGAGCACTAGGATCGAATACAGACCAGTGGACGCCTCATGCAACCCGTACTTGGCTTTCGCTTGCATTGTCGCGGCGGGGATGGATGGCGTGAAGAGAAAGGTAGCCCCGCCGGGCCCGATTCAAGAGAACATCTATCACATAAGTGCTGAAGATCGAAAGAAGAGCGGTATAGACAGATTGCCATCTTCACTAGGGGAAGCTCTGGACGAGCTGAAGAAGGACACGTTGATCCGAAAAGTCTTGGGTGATCAAGTTGCCGAGAAATACATTGCGACGAAGAGAGATGAATGGTTAGACTACTGCACGTTGGTCACTGATTGGGAGAAGGAACGGTATCTCGACATCTGAAACTGGTCGGAAAGCCATCGATTTCCCGCGGATTCAGGGCGGCGCGGCGAGCGGCAGGATCAAACTGCAAATTGCAGCAATCTAGGCTTACACGCTTGTAGTGGTCTTCTAGAAAGCATGTGTCCAAACGCTTATTTCGCTTGCGAGGTCGAGGTAGCTAGCGATTATTGGTGAGACCAATGGGTGCTGAGGTTTCACGTGACATCTCTGGCTGGAAAGAGATTGACTGGAAGAAGCTGACAGAGATCAATGTGAAGAAGCTCCAACGAATGATGCGAGACCATGAAGTTGATGCATTGATTGTTCAGACATTGGATAACTTTCAGTACGTGACAGGTTACCGTGTGCCTTCTAGCATCAATCTGATGCATTACCTGCACCGGCAAGCGGCAATCTTGCCCGCCGAGGGAGACGAGCCAATAATGCTTGCCGGCGCGGCAGACATCTTCGATGCAAAGCATTTTCACTGGATCGCCGATGTGCGTCCGATGCCGATCCAAGTTGAGCTGTGGCCCAAGATCGTGAAAAGTGCGTTAGACGATCACGGAATAGTCGGCACTATTGCACTCGATTCCCGAATGCAACACGGGCTAGCTGAAGGGATCAAACGAGAATTAGGCGAGAAGTACCGATTCGTCAGCGGTTCGGAAATGCTTGAGACCGCGAGAGCGGTGAAGAACGATGAAGAGGTCAAGGCCTACATCAGGGCGCTCGCATTGGCTGAAGTCCAAATGAGGGCCGCAAGAGACGCCGTTAGGGAAGGAGTCTCGGAAGATCACGTTGCGGCCGTTGCTGAATACGCGATGAGAATGACGGATCCGGATGCCTTTCCCGCATGGGCGCTGTTTGTGATGTCCGGTGAGAGATCGGCCTACTTGCAGCGTTATCCCTCGAGTAAGATAATACGGAGAGGAGAGATCGTCATGATCGACGGAGGCTGCCATTGGAATGGCTACTACTCTGAATTCTCACGTCATGTGATGGTCGGTGAACCAAGCGCCGAACAGAAGAGAATCTATGCAGTAGCTTTCGAAGCCGAACAGAAAGCTGTGGAAGCCATCAAACCAGGAGTCAAAGCCTCAACGATCGACAAGATAGCGAGAGGGATTATCAAGGAGGCAGGTTACGAAAAATACCAGCATCCCCACATCACCGGACACGGACATGGCCTAGAGATACATGACCCTCCTCTAATCGGTGATCCTGGCCAGGTGAAGGAATGGGTCTTCGAAAAGGGGATGATAGTTGCAGTAGAGCCCGGGGTCTTCAAGCCGGGCGTTGGTGGTGTTAGAGAAGAGGACGTGGTTTTGGTGACAGAATCCGGCCACGAGGTACTAACCAGAGCGGAGTATGAGAACAAGCTTCTCTCAAAGTGACGCTTTAATTTCGCCGAGTCTTGAGCGATCGCGATCTGTCGAGGACTTGCGGGAGAATGAACTATGGAGTGCCAATTGCCGACTCATGCGGCACGTGAAAGGTATTGGCATCTTCGTTGAAACGAGCTCACAGAAAATTGACGCGGAAATGTTTATATCTGGTGCGACACGTCGTGAACTCAGCCGAGGTTGCTCGGCATCCCGCAGTCTCCGGCGGCGGCGTCAACTGGACCATGAGGGCGTTGCGCCCTCGGATGAAATGTTGACCTCCGATTGCGGGAAAATTCGTGAAGGCCCGAACAAACGGCGATATTGCCATTGCTGGAACGATCGGGTCCAAAGTAGGCTTGCAGTCACCTGCCAATTTCCAGTCCGTTTCACATTTCTTGTGTGACGGTATTTCCATATCGTTCCAACTCCGCTTGATCCTGGCGGACCCAACTGCTATCGGGGTGAGACTAAGCCATGCGAGTTGTGCGTTTCCTGGCCACGTTGGAGACGCAGCGCACGGCTCAATATCATGTGGCTAACTTACCCTTGGGTCGGAGACACCCTCGGGAAACTGAGGTCAATTTCCGATAGATGGGGAGGCCTGGAATGGTTCCCCTTTGAAAGGGAGCTGATAACATGCCTTTCAGTTTCGCCCAAGGATAGGGCCGCACCCGATCAGGTCGCTGGTGAGGTAATGGCTCACCAGGCCTATAACCGGTACGGGCCGTGAGAGCGGGAGCCCGGAGATGGGCACTGAGAT
>Ga0315268_10002732_pt1 | contig 19738 bp, 17 predicted proteins | sample C1_top_MG_FD_204535 | JGI IMG/M metagenome (GOLD analysis project Ga0315268, IMG submission 204535) | Sediment microbial communities from Yellowstone Lake, YNP, Wyoming, USA - C1_top | ecosystem: Environmental > Aquatic > Freshwater > Lake > Sediment | place: USA: Wyoming | collected 2017-08-01
ATCCGTACGGGCGTCATCCCTATGGCCCGTCCCACGAGTACTGGATTAATATCGATCGCGTGCTGGGCGCCGTGCTGCTGGGCATCGTAACCCACGACGCCAACCTCCTGGTTATCCATCCGCCGCGTAAGGTTTACCGTGAGCATACTCATCGTCGTTAACACCCCCCGGGACTGGCCGCTCGACATCCCGGGCGTGACCGTTGTGCCGGCGCGGGCATATCTCACCGATCCCGCCTTTGGCGAGGATCGTTCTGCCAGGGTATTCAACCTGTGCAAGTCATATCGCTACCAGAGTCTCGGCTACTATGTCTCGCTGCTCGCCGAGGCCCGAGGGCATAAGCCGATGCCAAGGGCAAACACCATCGAGGACCTGCAGTCACCCAACCTGGTGCGATTGATCGTCCAGGGACTGGACGAACTGGTTCAGAAGGCTCTTTCGCCGATCAAGTCGGAGTCATTCGAACTCAGCATCTACTTCGGCCGCAACCTCGCCAAGCGCTATGGCCAGCTCAGTCAGCAGCTGTTCAACCTGCTGCAGTCGCCATTTTTGCGTGCCAAATTCGAGCGCCGTGGCGATCAGTGGCATATCCGCAGCATACGGCCGATCGCTGCCAGCGATATCCCTCCCCAGCATCAGGAGTTTGCGGTCCAGGCCACCACGGACTATTTTCTCGGCCGCAGGCGAAGGGCGCGAAAACCGGGTGTGCCGCGCCATGATCTTGCCATCCTGTACGACCCCAACAACCCGGAGCCGGCATCCAATGCCAGGGCAATGCAGAAGTTCGAGAAGGCAGCGCAGGCGCTGGGGATGCATGTGGAATTCATCACCCGGGACGACTTCGGCCGCCTGGCCGAGTTTGACGGCCTGTTCATCCGCGACACGACCTTCGTGAACCACTATACCTACCGCTTTTCCAGGCGAGCGGCGGCCGAAGGGCTGGTGGTGATCGACGATCCGGACTCCATCCTGAAATGCAACAACAAGGTTTATCTTGCCGAACTGCTGTCCCGGCATCATCTCCCCGCCCCCAAAACTCTGCTGGTACACCGGGACAACGTGGGAGAGATTATTCCCGCGCTTGCGCTTCCTTGCGTGCTCAAACAACCCGACAGCTCCTTTTCCCTGGGGGTGGTCAAGGTGGAGACGGAGCCGGAATTGCGCGCCAGGGTGACGGAGTTGCTGGCGAAATCGGAGCTGATCATTGCCCAGGAATATCTGCCCACCGGGTTCGACTGGCGGGTGGGCATTCTAGACCGGCGGCCTTTGTTCGTGGCCAAGTACTACATGGCCCCGGGGCACTGGCAAATTATCAGGCACGGCAAGGAGGCGCGCGATTTTGTCGAAGGCCCCACCGAGGCCGTATCTTTGGGCGAAGCGCCGAAGAATGTGGTGAAGGTCGCGCTCAAGGCGGCCAACCTGATCGGCGACGGGTTCTACGGCGTCGATCTCAAACAGGTGGGGAAGCGCTGCTACATCATCGAGGTCAACGACAACCCCAACGTGGATGCCGGCAATGAGGACGGCGTGCTCGGGGGTGCGCTCTATCGCGAGGTCATGGGCGTGTTCCTGCGGCGCATCGAGGAACGCAAGCACGGGGTTACCCGATGAGCGCCGGGTTACATGCCTTTGCAGGCTATGGGATCGAGCTGGAATACATGATTGTGGACCGGCAAACCTTGTCGGTATTGCCGGTCGCTGACAACTTGTTATTTCAAGAAGCGGGGGCCTGTACACCCGAGGTAAAACGGGGGGTGCTCGCTTGGTCCAACGAGCTGGTCTTGCACCTCGTCGAGTTGAAGAACCCTGCTCCGAGCCCCACCCTCGAAACCCTTGCGGGTGCATTTCAGGCCGAGGTGGAACGAGTCAACCAGGTGCTTGAGCCCATGGGGGCACAGCTCATGCCTACCGCCATGCACCCCTGGATGGACCCGGTTGCCGAAACGCGCCTGTGGCCCCACGACAATGCGGCTATTTACCAGACCTATGACCGAATTTTTGACTGCAAAAGACACGGCTGGGCCAACCTGCAAAGCATGCACGTCAACCTCCCTTTTGCCGGCGATGCAGAGTTTGAGCGGCTGCATGCCGCGGTTCGCTTGGTGCTGCCGATCCTTCCGGCCTTGGCGGCGAGTTCGCCGATTGCCGAAGGCAGACCCGCTGGCCTGATGGATTTCCGCATGGAGTCTTACCGTATGCACCCGCTAAGAATCCCGTCGATTATCGGCCGGGTGATTCCGGAAACTGTCAGAAGCCGCGCCGAATACGAGTCGAATATCCTCGTGCCGATGTATCGCGACATTGCGCCGCTCGACCCGGCAGGGGTGCTGCACCATGAATGGCTCAACGCACGTGGCGCAATACCACGATTCGACCGTGACGCCATAGAAATACGCGTCATCGACATGCAGGAATGCCCCCGGGCTGATCTGGCGATTGCAGCCATAAGCACTGCGATTGTGCAGGCGCTTTACGATGCCGAGCTGGCCACTCTGGAGGCGCAGCAGGAGATCGGCACGGATGCCCTGGCGGAAATCCTGCTCGCCTGCATCCGTGATGCCGATCTGGCCGTGATCGACAATGCCGGGTACCTGCAGCTCCTGGGTTTCCCGGGTCGATGCTGTGAGGCAAGGGAGCTGTGGCGGTATCTCGAAGCGATGATGTTGCAAGCAAGCCCTGATCTCCCGGAAATCTGGCATGACGCATTGCATCTTATTTTGCAGCATGGGCCGCTCGCTCGCCGCATTCTGCGGGCATTGGGGCCGGAGTGGACGAAGCCCGGGCTGCGGGCGGTCTACCGCGAACTGTGTGTATGCCTGGAGGAAGGGCGCATGTTTCAGGGGATGGGATAATGGCCACCACAACATGCCATTTCTTGATCACCTGCGAGCACGGCGGCAATCGGATTCCGTCCCGCTACCGGCACCTCTTTCATGGCTGCGAAGCGTTGCTGAAAACCCACCGCGGCTACGATGCCGGTGCGCTGGCCATGGCCAGAGACCTGGCTGGCATACTTGCCGCGCCGTTGTTTTTTTCCACCACGAGCCGCCTGCTGATCGACCTCAACCGTTCCATCGGCCACCCGCGTCTGTATTCCGAGTTTACCCGGGATGCGCCCAGTGCACTGCGCCGCGAGATCCTGGAGCGGCACTACCTGCTTTACCGCAGCCAGGTCGAGGCGGATATTGCCGAGTCGGTTGCACAGGGCTGTCGGGTGATCCATATTTCCTCCCACAGCTTCACGCCGGCGCTCAAAGGCGAAGTGCGCAACGCCGATATTGGCCTGCTCTACGATCCTGCGCGTTCGGGCGAGCTTGAACTGTGCGAGCGCTGGCAGGCATCCCTCAAGGCGCTGTCGCCCGGACTGAAGGTGCGACGGAACTACCCCTATGCCGGCAAGGCCGATGGTTTGACAGCCTATCTTCGTCGCCGCTTTCAGCCCGACGACTATGCCGGCGTCGAGTTGGAAATCAACCAGAAGCATGTCTTAAAGGGGGGGCAGCACTGGCAGGTATTGCGGGCTGGGGTGGTTGAGGCGCTGCGTCAAGCGCTATGCAATGCCTTGTAAAAACGAAAGCCCCGCATCAAGCGGGGCTTTCGTTTTTACAAGCTGGCGGAGTGGACGGGACTCGAACCCGCGACCCCCGGCGTGACAGGCCGGTATTCTAACCAACTGAACTACCACTCCAAAACACACAACAAGCACCGATTGAACATGGTGCAAAATCAAGGGGCCCGGATTGCTCCAGGCCCCAGATCAGACTGGCGTCCCCAACCGGATTCGAACCGGTGTTATCGCCGTGAAAGGGCGGTGTCCTAGGCCTCTAGACGATGGGGACCTAATTGGTGGAGGTAAGCGGGATCGAACCGCTGACCTCTTGCATGCCATGCAAGCGCTCTCCCAGCTGAGCTATACCCCCGAAAGGCCGCCACTATACTTGGCGCCAGGGTTGCTTGTCAATAGGATTGTGCGCCTGTTGAAGCTTTTTACTCGTGCCCTTTGGGTATGTGAGCCGAAATCCGTTTCAGGGTTTCCTCGCGACCGATCAATTCTAACACAGCGTCAACCGAGGGTGTTTGCGTTTCTCCCGTGACGAGCAGGCGCAGCGGCATCGCCAGTTTGGGGAATTTCAGGCCGTGCTCGGCCACGACGGCCTTCATCAGGCTGTTGATGGACTGTTTGTTCCATTCCGTCTGGCCCAATTTTTCCTGCAATTCGCGGATGACGGGGATGATATCCGGCGTGATGTGCTCCGCCATCAGTTCGGGTGAAGGTGTCAGCGGCCGGTAGAAATACACGGCGGCGTCGGCCAGTTCCTCGACGGTATTCACCCGCTCCTTGAGCAGGTCGATCACTTCCTCCATGCGCGGCCCTTTCCCGGGGTCGCAGCAATCCGCTTCCATGAAGGGCACTACCAGCTTCGACAGGCGCTGGCTGCCGGTTTTCTTGATGTATTGCTGGTTGAGCCAGAGCAGTTTTTCCGGGTTGAACTTGGCGGGCGATTTGGAGATGGCATCGAGGTCGAACCACTCGACGAACTGATCCAGGGAAAAAACCTCTTCGTCGCCCTGCGCCCAGCCCAGGCGCGCCAGATAATTCAGCAGCGCCTCAGGCAGATAGCCGTCTTCCTCGTACTGCATGACGCTGACTGCGCCGTGGCGCTTCGACAGGCGCTCGCCGTCGTGGCCCAGGATCATCGGTACATGGGCATACTGCGGCAATGGCGCCCCCAGTGCCTTGAGGATGTTGATCTGGCGCGGCGTGTTGTTGAGGTGGTCGTCACCGCGGATGACGTGGGTGATATCCATGTCCCAGTCATCCACCACCACGCAGAAATTGTAGGTCGGCGTGCCATCGCTGCGCGCAATGATGAGGTCGTCGAGCTCGCTGTTGTGAACCACGACCCGGCCCTTGACCATGTCTTCGATTGCCACCACGCCGTCGAGCGGGGTCTTGAAGCGCACGACGGGTTGCACGCCGGCGGGCGGGGTGGCCTTGGAGTCGCGCCAGCGGCGGTCATAGCGCGGCTTTTGGCCGGCGGTCATCTGCGCTTCGCGCAACTTCTCCAGTTCTTCCTTGCTGGCGTAGCAATAATAGGCCTTGTCCTCGTCCAGCAGTTGCTGGATCACCTGCCTGTAGCGATCCATGCGCTGCATCTGGTAGAAAGGGCCTTCGTCGTGGTCGAGTCTGAGCCAGCTCATTCCATCCAGGATGGCCTGCACCGATTCCTGGGTGGAGCGTTCGAGGTCGGTGTCTTCAATGCGCAGCACGAAGGTGCCTTTGTGCTTGCGTGCGTAGGCCCATGAAAACAGGGCGGTGCGAGCGCCGCCGATATGCAGGTAACCGGTTGGGCTGGGGGCGAAACGAGTGCGGACCATGTTCTTTTAGTGTAAGGATAAAAGGGGCTATTTTACGACAATCGGAAAGAAACTTCGTAGAAATTGAGGCGGCTGATTTATTGACCTTATTTGGGCAATATGATTTAATTGCGCCTCTTTATCGGGTGGTTAGCTCAGCGGTAGAGCACTGCCTTCACACGGCAGGGGTCACAGGTTCAATCCCTGTACCACCCACCAAAAAATAGAAAAGCCGGCAACAGCCGGCTTTTCTGCTTTTCGGGTAAAGTAATGCCAACCCCCGTGATTTCTGCCCCCCTCGAATCGGGATTGATGCCACAAATTCGCCACACACGTCCAAATCAATAAATACTCGCCTGATCGTGCGGCCTTTTCGGCCATGGATGGGCATACATATCGGTATGAAGTCGGTATAATTTTGCAACGATAACCCGGCCTTGATCCGATGTTTCGGCGCAGGCTGGTTTTAAAGGGCAACGGTCAACATTCCAAATGGCTTTTCTGAATAAAACCTCGAATCTTCAGAGTCAATCTCTGAGGAATACAAATCGCAAGGCACCGCCCGAGCCGGTTTCGCCAAAGCTGGCAGGATTGTTTCGTGAAGCAAAGTGGTTGGGTCTGGTTGCCGTTGCCTTGTATCTGGTCATTGTCCTGTTCAGTTACGACCAGGCCGATCCCGGCTGGTCGCACAGCGGCAGCCGTCTCGTCGTTCATAATGCGGGCGGGGAGCTGGGGGCCTGGTTGGCGGATACCCTGCTCTATGTGTTCGGTTTTTCCGCCTACGGCTGGGTTGCTTTCGCGCTCTATGTGGTTTGGTGGGGATACCACCGCATCGAAAATGCGGCGCTGAGCGACCGCCGCTCCCTTCTGGTCGCGGCCACAGGCTTCCTAGTCTTGCTGCTGGCAAGCAGCGGCATGGAAGCGTTGCGCCTGCATAGCCTCAAGGCCGCTCTTCCACTGGCGCCAGGGGGCATGCTCGGGACGGTGATCAGCGGTTCTCTGTCCAGGGGCCTGGGCTTTACTGGCGCAACGCTGATCTTGTTGTCGTCCATGGCGGTGGGATTCAGCCTGTTTACCGGGATCTCATGGCTGAAGATCATCGAGGGACTTGGCACAGCCATGGAAAGCAGCTATCTGTGGATCATCAAGACCTTGGATGCCTGGCAGGATCGCCGTGCCGGCTCGGCCGCCATGAACCAGCGCGAGGAAGTGGTGGCGGAGGAGAAAAAACGCTTCGAGGAGCACAAGCCGATCCATATCGAGAAGCCGGTGATGGACATTCCCCAAGTGCCGCTCACCGAGCGCGAGGTGCAGGCACCCCTGTTCGATAATCTGCCGGACTCTCCGCTACCGCCGCTGAATCTGCTGGACGAGGCGGAAACCGATGGGGAAACGCTCAACCCGGACACCCTGGAATACACATCGCGCCTGATCGAGCGCAAGCTGGCCGATTTCGGCGTGGAAGTGAAGGTGATCGCCGCCTATCCCGGACCGGTGATCACGCGCTACGAGATCGAGCCGGCAGTGGGCGTGAAGGGCAGCCAGATCACCAATCTGGTCAGGGATCTGGCACGCGCCTTGTCGGTGGTCAGCATCCGCCTGGTGGAAACCATCCCCGGCAAGAACTGCATGGGTCTGGAAATTCCCAACCCCAAGCGGCAGATCGTGCGTCTGCGCGAGATTCTCGGTTCCAAGGTGTATGCCGACATGGGCTCGCCGCTCACTATCGCCATGGGCAAGGACATCGCCGGCAAGGCGGTGGTGGCGGATCTGGCGAAAATGCCCCACGTGCTGGTGGCGGGCACCACCGGCTCGGGCAAGTCGGTGGCGATCAACGCCATGATTTTGAGCCTGGTCTACAAGGCCGATCCCGCCAAAGTGAGACTGATCCTGGTCGACCCGAAAATGCTCGAGCTTTCGGTTTACGAGGGCATTCCCCACCTGCTTGCGCCGGTGGTGACGGACATGAAGCACGCCGCCAACGCGCTCAACTGGTGCGTCGCGGAGATGGAGCGGCGCTACCGCCTGATGTCTGCGTTGGGCGTGCGCAACCTGGCCGGTTACAACCAGAAGGTGCGCGAAGCCGAAAAATCCGGCGAGAAGCTGCCCAACCCTTTCAGCCTGACACCGGACGCGCCCGAGCCGCTGGATGAATTGCCCTTCATCGTGGTGCTGATCGACGAGCTGGCCGACATGATGATGATGGTGGGCAAGAAGGTCGAGGAACTGATCGCCCGGCTGGCACAGAAGGCGCGTGCCTCCGGCATCCACCTCGTGCTGGCGACGCAAAGGCCGTCGGTGGACGTGATCACCGGCCTGATCAAGGCCAACATCCCCACCCGTGTCGCCTTCCAGGTTTCGAGCAAGATCGATTCGCGCACCATCCTCGACCAGATGGGTGCCGAAGCCCTGCTCGGCCAGGGCGATATGCTCTACCTGCCGCCCGGCAGCGGCTACCCGCAGCGGGTGCATGGCGCCTACGTCGCCGACCACGAAGTGCACAAGGTGGTGGAATATCTGAAAGCGCTCGGTTCGCCGGATTACGTCGAAGGCATCCTCGATGCGCCGGAAGTGGCCGGCGAGGGCGAGGGAGGCGAAGTAGGGGGAGATGCCGAATCCGACCCGATGTACGACCAGGCCGTGGCGCTGGTGCTCAAATCGCGCCGCGCCTCGATCTCGCTGGTGCAACGCCAGCTCAGGATCGGCTACAACCGGGCGGCGCGGCTGATCGAGCAGATGGAGCGGGCGGGGCTGGTGTCGGCGATGCAGAGCAACGGGAACCGGGAAGTGCTGGTGAAGGGGGCGGAGTAAGGAGTTCCCGGATTCCGCTACGGTGCATCTAGGCTAAGCTTGCTGGGGTTCACAGGCTCACCCCAGCCTACACGTGCTAATGGGTGACCCTGAGGTGTGGTCGCCAGCGGTAGCAGAGGGCGGAAGAGCTGTGCATCCAGCTCGACAGCGTCTGTGTAAGAACGAGGTGTCGTTTCGTTAAAGGAAGCGGCGTAGGCTGGGGTGAGCCTGCGAACCCCAGCAACAACATTCGAACCTTTCAACATGAGAAGCTACCTACGCGCATTCATTCCGGGCGGGACATTCTTCTTTACCGTCAACTTGGCTGACAGATCGAAAACGCTACTCACCGACCATGTCGGCGAGCTACGCGAAACCATCCGAAAAGTTCGAGACCGGCACCCCTTTCATATTGACGCCATCGTCATTCTCCCCGACCACCTTCATGCCATTTGGACATTGCCGCCGGGAGACACGGATTACCCTACCCGCTGGGCGTTGATCAAAGCCGGGTTTTCACGAAACCTGCCCAAGGTCGAGCGCATCAGCGCGAGCCGGATCGGAAAAGGCGAGCGGGGCATCTGGCAACGGCGTTATTGGGAGCACCAGATTCGTGACGAAACCGATTATGAGCGGCATGTGGATTATATCCATTACAACCCGGTCAAACATGGGCACGCGCAAATGCCGCTTGACTGGCCCTATTCGTCACTGCACCGGTTTGTTCGGGAGGGTTTTATCCCGCCGCATTGGGGGGCAAATTATGCCTTGCCGGAAGGGTCTGCATGGGGAGAGTGAATTGCTGGGGTTCGCAGGCTCACCCCAGCCTGCACGCGCTGATCGAGCAGATGGAACGGGCGGGGCTGGTTTCGGCGATGCAGAGCAACGGGAACCGGGAAGTGCTGGTGAAGGGGGCGGAGTAGCCGTGTTGCCGAGCCTTGCCCGTCAGGAGGGGTTGCCCCGGGATAGGCAAGTGTTGCTCGCGGGCGAAGAATGCCACGAATTTCGATGCAAACCTACCTGTTCGATATGTAGCGGTGTTGATCTGACGCGCATCAACGGCATCCACACGACGACGGTGCCAAGGGTCATTTCGGAAGTTGCTGCTTAACCTGTCGCGATTCAGGATTTACAAGCATTTTGCCTCGTGGCTCGGCTTCTGCCCGGGGCGAAGATTTCCGTATGCCCCCCGTTACTTGGGGCAGGAGCAGTATGCGTGAATGCTGTACGTAAGGATCTGTGCGGGGGACGGCAGGTAATTGCTGTCCCTACCGCAACCTCTCTCATGCCACTCAAGCGGCAGTTCAAATCTTGAAGCGGCTGACCGTATCCCGCATGGAATTTGCCAATTCATCCAACTGGAGTGCTGCATTGGCCGATTCATTGGCGGCGGCGCTGTTTTTCTCGGTGATTTGCGCCACTTTCTCGACATGGCCAGCAATGTTGTTGCTGGCACTGCTTTGCTCGGCGAGCGCCACAGTGATTTCGTTGACGACCTGGATTACTTGGCTGGCGCCATCACTGATCTGGTTGATCGCATCGCCGGCCTGATGCGCAAGGGCGACGCCGCCATCGACCTGGCTGACCGCTCCGCTCATGGTGGCGACTGCGGCAAGGGAGCTGGCCTGCATGGCGCTGATCATTTTGGTGATTTCCTCTGTTGCCTTGGTGGTGCGCTCAGCCAGTTTGCGCACCTCGTCGGCCACAACCGCGAAGCCGCGCCCTTGTTCGCCGGCACGGGCAGCTTCGATGGCCGCGTTGAGGGCGAGCAGGTTGGTTTGGTCGGCGACTTCCTTGATAACCTGGACAATGGTGGAAACCTGATTTGACTGTTGCCCCAGTTCCTCGATGGTTTGGGAGGTTCGGCGCACGGTTTCGGCGATATGCGTCATTTCGGTTGCGGCGTCGTGGATGATTTTTCCGCCCTGGATGGATAGTTCGCCCGATTTATGGGAAATGTTTAGTGCTTCGCGTGCGCTTTCGGCAATATGGTTGATGCTGACGGTGACTTCTTCGACCGTCGCCGCCATCTCAGAGGCGTCCTCACTCCCTTGCTCGGAACTGGATGCAACCTGATTGGCTGCGGCGGATAGCCTATGCGCTGCCTCCGAAACCTTGGCGACGTTGCCCATGATTACTCCAAACGATTGTTGCAGGACGCCCATGAGTTCGTTGAAGGATTTTGCGGTCAGCCCGACTTCATCGGAACTGTCTACGGGAACGCGCCTGGAAAAGTCGGAGTTTTTTTCAACTTCGCTTATCGTGGATTGCATCAGATTCAATGGGCGGGTGATCGAACGGATAATGGCGTAAGAGAGCCCCCCTCCCACTGCCAGCCCCAGTGCTAGTGTGATCAGCACCACCGTTTTGATAATGATGTTGGATTTATTGGTTTCGTCGAAAGACGTTTTCGCGTGTTGCTTTTCGGATCTCATTAGCTTAAGCAGGACTTCACGTGCGGTGTTAAATTTCTTTGCGGAATCGGTTTTCATGTAGGTGATAGCCGTTTCATAATCTCCGCTTTTTGCCAGGGTGATGGTTTTGTTCCCGGATTCGGCATAGTCCTTCCACGCTTGTTCGAATTCTGTTGCCTGCGCTTTTCTTTCGGAGGAAATCAGGGCGGAGCTATAGATGCCCCATGTCTTGTTCAATTCTTCGTTGACCTTGCTCACTTCCTTGAAATGTTCGTCCGCAGCACTGGAGCTGTCGGCCCCCATGCCGGTTATGACCAGGGCGCGTGAATGGTAAACCACGTCAAGCACCTCCCCCAGTTGGACTAGAGAAACCGTGTTTTTTTCATAAACCGAGCGCAGTCCCTCGCTAGCCCCGGAAACCCCCCTGATACCCATAAAACCGACTATGGTCAGCAAAGTAAGCAAGCTGCCGGTTAGTATCATCAGTCTAGTGCTGGCATTGAAATTGTTGAGCATGTTTAAGTCTCCCCCATGATTTTTATTTCCTGCCTGGGGGCGATGCAACACGTTGCGCATCGCCCTATGAACAGCTTATTTTTTCTTCAGAAAATCAATCACTTTCTTGGCTGCGCCAGTAGGTTCGCCGACGGTAACCAGTGCCATGGGACGTACCATTTTCGGTGCCTTTATTTCTTTTGCGTCACCCGGGCTGGCTTTCATATGTACGTCGGCGGCAGCGCCGATGCCGCCAGGAGTGCGGGATACCCAGGTGATTACTTCCTTGGGCGATTGTACCGGAGTGGCGCTCTCCAAATAGGGTGCGCCATCCATGATGACTGTCTGGAAGAACAATCCGGGGGCAAGGCCGGGCTTGGTAACGAATACCTTGATCGGCAGGTCCGGGCCACCCACGCCTTTCCAGTTGGTGATCTTGCCGGTGTTGATATCCGTCAGTTGCGCCTTGCTCAGGGCGGTGACGGGGTTGCTCTTGTTGACAACCACTACCAGCTCGTCCTTGCCGACTTCGGTGAAGACAAGATTTCCTGGCACCTTGAGGTCTACATTCTGCGACTTGGCAGCCTTCTTGGCGGCCTCCACCGATCCCTCCAACGTATCGCCGACAGCCGCCACCGGAACCTTGCCTTCGATCAGGGCGACCATGCCATTGCCCGTGCCGACGCCGTTAAATTTGATGTCCACTCCGGTCGCTTTCTTGATGGCATCGAGCTTGGGTTCGATGACTTCCTTTTGTGGCGTGGTGCCGCCAGAAATTTCCAGTGTCTCGGCCCAAACGGTGGAGTGAGAAATAACGCCGGCTAGCAGAATGGCAAGGCTGATTTTCAATGTTTTCATGTTTTTTTCCTTTCATTAACTAAAGTTTCGGAATTCTGAAGAATCCCTATTTACATTTTGACGCATTGAAATATGAAGGGACACGGTCTACTGACTGGCGTGAAGCCGACTATCCGGCAAACACACGATAACTAGGAAAGCAGATCGAAGCTCATCGTGACACAAATCTCCCCTCGTTTCCAGTTACTGGCTTAATCCCATTTTTTAACCCAGATTGTTCATTAGCAAGTAGCCCGGATTCCGCTGCGCTGCTTCCGGGCTATATTTTCGGCTCTTGGCGCGGCTTCAGCAGTTCCATGGCGGCGTTGATGGCCTGGAGTTTTTCCAGCTCGCCGCCCCGGTCGGGGTGGTGTTCCATGGCCAGTTCCCGGTAGCGGCGCTTGATCTCCGGGTAATCCACCGGGTCGGCGAGCCCCAGCGCGGCGAGGGCTTCGGCGCGGTGGCCGAGGCGGGTGAAGCGCAGCCAGAAGGTGTCGAGCATTTCCAGGACGTCCTGCTTGCCGGTGTTTTTCAGGTGGGAGAGGTCGAGGTAGTAGGCTCGCAGCGGGTCGGATGCGGCGGGTAGATGGTCGCTGTTATCCGGGTAGGGGCGTAGCGCGATCTTCAGGCAATGGATGGCGAGGTCGCCAGCTCTTTCTCTCCACAGCTCGTCGCGCAGGCGGTAGAGGTGGTGGAAGAGGATGAAGTGGCACTGGAACAGGGAAAGTTCGTCGGTGTAGGCATTTGGACCGAAGGCGGGATCATCGTTTGCCAGCTTGCGCATCAGGCCGTGCTCGGAAAGACCTTCGGGATGGGCGCGCAGGATGTTGAGCAGCGCTTCGGCTAGGGCGGGTTTCAATCTTGGCCTTCGCCGCGCGGGCTGATTTGCTTCTCCAAATCGCTATTCATCAGTGCCGCAATCAGTTCCGGCTTCTGGAAAGGCAGGGCGTGGTCGGCACCCTGGATCAGGTGGCAGGTCCAGTCATTCTTCCCTTCCGCGATTTCCTGGCAGTGGCGATACACCTCGGGATGGGAGCGCCCGCCGATAAAGCTGCTGACCTTGGCTTGGGCGGCGATCAGGGCTGCGCGGTCGAGGCGCCTGGCGGCGTGGGAAACGCACTCTATGGCGCAGGCCAGTCCCGCCGGGCGGTGGGATAGCCGACTGCGGATGATTTCCTCGTTCTTCGATCCGCGGCTGCGATTGAGGGCGACGGCGTCGAGGAACAGTTCCAGTCCTTCCCCCACGTTTTCCAGGTTGCGCAGGCGCTTGGCGGCGTGCAGGATCAGTTCGCGCGCATGGATCGATTCCTCGCTAGTCAGCTTCCCCAGCAAGGCGGGTTCGAGCAGGTAGGTTTTTTCCACCGCTGCCGGGTGGGCAGCCTTGAGCAGCATGGCGATCATCCCGCCGTAGGAGTAGCCCCCCAGGTCGAATTTTTCCCAGCCCAGGTGATCGAGCAGGGCAGTGAGGTCGGCCACCACCTCCTCCGCTTCGAAGCTGTGGTCGTGGTGGTTCGGGTAGCGGGTTTTGCCGGTGCCGCGCAGGTCGGGCACCAGGATTTCATTCCAGTGCCTGAGATGAGGCAGGATGCCGCCCCAGGTAATCCTGCCCGCCACGCCGCCGCCGTGGAGCAGCAGCAGGCGGCGCGGGGGTGCAATGTCGAAGCGGTAGAGGCGGTAATAGACCTCCTGCGTCGGGAGGGCGAGGGTCGTTTTGATGGCGGGTTCGAGCACTAGAAAAACCTTTTACCGCAGAGGCGCGGAGGCGCCGAGTTTGGATGTTTCGTTTTTCTCTGCGCCTCCGCGCCTCTGCGGTTAATGATGGGCTACCGGTATCTTGCCGATTTTCATGCGCCATTCCGCCGGCCCGGTGTTATGCACCGATACGCCGTTGGCGTCCACCGCCACGGTCACCGGCATATCCTTGACCTCGAATTCGTAGATCGCCTCCATACCCAGTTCGGCGAATGCCACCACTCTTGAAGCCTTGATCGCCTTGGAAACGAGGTAGGCCGCGCCGCCAACCGCCACGAGGTAAACCGCCTTGTGCTTCCTGATGCTCTCGATTGCCGCCGGACCGCGCTCGGCCTTGCCGACCATGCCGATCAGGCCGGTTTTCTCCAGCATCATGTCGGTGAACTTGTCCATGCGCGTTGCCGTGGTGGGGCCGGCCGGGCCGACGACCTCGTCGCGCACAGGGGCGACCGGGCCGACGTAATAGATGAAGCGGTTGGTGAAATCCACGCCCTCAGGCAACTTTTCCCCCTTGGCGAACAGGTCGGCGATGCGCTTGTGGGCGGCGTCGCGCCCGGTGAGCAGTTTGCCGGACAGGAGCAGAGTTTCGCCCGGGCGCCACGAAGCAAGCTCTTCCCGCGTGACGGTGTCGAGGTTGACGCGGCGCGCGTCGGCGGCAGGGCGCCAATCCACTTTCGGCCAGTCGTTGAGGTCGGGCGGAACGAGCAAGGCCGGACCGCTGCCGTCGAGGGTGAAGTGAATATGGCGGGTGGCGGCACAGTTGGGGATCATCGCCACAGGCAGGCCGGCGGCGTGTGTCGGGTAGTCCCTGATCTTGATGTCCACCACGGTGGTGAGGCCGCCCAGGCCCTGTGCGCCGATGCCCAGCGCATTGACCTTCTCGTACAACTCAAGCCGCAGTTCTTCCACCCGGTTTTTCGGCCCACGCGCTTGCAGTTCGTGGATATCGACCGGCTCCATCAGGGCTTCCTTGGCAAGCAGCATGGCTTTTTCGGCCGTGCCGCCCAGCCCCAGGCCGAGTATCCCCGGCGGACACCAGCCCGCCCCCATGGTGGGAACGGTTTTCAGCACCCAGTCGACGATGCTGTCCGATGGGTTGAGGACGACGAATTTGGCCTTGTTTTCCGATCCGCCGCCCTTGGCCGCGAGGGTGACTTCCACTTGGTCGCCGGGAACGATCTCGTAATGGATCACCGCCGGGGTGTTGTCGCCGGTATTTTTTCTGCTGCCGGCCGGGTCGGCCAGCACCGAGGCGCGCAGCACGTTGTCCGGGTCGGTGTAGGCGCGGCGCACGCCTTCGTTGACCATGTCGGCGAGGCTGAGCCCGGATTCCCAGCGCACTTCCATGCCCACCTTGAGAAAGGCCACTACGATGCCGGTATCCTGGCAGATGGGGCGGTGACCTTGCGCGCTCATGCGCGAGTTGGTGAGTATCTGGGCAATGGCGTCCCTGGCGGCGGGCGATTGCTCACGCTCGTAGGCCTCGCCCAGCGCCTTGATGTAGTCGATGGGGTGGTAGTAGGAAATGTATTGCAACGCATCGGCGACACTGGCAATAAAGTCTTCTTGGCGGATGGCAGTCATGGTATTTTCACTATCTGGATAACAGAATTGTACCGTTAATTGCTGATTGGATGAGAGATTGAGCGTTATGACTGCAAATTTTCAGGATTTCGATGACGGGATCACCACGATAGACGCGCTGTATGTCCGCCCCGGTTTGGCGGCCATCCACTTGTTGGTCGAGGGGGGCAGGGCGGCCATTATCGATAGCGGGACGAATTTCTCGGTTCCGGGCGTGCTGGACGTGCTGCGCCGGAAAAACATGCATCCGGAAGATGTCGACTATGTGATCGTCACCCATGTGCACCTCGACCATGCAGGCGGCGCGGGCGAGATGATGCGGTTGTTTCCGAATGCCAGGCTGGTGGCTCATCCGCGCGGAGCGCGCCACATGATCGATCCCGCCAGGTTGGTGGCAGGTTCGATTGCGGTGTATGGAGAGGAAAAATTCAGGCTTGCATACGGGGAGATTGTTCCTGTTCCGGCGCAACGCGTCATCGAAGCGCCGCACGAATTCACGCTGCAACTGCGTGGCCGGACCCTGCTGTTCCTCGATACGCCGGGCCATGCCCGCCATCATTTCAGCATCTTCGATGAAAAAAGCCGTTCTTTCTTTACCGGCGATACCTTCGGGCTTTCCTACCGTGAATTCGATGTGAATGGGCGGGAGTTTATCCTGCCCACCACCACCCCGGTGCAGTTCGAGCCCGAGGCTGCGCATGCATCCATCGACCTGATCATGTCCTGTCAGCCGCGGGCCGCCTACCTCACACACTATGGCAGAGTGACCAGGTTGCAGCGTTTGGCCGATGACCTGCACCGTTTGCTGGATGATTTCGTGAGCCTTGCCGAAAATGTGCGCGATGCCGGAGCGGATCGCCACGGACGGTTGGTGGACGCGTTGGGGAAGTGCCTATTGGAGCGGCTTGCTGCCCACGGATGCGGATTGCCGCAGGAAGCGTCGCTCGCGCTGCTGGCGGGCGATATCGAGCTGAACGCACAGGGGCTGGAGGTTTGGCTGGATAAGCCCTAGCAGCCAGATAAAACCGAAGTGCCATGGCTGGCACTTCGAGCCTTCCTTTAGTGGAGCGGTCAACTGCCGTTTCCAGGTTAAATGTTCTATAGTTAATGAGTAGCTGTTGTTTTGCTCGTTATTGGTGCGGTCTGGTCTTGGCGTTCGCCGCTTAACTTTCAATTGTGCGAGGTATCTCCTATGCCCATCAGCGAATTTTGTAACCGGGACGTCGTGTTTGCCACGAGAAAGATGAGCATCCCCGAAGCGGCGCAACTTATGCGCCAATTTCATGTGGGCGATCTGGTGGTCGTGGATGAGCTTGACGGTAAGCGGATGCCGGTCGGCATGGTGACCGATCGCGATATGGTCATCCAGATTATTTCCAAATCCCTGGATTTCAATGAGTTCAGCGTGGGCGACATCATGAGCCCGCAACTGGTCAGCGTGCAGGAAAAAGAAGGTGTATTTGAAACGATACGGCTCATGCGCGCCAAGGGAATACGCCGTATTCCGGTTGTCAACCAGGAAGGAGGGCTTGAAGGCATCGTGTCGGCGGAAGACATACTTGACCTTTTGGCCGAGGAGATGACAGAACTGGCCAAGGTCGCGCCGCGTGAACTGGAACATGAGGCTCAAACCAGAATTTAATCAAGGAGGTAATGATATGCAACGCCCACTCCAAATTGTTTTTCGTGACATGCCCCATTCCGATGCCGTGGATGCGCACATCAGGGAGAAAGTGGAAAAGCTGGAGTCGTTTTATTCCCACATCATCGGCTGCAAGGCCACGGTGGAAATTGCAGGAAAGCACAAGCACCAGGGCAAGCTCTTCAATGTACGGCTGGACATCACCGTGCCCGGCAGCGAGCTGGTGGTCAATCGCGATATGCATGAAGACCTCTATGTGGCACTGCGGGATGCATTCGATGCCGCAAAGCGCCAGATGGAGGATTATGCGCGGCGTCAGCGCGGCGATATCAAGATCCATGAAGGCGAACTGCACGGCCAAGTTGCCAGAATATTCCAGGATGGTTTTGGCTTCATCGAAACACCGGATGGCCGGGAGTTTTATTTCAATCGCGACAACGTGGCACATCCCGATTTTGACAAGCTGGAAGTCGGCAGCGAAGTGCAGTTCCTCGAGGAAGCAGCAGGGGAGGGATTGCAGGCGAAGCGTGTCAGCGTCGGCAAGCACCATTATCCCGGATAAGGATGCCCCCGGTTGTTTTGCCTGAAAAGTTCAAGGCGCACGGCGCCGGGTTGCCGTTGCAGCGACGCGCTCCATGAACCGGGCAGACCCCAATGCCCGCGCTTTGTTCGTCGCTACGCGAATCTCTTTTAGTGTGCCTTGACTCCGATGCGCTTTGAACAGCCACCCTATTAGGTAGCTGGGCGTTCGGAGTCTATTTTTTCACTCGGCCGCCTTTGTCATGCCGGTGCTGAGTGGAGTCCTCCAGGCCTCTGCCGGACTTGCCCGAGCAAGGTTTTTGTCCGGTCTATGCGGTCTTGCGCAACAAATCGACGCGGATCGGCATCTGGAAATCCGCCCCCTGGGGCTTCACGTGAGCCATGAATTTCTCCTTCACTTCCCGATACAGCTCGGGGCTCAGCTGGTGGTTGGTGTGGGTTACCTGGAGGATTTGCTGCTCGAACTGCTCGAAGCCGTCGAAATGGGACGGGGTGTTGAAGAATTTTTCCTCCACCAGTTCGAACAGGCCTTCGGATACGGCCCGCTGCACGGCGGCGAAGGCCGCTTCGCGTACCCGCTGTTCGTCATTGAAGAGGCGCAGGATTTCGTTGAAGTCACCGGAAAAAACCGGCTCGGAGATATAGGCTACGCCGCCGGGCTTCAGAACGCGGCGGATTTCTCCCAGGGCCTGGTCCATCTTGTCCAGGGGCACGTGGTGCATGGATTTGAACATGAGCACGATATCGAACTGCCCGTCCGGGGCGGGGATGGCCTCCGCTCCGCCAGCGCTGAAGGTGACGTTGGGCAGGTCGCCGATTTGCAGATTCTTGGCGTGCTGGATCTGGTCCACTTCCAGGGCCGTGATGGCGGCAACTTTTCCTCCTTGGGCGATGGCACGGGTCTTTTCTGCCTTGCCGCAGCCCAGTTCCAGGATATGGGCGCCCTGCAGTGGCAGGAGGGTCTCGTAGACCTCCCGTTCGTCGCAGACCCGCGTCGCGGCAGGATCGGCAATCTTCATGGATGGGGAATTGCTGCGGGTTGAGGAGGAGGGCATGTCGAACTTTCCTTTGCTTATAAAGTGGTGGAGAAAAACGAGGCCAGACTCGACCGACTATCCGCGCTTCGCGGCTTGCCTTTGCTGTCCCTTCCCTGCCAACCGGATGCTGGGTATTGAGTTTCCCGCGTACTTCGAACAAATATCAGAATCGAGTCATCCCGTGGCTGGATGCAAGCCAGGCAATGTCCGGGTAACTGAAAGTCGCGGTCAACTCCGGATTTGGTCAGCAGAATGGTCGTTTCACGATTTGTTGCTCTACTGCCAGCCGGGGATGCCGGAAATCGGCCAGTAGGTCGGCCTGACACCCCAATGGGCATATGGGGCCGACCTACTAGCGGTTGAACAGGCGCGACTCACCGAACCCCTGGAATGGGCCGAGCGGGTTCTTGTTTTCCTCGCGTTCGTGAATGGCCGGCTGGCCTCCTGTCAGCTTGTAGACGACCAGGTTATCCTTGATCAGGACGACGCCGTTGAAGCGCCAACCGACAACATCCACCTTGCGTTTGAAGTTCAGGAAATCGGCCCAGAAATTGCCGTAACGGTTACGCTTCATGACCCGTTGGTCTATCTCGTAACCCTTGCAGGCCGCCTTGGCCGAGATGCATTCCTGCACCCCGGGGTCGAGGTCGAGCGCATTGATCGTCGGGCTCGGAATGAAGCGGCGCAACACATCGGAGTAATTCAGAAGGGTGACGTTCGGATTCGATTCGGGGTCCAGCTTGAGTTGCTTGAGTGCTTCGATGGTGGTTTGGTGCGGGATAATTTTGTCGAAGGTCTGCTGCGCCTCCCAGAAAGTCTGCCAAGGCCCTTCCGTCACCGCTTCTCCTTTGGGCAGCAACGAACTGCATCCGACAAGGCACAGCGGAAAGAAAATGATTGCAAGCCAAGCCGTTGCTCGCGGTACAGACATATCCATCTCCTTTCCATCGCTTTAATGATTTAATATTAGCACTACTAACGAAGTGCGGGGTCAGAAGTGCTGGGCGCACACATGTTGCGCGCTTACCGCCCCGGCACTACGACTTGCACGGTCTTGCCACCGTACCCTCAAATAGCAGAAACCAGATCTCAGTCATATGCCATATGTCCTACGTAAAGTTAAGGGGCGACGCGCTTTTGCGCGGCGTCCCGCTTTAACGCAGGGTTGGACGAAGCCGCTACGCGGAGGAGTCGCCTTACTGAGCCACACGACATATTCTGCACCTTCATCCCCTCGTTGCTGAGGGGTTTGATTGTGCAATATTTTGTGAGGATAAATCCAGCATGAA
>Ga0315268_10002733_pt1 | contig 19733 bp, 26 predicted proteins | sample C1_top_MG_FD_204535 | JGI IMG/M metagenome (GOLD analysis project Ga0315268, IMG submission 204535) | Sediment microbial communities from Yellowstone Lake, YNP, Wyoming, USA - C1_top | ecosystem: Environmental > Aquatic > Freshwater > Lake > Sediment | place: USA: Wyoming | collected 2017-08-01
GCGATCACCTCGGGTAACGAGTCGGAGATGTCAATGTGCTGTGGACGGTGAATTTCTATGCCACGCCAAATCTCGCGTGTGGGAAGGCTTCCCGCATCGTCGTTCATAGTGAAAACTGTAACATCATTGTCCATGAGGACAAATTTCCGTGTGATTTCTGCAGCGTATGTACCTAGACCGCCGACTATTTTTGGCGGGTATTCATAGACGAGAACGGCCATTTTCATGCATACTTCACCCTATTCACTCATTACAGCATTTCCCCACTGCTTACTAAAACATTGCTTATTTACTTTCCTAACTCCAAATTCATTTAACTTGTTGCGGTGCTATTCAGCGACTTTGAGACTTTCCATCTATTTCTCGTTCATGTAGTTCTGATTGAGGATTGCGAAGCTTTAAACGAGAGTTTTTCTGTTTCCTTCTTTTATCTGTAAATCGTGAGTAACTCTTTTCGATGCCTTCTTGTTCAAATCTGAAGAGAGAAAGTCTGAAAAGTCTATTAAGCACATATTGCATTAGGCTATGAAGGAGTGCAACAAGATGAGCGTCTCACCTGTTAAACGATTGATCCTTGAGACTATGTGGATGCTCGACAAACCTGAGAAAGCCACAGAAATAGCGAAAGACACAGGCGTTGGCTTTCCTTCAGTTATGATGCATCTGATTGGACTCACGCGCATGGGGTTTGTGAAGACTCCTAATAAAGGATTCTACTTAATCACAGAAGAAGGCAAAAAATCGTTAGGATTTCCTGAGGTCAACAAGGAGAAAGCTACAGAGATTTTAGCATATCTACCTGCAGACAAAGCATTCCATTTCTACGCGGACGTTGGTAAGCCGTTGAATGTTTATGCTGCGAGTATAGGTGATTTTTGTGACAAGGTAATGAACATCGACCTTGGCGCGGTGGAGTTTCATACACATCGCGGAGATTTTGAGGCTTGGTTCATGGCGTTGGGCGACATTGAGCTTTCGCGAAAGATCCTACTTATTCGCGAGTTGAAGATGTTCGGTGAAGACCTGCGTAAGAAGCTCTATGAAACCGTGAAGAGCCGGTACGAAGAATTGGCAAAGATAAGGAAATCGGAAGGAAGCTCTGCATAGACGGTTTCAGGCGGGTTTAAAGCGTTCTTTCAGTTTGGATAGAACTAGCTGCAGGGTTGTATATTCCATTTCTTCCGGACCTACGCGTGCGGGTTCGAATTCACCCATGCGTCGGAGCATGCACCCGTAATCTACAGCTTCGCGTCTTGCGAGATCGAAGGCAGGATCATCAAATAGGGCTGCTATCATTGTTTTTCCGTTCTCGTCGCTTGCGATTTTGCCGTTCGAAGCTTTTTTCGGCTATGTGAAAAAGTGGTTGGGGAACAATGTGGTGGCCAGCTAACGAGCCGACGTCACATTTGATGAGAGAAATCGGTGGTTTTCTTTGCCATAAGCATTCAACCTTTATCAGTGCTCTGCTTAGGGTCTCGTTTTGTGGTTTTACATAACTTTTGAAAGAAAATTGCAAGAGAAATCATCATATAATGAGAGTTGTTATAGTAGTTGCGGCTGGTGGTTTTGATGGATGAGAGCCGCGTGGTTTCGGCGAAGATTCCTGAAGCGATCTATAAGGAAATGGTTTTGCGGGTTTCGGAAGGCGACAGAAGCGGGTTCATTCGAGACGCGGTTATAGAAAAGCTTGAGAAGACGCCGAAAGCGGACAAGCTCTTGGAGTTGGAGCAGCGACTAAGCAGCGTTGAGGATGAGGTTTCAGGAATAAAGAAAAGCCTTTCGAATTTGGAGTTGCTTACATATGGAAAAGAGAAGGCGAACCCGCGAACGTTTTGCTTGGATGATTTAGATCGACGGTTAGTTGACTATCTTTCACACTATAAGGGTGCGACGACGCCAGAGATCGCTGAATATCTAGAAACGAACAGGTGGCTGATCCTCAATCGGCTTAGGCGAATGCAGAAGGCTTCGCGAAAGCAGCTTGGGAAACCTGTTATCGAGTATTTTGCAGGGGAGAAGGCGGGAAAAAAGAAGGCTTGGTGGATAAACGAAAACCTAGTTGAAGAATAACCTTGTTGCGAGCCAGATTTATGTGCCTCCAAGCCTGTCAAATTGAGTATCCGTCTAGATTTTTCAGAAGTAATGTTGAGCCAGAGTCCCTCTCGGAGGCTCTGCCCCCTATACATAGATTGAATCTTGCTTTGACTGGGGTTTGGTAAGGGTTTAATTTGGTTGTGTTGCTACTATCTGCTGTGCTTTGTGTGGGCCCGTTGCCCAGTACGGATCAAGGCGCCGAACCTACAAAGCGAAAAAACAGGTGCGCAAGCCTCCGGGCAAGATACGGCAATTGGAAGAAAGCCGGAAAACCGGGGTTCAAATCCCCGCGGGCCCGCCATATTGGTTGGCTATCTTTTTGGAATTATTTCTATCCAGTAGCCGTCTGGGTCTTCGATGAAGTATATCCCCATCTTTTCGTTCTCGTAGCAGATGCAACCCATCTTTCTGTGCAACTCGTGAGCCTTCACAAAATCGTCCGTAACAAGCGCCAAGTGAAACTCGTTGTCACCCAAACCATATGGTTCTTTCCTGTCCTTCAGCCATGTGAGTTCAAGTTTATGGTCGGTCTTGCCATCTCCAAGAAACACGAGTTTAAAGCTCTTGTCAGGCGCCTCATATCGGCGCACTTCAACCAAGTTCAGGGCTTTCTTGTAGAAGTTGAGGCTCTTTTCCAAATTCAATACGTTGAAGTTGTTGTGCGCGAATTTAAAATCCATTTGTAGCCCTCACTTAGTTAGGCATTTGCCGAACCCTTCCTAAATGCTTTGTTAAGACAGATTGCAAAAGAATAGATAGCGCGGAATAAACTCGCAAAGTATCAATGATTCTTTTAAGCGATTCCTATCAGTGGTCAATGTCGCTTTTCAACCAGTCTCGCCCTTTTAATCACAAAAACCGCTGAACCACTCTCTTCTTTGACCTCGGAATCCAAAACCTCAATTCTCTTTCTGAAGAGGGGTGCATCCAGCACAGTAGTCTCGATCTCTCCGCCTTCGCCGGAAGGACTGACCCTATACTGCTTCGCCAAACAAAACAGCTTATCCACCATTTCACGGTTCATCTCTTTCCCAACCCACGATCTATCCAGTGGAAAAGCGAAAACTCCCGACACAATCACCCTAAACCCTTTAGCTAAAATCTCCTCCAACAACTCCTTCTGGTTCTTTTTCCACAACGGGTTGAAACATAACAAACCCAGATTGCCACAGATGCGCTGAACCCGCTCCGTCTGATAAATCGACTCGATTGCCCCAGAAACTACGCCCTCAATACCAAACCACTTCCTAGCCTCGATAATTGCATCCTTTAAGTCTTCAAGCTCTTCTTCTTTTTTGCCTTCGGTTAAGCATTGGATTAAGGGTAGGCCGATGGCTTTGGCTTGAAGCCTAGTGAGGCCTATGTTGGGTGTGTGAAACATGTAGCTGGCTGGATTTTTGGAAATCAGAGAAATAAGGCAGACAACCTGCCCCTTCTCCACAGCCTTCATCAAAGCAAGAGTCGAATCCTTACCGCCCGAAAACAAAACCCCAAACCGCATAACACATGTTAAACAAAAACCAGCTTATTAACAATCCCAGCAAACAAAAACCAGTTTTCTAATCTCTTCACGTGCTAGGGTTTACGATAAACATGGATATCCCTGTACAGCAATTGGTGCTCTCTACGGTCAGAGATGCAGTCACAGAACACGAAACCAATACAGCCCGCAGTCTTGCGCAAATCCAGACCAACGATGCCTCCAGAGGATTTGATGTTAGGAACTACTATGGCAACCTGTCTGCTTGGCTTCAGAATTTTGTATATCTCGCTCAGGCTCTGCCTGTAAACAGGCTCCACTTCGCTCAGAATCCTTTTCGCAGATTTGTAGCTTGGTGTGCCCATGAGCGGCGGCCCAAGAAAAGGCTCAGTTGCAACCGCGTCAACCGAACCCTCGTCAAAATAGGCCGTCAGCTTGCATGCGTCGCCTGCAAAGATCCTTATGTCTAGGTCTCGCAAGCCCAGTCCATACTCATGCGACACCCACTCGCAATTTGCCCTTGCTGACTCAACACTCCTCTTGTCTATGTCCACACCGAACACGTCCAACCCGTTCAGTGTAGCTTCCTGCAAAATCGTGCCAATTCCACAGAACGGGTCAAGAAACACATCGCCTTCTTTGGCGCCTGACAGGTTGACAAGCGCCTTTGCATAATTCGGAGCCATACCAAACTTCCAATCCTTCGGCCTGAACGGCCTGTCAACTCCGCGTTTGTTGAATCCTTCCTGATCGCAAATGGCAAGCGTACCAGCCACATAAAGAGCTTCAGCATCCAACGCAATGAGCAGTTCCAAGTTTCTGTTGTGAAACTTCTTCCGCCTAGCCTAGGCAGGCGTATACTGGAACCCCTTAGCAACCGTCACTCCAGGCTTTCTCTTAAGCCCCTCCTCAAACCGTAGCTTGGCCGCAACTACTTCACCCGCAACTTCACCAATTCGAGCAAGATGAGCAGTTTCTCTTCCCAAAGCTTCAGCGTAAACGCTGATTCCAATCAGATCAACTTCGCAGGCATGCAAAAGAACCTCTTCAGGTAACACAACAGAAGACTCAAAAACCTCTCTAAGCTCTTCAGGATCCAAGTTTGTACCGTGCTTCCGAAATGGATTCCCCAGTTTTGCGAGCACCCTGCCAATTTTGAGAGTTTCACCAATCTGATCCATCGCCTTCTTCGGAGCAAAACCGGAAACCCCGACGACAAAGTAATCTTTCCCGCAGTTCTTTAGCTCATGTACTATTCCGCGAGCCTTCAGATAGGACAAAACCTCAAAGGAAGAAAGCTGCAGATTCCTTCTGACGATAAACAGGTAATCTGATTGGTTTTCTCTATTTGTCAGCTCATACACCAATATGAAAAGAACAAGGCTAAGACTTTAGCGTTTGCTATTCCCTGTAACACTCATCAGGCTAACTTGTCCAAAACGTCCTTCCCAATGTTGTTTTCGTCTATCTTGAACGTTTCAGGCTCATCCTTCCCCAAAACATCTTTCAACGCTATGCCATCGAGTTCATTTACAAGCCGCAGTACTTCACGCTTGGCTAACTCAAGATGCTTCCGCAGCAACTCCTTATCCGCATAGACCACGCCGGCCAGCGGACAGATCTTGTCCATCTTCACAAACCACTCGATCTTGTCCGTCTTTAGATTGATGTCAAACGTTATCGGCCCAGCCACACACGTCTCAGGCTTAACAGCATGGATTCGGCACTTCCTCGTCTTTACGTCATGAAAGATACAATATCCTTCCACGTTCTCCCTGGGAAACATGTACTCCTCTCGGGCAAACGCAGCCGTCATCGGAATTTTTTCCTTCTTCAGATAGGCTTCAACAATCTTTTTGCGCTCGTTGCTTATCGGGGGCCTCGTTCCGTGACAGCAACTGTAACTGGTCTTGCACCGACTGCAAACGGTGAAAAAATTTCTCTGTCTCTTGCGCGACATCTCAAGCTTCACCAGTTTCTAGAAGTAGGGCCGATCATCAATAAGGCTTTTCATGAGTCCAGAATAAACGCTGACTATCGCCTCTTTGAAATCTGTCCTCTGACTTTTGCTCAACACTTTTTCACGTATGATCTCTGATAGATTGCCGTTTTCTATTCGCTTCTGGACAATCGGAAGATATCGCTTCTCCTCCTCAGTCGCGTTTGCTCTTGCGATATAGTAAAAATGTTTGCACATTTGCCTCGCAGTCTGCCCGTGTGGATGCCGAACTTTAGCAGTTAATCCGTCAGACACGATTGCATTGAAATCCTTCACGAGTATCTCATGAGGCGGAAACTCAGACACCTCACGCAACAGTCCTCTCAACAGCGCTCTGACGAAACAGCTCAGTGCAACATCCGACTTGACGCACTCCTGCTCATCCATAACGCGTATTTCAAGAGCACGCCGACCAAACCGGAAAATAACCCCGCGCGAATTCACCCACTCCTTGCCCAAAATAACCGCGTCCGCGCCAGCTGTAGCCATGTCCAGCGAATATCTCCCGATAACCTCTTGCTCATACTGTTCAAAAGAAGAAACATACCCGGGGACAATGTCACCAGTTACGGAAGGAACCTCTTTCTGGTTCAGCTTATAGAAATGAAGTCTATTATCTATGCATTCACCCAGTTTGCCCTCATAGACAGGTGAGGCCGCGGCAACCGCCGGCAGATATGCACAGATGTAAGCGAGCAAATTATGCAATAGAACGCCTTCTTTCTCGGTTGAGTACGGCAGGTTCAGTTGGAAACTCTGGATGTTTAACCATCCGTGCCGCTTCAAATCAAAAAGCCTGCCTAAAGCTTCGTAGATTTGCTTATGTCGATGCGGCCACACTTGCGTTTCGTCGAGATTGAGTAGCGGATGCATGCCCGTTCCAAGAAGGCTGGCCTGATATTTGCGCTGGAGAAACTCATGCATGTATTGCATAGCGTTTTGCATTGTTTCTTCGAACTCTGCTGGCGACTTGAAAGGCTCATTTGGTCGGAATTCCATAACGTGCAGTTGCAGTTCCTTTCCGAAGCTAAAACGGCCTTTCTCCACAGTGTTAACCACGTGGCCATGTAAATCCTTCAATATTTTATCCACTATGGGTAGAGCCCGCAGTTTCTCATCTACTATGGAGAACTCGTGTTCTGGACCGAGCACTTCCAACGTTTTGTACGTTTCAGGTCCCTCTGCCAGTTGATTGATTCAAAATTGAATAAAAGAGTACAGTTAATTTTAAATATGCAGGCTGTAATACCGAACCAACCATCACACGGTGTACATGGGTGCTGGTCGTCTCAAACATCGACCTAACAACAAACCTTCCAACAATGGAGCCAGAAACCTTTCTCCAATCAACAATCAAAGACACCATAATCAACATCAGCCATGATTATCGCTACATGAAAACCGGCTACTATGTTTCCATGCACGCCGAAATCTTGGGCGACGCGGTGATTCCGTCAAGCAAAAACATTATCGAAGCCAACCGCACACCGATTCTGCTTTTGAAAGCTTCGAAAGCCGGCATTCCAACTTTACCATATTTGGTAACAAGTTCCGTAAAGCAAATAATGTCTGAGTTGACCTTTCCACTTGTCACCTTCGCAGTAAACCCGTTCTCTTACGATGGCTACAGAATCGCAACGAACAGAAGCAGTCTCTACAGAGCAGTCAAAAGCCTAAGCATGAACTACAAATTCGCTGTCTGCGCTCAACCTATGAAAGGCGAGATGATCTCCATAAAATCCATCTTCGGAAAATGCGAAGCGCCTGCAGTCAAAAGAGTTAGTGAGAAGGTTTATGAAGTTTTCAAGATTCCGCTCTGTAAGTTACATGTTCAAAGCGTTGGAAACGAGATTCTCCTCTGCGGATTGCAACCCTTGAAGAAGGAAGAGGTTCTTCCAGAAGACCTGAGAAACATTTCGGAAAAGATTTCTGAACTCTCAAAGACTGGTGGCATCCTGATTGGCTAACATCGCCTGTTTTGTCGAAAGATACAACTTCACAGACCAAAGAGAAGAGAAGGCGCTTCAAAACTTCAAGCGCGCAGCCGAGCAAATGGGCCACAACTTCGGCTTCATGTACAGAGAAAACATCTCGGACATACCAAAATACGACGCTGTCTTCATCAGAGCCACAACTGACCCCCTATTCACCTCATACATAGTCTCCAAAACCGCAGACGAACTGGGCTTGAAAGTGATCGACGACCCAGAATCCATACAGATATGCGGAAACAAAATTCACCAGTACGCGCTATTCAAAAAACACGACATCCCACATATTCCAACGATCTTCGTTAACAAAACCGACATACACCGCAAACGGCTGATGGGAATTTTCCAAGAACTCGGAAAACCAGTCGTCATCAAAGCACCGTACACCAGCTTCTCAAGATACGTGGAAAAAGCTGCTTGCGAAACAAGCTTCCGCGAAGTAGCCAAACGCTTCTTCAGAAAATCCGACATCCTAGCCGTGCAGGCTTTCATGCCAACCGCCTACGACTGGAGAGTCGGCGTTTTAGACGGCAAAGTTCTCTACGTATGCAAATACATGATACCGAAGGGCAGATGGAAACACGGCGCTAAACTCCGAGGTAAACCCACCTTCATCTGGGGCCGAACCGTATCCATGAAAAGAGAAAACGCGCCCGCTACGCTGAAAGAACTGGCGCTGAAAGCCTGCAACATGATTGGTCACGGACTCTATGGCGTGGACATCAAGGAAGCCAACGGCAAATACGTCGTCGTCGAAGTCAACGACAACCCAAGCATCTACGCAGGCTACGAAGATCTAAGAGACAAAGACCTGTACGGAAAAATCATAGAATACTTGACAGACTGACCTCTTCCGTCGTGGGTTGTCTGATAAATCGTTCTATCCCTGAAAACTGCGTTGCAGATCATAATTCGCGTAAAGTCAAGGCTTAATCCTTATATTGGATATTCATTATTCTTCCCGTCAAAGTGAGGACATGGGAATAAGAGACTTTCTTAGACGAGAGTTCTCATTCGTCTCTGGCAATTATCGTATTCTCATTATCAGCTGGGTCATAATGGACATAGCCATGGAAACCCCAGTTCCTTACTACCAATCTTACGTACAAGCCTTGGGCGGACAAGAGTTCCCGATGGCTTTAGGAATAATCGGTTTTGCGAATTTTCTTGCCATGGCGGCTGTAGCGTTTCCGGGAGGCTACCTTGCAGATAAATATGGAAGGCGTTGGCTTATAACAACCATGACCTTTGGCTTGACCTTTTCCTACCTGTTCTTCGTGTTTGCACCATCTGAGCCATTCACTTTCTTAGGGATCACTTTCTTTGGATGGCATTTCATTTTGATAGGTACGACTGTACAGGGTCTATGTTTAATATACCAGCCTGCACTTTTTGCGCTGGTTCAGGATTCGCTTCCCCCTGAGCGCAGAGGGGTGGGTTCCTCGCTTATACAGATGATCCACGGAACCTTTAACACGCCAGGTCCCATAATTAGCGGTTTCTTTCTGTGGATGTTTGGACTCGTTCTCGGCATGAAAGTAGTCTACTCTTTTGTGTTTGTTCTTTATCTTATCGCTGCAATATGGAGGCTTAGATTAAAAGAGACTGTAATCAACACGGAGCCTATGCGCTTCAGGTATTTCATTTCTTCGTATCCTCAAGCTTTCAAAGAGTGCTGCATTAACGTCTGGAAGACTGTTCCCAGCTCAGTGCTGTGGTTGTTCTCTGTCCAGATCATGCTAATGTTTGCAAACGCGCAGATCAACGTTATTAACTCGATATACGCGATCAATCACCTCGGAATACCACAAGAAGTCTGGTTCCTCACTTTCATTCCACTTCTGCTGACCATGATGGCAGCATCCATTCCCATCGGAAAAGTCATCGATCGCTTCGGGCCCAGAATCCCTCTAATGCTCGGACCTGTCGCACTGGCCGTGTCTACATTGCTGTTCGCCTTCGGCAACTTCTTCACTGTCATGCTTTCGATGTGCCTTAACGGACTAGTCTTTCTACTAGTCATGTCATCCGCCATGACCTTTACAGCAAGTCTTGTGGAACCTGAAAACAGAGGCAAAGTGAGAGGGTTCCTCAACTTCACGGGCTATATTTTCACAGCCGTAGGCATGCTGTTAGGCAACTTCTTCTACAACTTGATGCCGGAACTCCCATTCTACATAACGACCGTGTTGACTATTCCAATGATTTTCGTTATCTTTTTCCGCATTCATCAGCCTCAAAAAGATCGACCACAAGTCCAAGCTTTAAACTGACGACGCTTCGACATCTATTTATCTCAATGTGCTAATCTGTCTTGAATGAGCGGAGAGGAAACATGCTTGGAACTGAAAGACACGGTTGAGGACTACACATTTTCTAAGAACATGTCCGTAGATGAGCTTGTTCTGCAAATGGAGAAGGCTTGGGGGTTCACGGCTGGGAAACTGGCCGTCGGCGTGAATATTCTGGAGCGCATGAACCAAGAGCGAGAATGCATAAAGTTCTTTTCGTTCACCGGTAACCTCGTCGCCACCGGAACCAGAGGCGCCATCAAAGAACTCGTGAAACGTAAGCTCGTTGACGTAGTAATCACAACCTGCGGAACGCTTGACCACGACATCGCACGATGCTGGAAGAAGTACTACAAAGGTTCGTTTGTCATGAACGATTCCAAGCTTCGAGATGAAGGCGTGAACCGTCTGGGCAATGTTCTCATCCCCAACGACAGCTATGGCACGATAATTGAGCAGAAGATTCAGAAATTGCTTCAAGACCTATGGTCAGAAGATATGAGAGAGGTTTCAACCAGCCAGTTCTGCCGAGAAATCGGACTGAGAATCTGTAACGAGTCTTCGATCCTTTACTGGGCGGCAAAGAATAACGTTCCTGTTTTCGTGCCTGGCATCACAGACGGAGCAGTCGGGTATCAGATATGGCTTTTCTCGCAGGACCACGATTTCAAACTAAACTTGCTCAAAGACTCTGGGCAGCTAAGCGACATCGTTTACTCCACAAAGAAAACAGGCGCACTGATCGTGGGTGGTGGAATCTCGAAGCATCACACAATATGGTGGAACCAGTTCAAAGACGGACTGGATTACGTTGTTTACGTCAGCACGGCTGACGAGTGGGATGGGAGCCTGTCCGGAGCAAGACCAAGAGAAGCAGTTTCATGGGGAAAAATAAGCGCCAAAGCCAAGCGCATCATGGTCGAAGGAGACGCATCGCTAATCCTGCCCATAATGGTGACTGCGCTAATAAGAAGAGTGGAGAAAGCTTAAGATACGCTTTTAAACAGCCACGATAAGTCAGGAGCGTTTCGCTTGAATTTTACCCTTTCATTAAGCGCATGCACTATTAACGGCAACGCAATTGTCGCGTCGCAGTAGCACACGGCTCGCTTGCCTTCTATATCGATCTTGCCCCAGCTTATCGCTTCTTCTAAAGTGCACCCCGACAAGCCGCCCCATTGAGGCGAGTCGGTGGTGATCTGAATTGCGTAGCGGTGAGGATAATAATATTCCTTAAGCCCCTGGCGCAGGTGTCCTTTTCTGCCCGGCACACCTTCATCCTTTGTCTTGGGCGATACCGAAATTGCTAGCAGCTGAGTGAAGTCTTTTGGCACGCCACCGCCGATGTAAACGACGCCAACCTCTTTGGTTTTCTCGCCAATACCTACAAACTGGTCGAACTCTCTAATGCTGTCCAACGTGATTGGGTTGCCTTGGTTCTTAGCCATCAGAAACGTTTCGCCATAGGCGCTGTCAGCTATTGCTGGACTGAAGATGGGCACATTATTGGCGGCTGCTGTGGCGGCTATGCTTTTTATGTTCTTCTTGCTTAGATGCTTGCCCAGCAGGTAGAGGATTTCAGCTGAAGTGTATGGGAAGCCTTTCTTCAGGGTCATCATGAAATCGGTTACAAGCAACTCCATATCGCGGTAATCGGTCTCTTTGCCATAAACATCATAGTACCTGTTGACGTCGTCCTTCAGAAGCTGCTGGTCATTCACCTGATGCGAACCCTGCCAGTAGCCTAAACCCATCGCGTCAACGATGTCCTCTGAAACGTTCGCGCCGGTTGAAACCAGAACGTCGATGTACCTGTTCTCAATGAGCCAGTTGGCTATCTTCCATTGGCCCGCCGTGCTCATCGAACCCGCAAAACCCATAATGATCGTTAACTCTTTCTCCTTCATCATCGCTTCCCAGACATCAACTACCTCCCCCAGCTTCCTACCCTGATAAGCGGTTTTACCCATTTCAGCTAAGAGTTGAGAGACGCTCTTTTCTTTGACCTCTATGGCATCAACCTTTTTCCTAAAATATGAACCTGCCATGATAGTCCTTCTCCTTCATGAGTCATAGTGCTTAGGTAACAGTGCAGTATAAGAAATTTTTGATAGCAACAGGCCTTGACAAGATTCTCGACGTATTAAGCAACTAGTACCATGCTGCCCATGAATAAAACGTAATGCTGGGGCTTAACAACCTCTTCCAATTAATGATTTCCATGAGAATTTAACTGAACTATACTAAACTAAAGCCTATTGGAAACCTAAATGTTTATAACCTGATTTTCTCATTCCTAGAAGACGCGAAGCGGAAATACAATGGGACATAGAAAAACACACGCTCCGAAACACGGTTCACTCGCATACTTACCTAGAGGACGCGCCGCAAGCCTTGTTGGCCGAATCCGTTTCTGGCCGAAAATAGCAGCTGAGGGCCCGAAGCTTCTGGGCTTTGTAGGCTATAAGGCAGGCGTGACTCATGTTTTCAAAATAGAAGACAGAAAGCGTTCACCAGATTTTGGTAAAGAAATAATGTGCCAAGCAACCGTCTTGGAAACGCCACCCATACTCATATGCGCGATCAGAACGTATGCGGATACGCCGTACGGCTTGCGGACTTTGTCAGAAGCGTGGGTGAAGAACCCACCAGATGACTTGGATAGAGTCTTCACGCTTCCAGAGAACTTCAACTCGGAGGAAGGACTGAGGAAGGTTGAAGAGAAATTGACTGACGCCGCGAAAGTACGCGTTGTAGCCATAACTCAACCAAGACAAGCCAGCTTATCCAAGAAGAAACCAGATATTTTAGAGATAGAGATAGGCGGAGGTGCCGCCCAGCAGCAGTTTGAATATGCCAAAATTCTACTCGGAAAAACCGTGACGCCAGCCGAGATTTTTAAAGACGGCCAACACGTCGACGTCATAGGCGTAACTACTGGAAAAGGCTTTCAGGGACCAGTGAAACGCTGGCACGTAACCATACTTCAAGCTAAAGGAAGAAAAACAAAAAGAGGCATAGCCACATTAGGTCCATGGAACCCCCATCACGTAGGCTACACAATACCTAGAGCCGGACAAATGGGTTATCATCAGAGAACAGAATACAACAAACGCATTCTCAAAATAGGCACAGACGGTAAAGAAGTAACTCCAAAAGGCGGCTTCATCAGATATGGTCTAGTAAAAGGTCCCTACATACTCATGGAAGGAAGCATACCCGGCACCGAAAAACGACCAATACGACTACGATACCCAGCAAGACCGCCTAGAAATGTCGCCGAAGAACCCCCACAAATCACACAGATCTCACTAGAATCCCCACAGGGAAAGTAGACGGTGATCTCGGATGGTAAAGAAAGCCGCAAAAATCTTCGACCTCGAAGGTAAACCAGCTGGAAAGATTGACCTTCCCCAAGTTTTTGCAACACCATACAGACCAGACTTGATAAGACGCGCCGTCATAGCCATTCAATCGAACAGCTTCCAACCGCAAGGCCGAGACCCAATGGCTGGAAAACGCACCTCAGCCGAATCCAGAGGCACAGGCATGGGGATCGCAAGAGTACCCAGAATAAAAGGCGGTGCAGGAACAGCAGCACTTGCACCCGGTATACGGGGCGGAAGACAGGCACACCCACCAGTATCTGAAAAGGTCATAGTGAAACGCATTCCAAAGAAAGAAAAGCGCCTAGCTCTACTTTCGGCAATCGCGGCAACTGCGTCAAAAGAACTTGTGGCCAAGAGAGGTCATGCAATCGAAGACATTTTGGAAATCCCGCTAATCGTGACAGATGATTTGGAAGAGCTGAAAAAGACAAAACAAGTTGAAGAGGCGCTTACACGTTTAGGCTTGTTATCAGACATTTACCGAGTAAAAGAAAGCCGCAAGGTCCGCGCCGGAAAGGGCAAAAAACGCGGCAGAAAAATGAAACAAGCCATTGGCCCTCTTATAATTGTTTCCGAAAGCAAGGGCATAGCAAAAGCTGCACGAAACATTCCCGGCGTAGACATCGTTCCAGTTAAAGACCTAAATGTTGAGCAACTTGCTCCTGGCACTCATCCGGGAAGGTTGACAATATGGACCAGCGGAGCAATTAACAGACTTAATGAGTTGTATGCTAAAGGAGAAATGGAATAAATGGACGCTTATGAAGTCATATTCTATCCCCTAATGACTGAATCCGCAAGTCTAATGGTTGAGAAAGATAACAAGCTGGTCTTCATAGTTAATCTAAAGGCAACCAAAAGAGACGTAAAGAAAGCAGTTGAGGAACTTTACGAAGTAAAAGTTGCAGATGTCAATGTACACATCACTCCCCAAGGCGAAAAGAAAGCCTTCGTTAAACTTCAACCGGAATACAAAGCGGCTGATGTTGCAATCAAACTTGGAATACTGTAAACTTGTATTGAGGAATGATTAATGGGAAAACGGATTCGTGTTCAAAGACGCGGACGTGGTGGATCCACGTTCAGAGCTTCAACCCATAAAAGAGTAGCCCCGTCACTGTATCCAATCTCACTGGCTTCACGAGAATACGCTGAAACCGCCATAAAGGGCAACATAACCGAAATCGTTCACGACCCAGGCCGTGGAGCCCCTCTGGCAAAGGTGCGATTTGAAAACGGCGAATCATGCTACACCGTAATTCCGGAAGGAGTTTACCAAGGACAACAAATACACATAGGCGGGAGAGCCCCAGTTGAAGTCGGTAACATTCTTCCAATGGGAAAAATCCCTGAGGGCACGATGGTGTGCAACATAGAAATGCGTCCGGGAGATGGTGGTAAAATCGCAAAATCATCAGGTTCATATGCAGTAATAAGGGATCACACAAGCCAAGGAACGATGATTAAGCTTCCTTCGGGGAAAACAAAATACATCGCCGACTATTGCCGAGCTACAATCGGCGTAATCTCGGGCGCTGGCAGAACCGACAAACCCTTCCTAAAGGCTGGTTCAAAATTCCATCTAATGAAGGCAAAAGGCCACAAGTACCCGAGAACTAGTGGAAGAAAAATGGTTGCAGCCGTACACCCATACGGAAGTAGCAAGAGAAGTGCAAGAAAAGTAACGACAACCTCACACGGTGCACCTCCAGGACAGAAAGTCGGTCTGATCGCAGCCAGAGGCACTGGACAAACAAGACGAAGAACCGCAGAAACAGGGTAGGAGAAGGTTTATAGCGTCTAAAGCGACGAGTAAGGTGAAGAAAGATGCCGAAAGAATTTACATATCGCGGGTTTTCGCTTAATCAGCTACAAGCTTTGTCCATGGACGAGTTCATCAACATACTCCCCTCAAGACAAAGAAGAAGCCTTCATCGCGGTCTAACGGCAGAACAAAGAATACTTCTCGAAAAGATAAGAAAGGCCAAAGAAGAGCACAAGAGCGGAGACGGCATAGTAATCAAAACACACGTTCGCGACATGATAATCCTACCAGAGATGGCAGGCACAGCATTGCACGTTCACAATGGTAAAGAATTTGTTGCCATAGAAATCAAGCCCGAAATGATCGGACACTACCTAGGCGAGTTTGCGATCACAAACAAACCAGTAAGACATGGAACACCAGGCATCGGTGCATCTCGTTCTTCAATGTACGTACCGCTAAAGTAATAATTCCATAGTTCGCTAATTCCATAGTTCGCTTATGCACTGTAGTCCATTTCAGAAGGCTTCTTGCTCGGCGGCTTGGTTTCAGGTATTTGAGGTAGCGGGATAGGCGGCGGAACATTCAATGTTCTGGAAATTATTATGGATTCTACAAAGGCCACGTTAGAAATAGATTGCACTATTACTGGTGGTGGTGGCTTTTTCTCTTCATATTCTTTGATAACTTTCTCTAGCTCGGCTTTGTCACCAGCCACGTAAGCTTTTCCCTTTAAGCTAATCTGCGCTATGGAAGGGTTATAGTTAATCGTCAAGACAAACGGAACTTCCAGCGACTCATCTGGAGCCTTCTCAACACCAACCAAGTTAAGGTTCGTATTTATCTGAACCGGCGGCAAAGGCTTTCTGACATCTAAGTACCGTTCGGCGGAAACGTTGTTTATCGCAACATTGACCCTGATCATCTAAACCATCCGACAATATCACGGCAAAGCGTGATTTAAACGTGTTCATTTTTCAGCAGGTTTATACCGTGTAAAGCCGCAGTGTCCACAGGTGTATCTGTTTCCATGATCCGCCATGAAGTAGCCTGATCCGCAACGCTCGCAAACTGGCCGAAGATGCATGGCTTTGTCGTTTTCAATCTTATATAACGTGTAGATTTTTTTGCCTATCTTCCTCTTTTTCTCACGTTTTCCGGTTCTCTCCGGCTTCGGCGCCTCTTTCGGCGCTTCCTCTACTGGTGGAGCTTCCTTTTTCCTCTCTTCTTTCTTCGCTTCTGCTGGAGGCTTTTCTTCTTTCTTTGGCATTTACTATTTCTTCTCCTCGTCTTTTGGTTTCTCTGGCGGCGGAACGTTCCTGTTGACAATATATTCAGGCTCAATGATCTTGGCTTGCTCAATCGAATTGTAAACATTCGCTACACCAACAGCGGTGCGCGTTCCCGTTTTTGTAACCAACTTCTTGACGAAAACCACGTTCACATCTGCTTTCAATGCGCTAGCAACTGCCTTTCTAATCTCCAACCTGGGAGGCGTACTGCCAGGCTGATCGTGTGCCACTTTGAAATCTACTTCGTTGCGCTTCAGCAACAGGTTTTCCTTCTTTGACAGTATTTCGACTTCCATGACCTTTCCCCGTTTGCGGTGGTGACTTGATACAGAATCTTCCTATTTAGCTTTTCGAGCCTCTCTCCATGGCGTCGAGTATCTTCTGAATCTCATTCTTCTTTTCTGGTGTAACCTTGACGATGACTATTCCCTCATGTGGTTGACCATAAATGACATAAGCTTTTTCTGGTGCGCACAAAATGGCAATTAGCGCCAGCAAATCTTCCTCTCCTTCCACAACCATCTTAATGTATTGTGTTGTTTTCAGCGTGTCTCGTATGGCCATAATGGCTTCTTCGGATATGGTTGCTTGGGGGTTCTTTACGTAAATAGTCTTTTTTGCGTCAAGTGAGATTGGTTGTATGTTTTTTCTCATTGCCTTGTTGTCCACTATTGCTAAATTAGGGGAAATGTGGATCGAAGCAAGATTCTTTGAAACAGTGTCTCCAACAGAAATTATGCACGGAGGATGCTCATCGTCCACAATGTTTTTGAACCTGCTCATCGTTTCAGCAAAAGAACCTCGAATCAACGTGCCAATTGGTTCCTTAAGTTTTGCGCGTAGCTCCGGCGTAAGGCGGTACGCGATGCTCATTCTATCTGACCTTTAATGCGTAGCGACCTTTTTCTTTGATGTCCATGGCCTTGGCAATGGCGGACTTTTCAGGGTCAAACACTATCAGCAATCCGCCAAAATCGTCACTCAGATTGGATGACTTGCAGTTTGGGCAAGTGTTTTCTCTGATTATGACGTGGCATGTCGGACAGGCTTTTTCACTCATTTCTTCCCACCTTTCTCCTCCCTTTCGGATGACCGCTTCTCCGCCTGTTCCTTCTGTTTCTGTTGGTCGATTTCTATCCATTCAAGCTTACCAAGATACGGCTGCCTTGCGGTCACACCTATTTTCCCAGAGCTTCCGGCTCTACCAAGCGAAACTGCCGTTATACGAACTCGAACCTGATCACCGCTTGCCAGCCTTCTTCTGGTCTCTTTCCCGAGCAGAACTCCCTGTTTCTCATCATAGGAGATAAAGTCATCCATAAGCTGCGAAACGTGAAGGAGAGCATCAATCGGTCCTATGCGGACGAAGGCTCCAAAATCAGCAACTTCAACAACTTCTCCTTCAACAATCTCTTGAATTTTTGGAAAGAACGTTAACAAGGAGAATGTGACCTTATGATAGGTTGCCCCGTCACCTGGAATGATTTTTCCTGTGGGGCTCACTTTCACGTCAATGACAGCTATTACGTAACCCAATTCTTCGTCGACAACACCCTCATATTTCGCCTTAACCTGCTGGTGGCCGACTGATTCTAACGGGTTGCCGAAGGTTTCAGGTGGAATGCGAATAGTGTCTTCCAAAGTTATAAGTTTAAACAGGGATTATTAACCTCCCTTCCATTTCTAACTGCGATTTTTGCCTCACATAAATTACTGGCACATTTATATCTCTTAGCCTCTTTTTAAGCTGTCTATCATTTGTGAACACAGGACAATTCCATTCGCCAGCTACCTTCACGATAACATCATCTGGAGACCAGAGACCATACTTGGTCACCTCGGTCAACTTGCATTTCTCAGCCAGTTTTAACGCCAAACCTGCATCTTTTCGCATCTTCGGCGATCCTTCTCGCGAAAGCATTTCCAATTCTCGCAAAATCGGCGAAAGCAATACTGGCTCAAGATTAACGTTCAAAAGTCTTTCCAATTCCTCAAAAATGTCAATCTTGAATTGCGCCGGCACAAACAACGCATTTGCGTCCAGAATAACTTTCAAGAGTTTTTCTCTACTTTTACGCTTACTTGTCATATTAACGTATCATTCCATAACCTATGAGCCGCCACCGGCCCCCTATCTTTCTGCTCATCGCAACCCGCGATCCCGCTTGCGCACAAACAGGTCGCGTCAACTTCATCACAACTGTGCTGCCTCTGACGGAAGTAACTTTACCAACGTTAATCGCAGAGCCAATGTGCAGAAGCAACGTTTCATTCATACTGATGTTTTCAATCTTTGCAAGCTCCTTAGTACCCACCGCGCGGTCAAGAACCTGCGTTTCCATAGTCAACTGCGTAAGCGTCAACGGTAACATTCCAGTCTTGCCGGTAATGTTTCCAGTTAAACCATCTGCCTTTGAGCTCGATGGATCCAGAAGAGTTCCTACACCAACCAAGCCACCACAATGGGCCTCGCTAACTGCTTTTCCACCAGCTTTCAGGCTGACAATCTCGCTGAACAGCGGTGTATATGCACCCTTCTCTTCAACAGCCACTCCTGGTCGAATCTCTATCTCATCGCCAACCGCGAATCTGCCCTGAACTATTGTGCCGCCTATGATACCGCCTGCCAAGTCTTCGATGGAAGTACCTGGTTTGTTTACGTCGAAAGAACGCACTATATACATAAGTGGCGGTTTTGTCTCATCTCTTTTTGGAGTCGGTATCAACTCTTCCATTGCCTGAAGAAGAACGTCTATGTTGACCCCGCGCTGTGCTGAAACAGGGATTACAGGTGCGTTCTCAGCGATTGTTCCTTTCACAAAGTTTTTGATCTCTTCGTAACTTTGATGGATTCTTTTTTCGTCAACAATGTCGATCTTGTTCTGTACGATGATTATGTTTTTTATGCCGATGATTTCAGCGGCTGCCAAATGCTCTCGTGTTTGAGGTTGAGGGCACGGCTCGTCTGCTGCGATTACTAGTATTGCTCCATCCATTATCGCTGCGCCGGAGAGCATAGTTGCCATTAAAGCTTCATGGCCTGGCGCGTCTACGAAACTGATCGCTCGGACAAAAGTTCCATTCGAACCACAGTTGGGGCAAACTGGCTTTGTGGAATAGTTCCTTGGTGGTTCGCACTGTGGGCATCTGTAGATCGGCATGTCTGCGTAGCCGAGTTTTATTGTGATACCTCGCTTTAGTTCTTCGCTGTGTCTTGACGCCCATACGCCTGTTAAGGATTGCACTAGTGTAGTTTTTCCGTGATCAACATGTCCCATCGTGCCTATGTTAACTTCCGGTTGCTTCGGCAGAGTTGAAGATTCTTCGTCACTCATAACTTTCCATAAACCTTTGCTAATTGTTGAAGGATTAAACTATGCGAGTTAATAAATTTTCACTGCTCATTGAATGCCGCTAGGGGCTTCTGGAACG
>Ga0315268_10002734_pt1 | contig 19721 bp, 15 predicted proteins | sample C1_top_MG_FD_204535 | JGI IMG/M metagenome (GOLD analysis project Ga0315268, IMG submission 204535) | Sediment microbial communities from Yellowstone Lake, YNP, Wyoming, USA - C1_top | ecosystem: Environmental > Aquatic > Freshwater > Lake > Sediment | place: USA: Wyoming | collected 2017-08-01
AGGTGAAGCACTACATGGAAGGGCTGGATCGGCTCGAACGTCACCACAAGGAGCGGTTGGCCGGTGTCGTGCTCGACGGTGGTTACTATATCTTTATCCGCTATCGCGATGAACGCTGGCGCATTGACGAACCTTTGCCTGTGGACACCCACAGCACCGAGACGTTTCTGCGCTATCTGCTGTCACTTTCCACCGAACTGGCCCTCACACCGGACAACCTTGAACGCGACTTTGGCGAGAACAGCGACACGGCCCGCCGAGTTGTGCCGGCGCTGTACCAGGCACTCAAGGCGAACACGCGCCCCAAAGTGGACGTTCTATTCCAACAGTGGCTGCTGCAGTTTCGCGAGGTTTCGGGTTATGATGCAACTGGAGCGCAGTTAGACTCTGCAGAGTTGGCCCGCCTGTACGCGGTGCGAGATCGCGCGCCGGATTTGGAGTGGCTCTTTTTTGCGATCCACACCTACTATGCCGCCTTTATCAAGCTGCTGGCGCTTCAGGTGGCGCACTATTACCTGATGCCCAAAGTCGGTACAGGCCTGGCAGCTATCGCTGACTATGAGAGTGAAAAGCTGTGCGATTATCTGCGTGAGATGGAGCGCGGCGGGCTGTTTGCACAGTTAGGCATCCGCAACTTTTTGGAAGGCGACTTTTTCGGCTGGTACCTGGACATTTGGGACGAAGCGATGAACGGCGCTCTGCGCCGGTTGATGGGCGACCTAGCAAATTACTCGCTGGTGACACTGGACGTAGACCCAGAGGAAACGCGCGACCTGCTCAAAAAGCTATACCAAAACCTGATGCCTAAAAAGCTACGCCATGCGTTGGGCGAATACTATACGCCCGACTGGCTGGCCGAGCGGCTGCTCAATCAGTTGGGCTACAAAGGCATTCCTTCGGAACGCCTCTTGGATCCAGCGTGTGGCTCTGGCACATTCCTTGTGCTGGCGATCAAGCGCATCCGTGACTATGCCGACGAAAAGAGGCTGCGACCCGGAGCAGCCCTTGAGCAAATCCTGGGCAACATTGTCGGTTTTGACCTCAATCCGCTGGCCGTCATCACAGCCCGCACCAACTACCTGTTGGCACTGGGCGACCTGCTCGAGTCTCGCAAGGGCGAAATCAGCATTCCGGTTTACCTGGCGGACTCGATCCTCACGCCCTCGATGGAAGTTGGGGAAAACGGCCAGTTGGCCCTGATCGAGACCCGTTCGATGAAAGCTCGCCTGCCAGGTTACAGCTTCAACACAGCGGTGTGCCGCTTTACGGTTCCGCGCACATTGGTAGACACTCGCTATATTGACGCACTGGCCGACTTGTTAGAAGAAAGCATTCGGGCTGAACTGACACCACAGCAATTCCAAAAGCGGTTACTTGGCGCGTTCCCGCTCGATGCGGACAAGGATGAGACGGACGTTGGGATTGCCGTTGACCTCTACAAGCAATTGCTGGAATTGGATCGCCAAGAAATCAATGGGATTTGGGCGCGCATCATCAAGAATGCTTTTGCGCCGCTGTTCCAGGGGCGGTTTGATTATGTCGCTGGCAACCCGCCTTGGGTCAACTGGGAAAGCTTGCCTGCCGACTATCGTCAGGAGACAGCGCCACTTTGGGGGAAGCATGACTTGTTCCCGCATAAGGGCTATGATGCCATTTTGGGCAAGTCCAAGGATGACATTTCTGTTCTCCTGACCTATGTTGCACTGGACAATTACCTTAAAGACAATGGCAAGTTGGGATTCGTGATCACGCAGAGCGTCTTCAAGACGGCGGGCGGCGGCCAAGGCTTTCGACGTTTCCAGTTGGGCGACGGAACGCCCGTCAGTGTTTTGGCCGTAGATGACATGGTAGAGATCATGCCCTTCGAGGGCGCAAGCAACCGCACGTCGGTAGTTACCTTGCAGCGTGGGCGCAAGACCCGTTACCCTGTGAGCTACAACCTCTGGCGCAAGGCAGTCAGCGGTCAGCGTGTCCCTGAGGACTCGACACTTGACGAAGCTCTGAACCTCTGCACCGTGCGCCACCATGTTGCACAGCCAGTTGACAAGAGTGATCACACTTCGGCCTGGATCTCAGGCAAGCGGCATGCGTTAGGAGCAGTGCAAAAGCTGCTGGGATCATCAAACTATCAAGCTCGAAAAGGCGTCTTCGTAAGTGTGAACGGTGTTTTCTGGGTAGAAATCATCGAGACTCGACCGGACGGCATTCTGGTAGTCTCCAATCTCACAGAGCGTTCAAAGCGATCTGTGGACAGTGTACAAGCCAGCATTGAAGCAGACCTGATCTATCCTCTATTGCAGGGGCGGGATGTCAAACGCTGGGCGGCTTCTCCAACATCCCATATAATACTCACACACAAACCTGGTGAGAGACTCAACGCGATCTCGGAAACGGAGATGAAGTTGAAATATCCGCATGCTTTCGAGTATCTGCAACGCTTCGAGGAGTCATTGCGGACATCTGGTCTCTACCGCCGTTACTATCGAGACACAGATCCGTTTTACTCCATGTTCAATATTGGCGATTACACATTCTCACCTTACAAGGTAGTGTTTAGAGAGATAGCATCCGAATTCACATGTTGCGTTGTTGGTACGCAGGATGGCAGCCCCATTGTTCCGGATCATAAATTGGTTCTATGTGCTTTTGATTCTGAGGCAGAGGCACACTATGTGTGTTCGCTTCTCAATTCCTCACTCTGCCGATTTACCGTGGAAGCGTACACTATAAACACGCAATTCTCCACGCACGTCCTTGAGCATATTGCCGTACCGACGTTCAAATCAAGAGATGCCACGCATCGGCGACTGGCAAAACTGTCACAGCAGGCGCATCAAGCCACTGCGGATGGGGACACCGAACAGGTACAGGAGATCGAAACCGAGATAGACGAGATGGCCGCCCAAGTCTGGGGGCTGACGGACGCCGAGTTGAAGGAAATTCAAGAGAGTTTGGCCGAGTTGGGGTAACACTTACAAGGGTAGATGGGAAAGATGACACGAGTCGTAACGGGGTTCGACCTGCAAGATTTGCCTGGCGACCCGCACCGCAAGACAGCTTTGCTCATCGCGCCGCCGGTGTACGATACTCAATATTGGGCCGAGTGGTCTCAGCCCTATGGGCTTTTGCGCATCGCCGCCTTGTTGAACAAGCATCGCTACAAGCGCGTCGAACTGTTTGACTTTATGCAGGTTCCGGCAGACAGCAAGGTTCATCAGCATCGTATCAGCATTGGAGGGTCGTATAGCGAGCGTGAAGAGCCAGAGCGTCCTATCAAGCCACACATCATCACCAAGCCTGGCGACCCCGATAGCCTTGAGCTTTACAGGCAACACTTTGGCAAGACTTGGCGCGAGTTTGACGAGTGGTTGGATGCACAAGGCTTTAGCGCCAAGCACCCGCCCACCGAGATTTGGGTTTCCGCTGTCATGACCTACTGGTGGGAGTCGGTGCGTGATCTGATCGCTCGGCTGCGCCACAAGCTGGGTAAACGTCCTCGCATCATGTTGGGTGGTATTTATCCGACGCTTGCTCCTCGCCACGCAGCAGAATACTGCAAGCCTGACATTGTTGTAACCGGCGAAGTTAAAGAAGCGAACGATCTCTGGATTGACCTTTCGCTCTACGAGACGCCCCCCACCTATGCTATCCTCACACCGAGCAGAGGGTGTCCCTTCAATTGCGCCTACTGCGCTCAAAAGACCATCAACGCGGGCCGCGCTCAGGTACACTTTCGCAGCCCTGACGATGTCTTTGCCGAGATGCGGGACAAGTGGGAGCGATACGGGATTCGGGATTTTGCCTTTTATGCCGACTTTTTACTGTGGCGATTCGAGCACAACCTGATTCCGCTGTTGGAACGTGTAGCAGCTACCAAAGACGTGAACTTTCGGCTGTATGCGCCCGAAGGGCTGGACGTAAGGCTGCTTTCGCAATCACAGCGATTGGCGGACCTGCTTAAGGCAGCACACCTGCAAAAGGTCTATCTGCCATGCGAAAGCATTGATGACGAGTATGTCCAGACTTTGAACCGCAAACATGTGCGGCTCCAGCATTTTGTCCAGGCCGCTCGAATGTGCGAAAAGGCGGGGTTTGGGCTGCGGAACATGGATGTCAATGCCTTTGTGCTCTATGGCCTGCCGGGCGAGTCTGTGGATCGAGTTGTCAAGACGACACTGTTTGTGTCCGAGATCCTCGGCTCGATCATCCCGATGCTGTTCACGCCGGTTCCCTCAACTGCCTTGTACCAACAATATTTGCCGTACATTCAGGCCCGAAAGTGGGACCGTGATCTGCACATGCTGAATGGCAAGCTCTATCCGTTCTTGGAGATGAACGAAGGCTCGGTGAGTGACTATGTGGACATGCAGCGGCTCATGTTCATGCTCAACGCTCACTATAGAAGCGAGTCATTCCAGATTTTTGGCGGGTCGCGCGTATCCGCCGCTTTTCGGGCGAACCTGAGGAATGGGTTTGAGGGGTTTGTGACACAGTACAATACGGACGTTGCACCGTTCACCGCGGACGCTATTGGGGCAAATGTCAATCCCCCTACCAACCCAGCAACGTCGTCGCCTCCCCAATGATGCCCCCGATCAGCGCCCGCGCCACGAGCTTGTGTAAATCGGGCTCCCCTTTTGATGAGACTCAAAGAATTACTTTTTTCCTACCCGCCGGGTGCAGGACCTTTGGCGGCGAGGTGGTTTGGTCGCCGCGCGGCAATCTGTGGCAACCTGCTCTTGCTGCCCGGCAGTGTTATCTTCACACCCTGTTGGCAAGGGTCATCTCGTCGGAAAACAGCGGCTCGGGCGCGTCCCAGGGGTAGGGCACCCCAGGCCGCCGACGCGGCGCGAGGGTGCGTTTCCGGCGCGAGTGCCGATTGACTGCCGACGTGTTGCAGTCTATACTCTTCATAGGTGGCCAGTTCAGAGGTCTCTGAAATTCACATCTCACCGGCTGACAGGTTTGGCTCGTTCTGCATACGGAAGTGTTATGAGAAAAGCTATAGCTGTCTGGATGTTTGTATCTCTCCTCTGTTTTGCATTCGCAGCGTGCGGTGGGCAACCGACGACGTCTCCTTCCCCAACCGCGCCGCCTGTGCCCCAACTTGTGCCGGCCGATGCATGGGTGCTCACAAATGGGGCTGTCATCGTCGGGACCGGCGCGCCTCCCATTCCCGATGGTATCGTGGTGATCCAGCGAGAGCGCGTCGTCGCAGTGGGCCGTGCCGCCGACTATGCCATTCCCGCCGGAACAAAGGTCGTCGACGCCAAACGCGGGACCATTCTACCGGGCATCGTCAATGCACACGTGCATGGGGTCTCCAATCCGGCAGTGCGCCGCGTTTACTTTATGCTCAAGGGAGTCACGTCTGTGTGCGACATGGGCTCACGGCTGGGCGAGTTGCCACAGTTCGAGCACGATCATGCTATAGGGCCGGCAGCGCGTGGGTTTCGAGCCGGGCCTATCATCACAGCCCCCGGTGGCTATCCAGATATCTATTGGCATGCCTCTTTGAGCTACGAGATAACTGGAACAAATGAGGCGCGAGTCGCCGTAGTAGATCTGGTGAATCGAGGCGCAGACGTAATCAAGATTGCTCTGGAGCCGGGCAGCGCTCAGGAACCATGGCCCATGCTCGACCTGCAGGAAGTAAAGGCGATTGTGCAAGCAGCGCATGAGCGAGGCAGATTGGTGCGCGCCCATGTCGGACGAACAGACGGCACACAGGTATTGGACATTGTGGTCGAGTCCGGCGTGGATGTTATCGAACATGTGCCTGTTCCCGTCTTTTCTGCCAAGGATGCCTACAACCTCATCAAAGACCAAGCCCACTTTGCGCTAGACCCGGCCTACGAGGCCCGCCTGACTCGCTTGGTTGCTCACCAGGTGGCTATGGTGCCGACTCTGGATGCTCATACCCTGTGGTGCGAATTGCCAGGGCTGACATCTGAACAGAAGCAAGCCTGCTTTGAATTCTATGTGGAGCCAGTGCGCCGATTCCACACACTCGGCGGTGTCGTGGCGCTGGCGAATGACTACGGCGCCGACGACGCGATAGAGAAGGGAATGCCGCTGCGCGAAATGCGGCTGCTTCTGGCAGCCGGCCTGACGCCCCTGCAGGTCATTGAGGCTGGTACGAGACATGCGGCCCAGGTCTGTGGCCACGGCAAGGAATTGGGGACCCTGGAGCCCGGCCAGCTCGCCGACATCATCGTCGTGAACGGAGATCCACTAGCCGATATCGAGGTCATGCAGCAAGTGAGTGTGGTGATTAAAGGCGGCCAGATCGTCTTTACTTTGGAGTAAAGAGGATGATTCTGGCAGGCGACGACAAATTGAGGTGTGGCTTTGAGCCTCGTTTTTTGGGGCCCCCCGGCGGGGCATGGAAAAGTGCCGTTTTATTCGGGCGGGGCGGGGCACCCCTGGGACAGGACAGGCGGGGCGCCCCAGGCCGCCCGGTGCCAGTTTCCTGACCTCGAATCGGGCCGGCCTGGATGCACAAACCCGCGCCGGGGACGGCGCGGGGAGCGATGTTCAGACAGCTTTCAACCCTCCCGGCTCGGGCAGGCGGGACAGCACACTTTTGTCCTTGTGGCGGATCAAGCGCGCGTCGTCGCGATTTGCGCGGGGAAACGTGGCTGGGATGGCGGCCCAGTTCAAGCCTGAATCGTTTCGGCTTCCGGCGTTGGTTCGGGTGAATCGTCCAACGTTGCTGCAACCGCACGCCCGTGTGTCCGTGTGTCTAGCGTCTTGTTTTTCAGGACGCGTCGTGCTACAATGTTCACATGCGGGCGAGCGGGCAACCGCCTTTGCAAGTGGCGGCGGGTTTACGGCGGAGGGCAAAATGAACACTCCTGTAGTGGATAAGGTGGTTGAACAGCTTCAAGCCTTGCCATATGAATTGCAGTGGCGGGTACTGGAATTCACGCACGCACTGGCCATGTCTATTCCCCGTGGAGTGCCCGGTCAACAACTGCTGAGGTTTGCAGGAGCGATACCGTCCAACGATCTGCAAATCATGCGCCAGGCGATCGAAGAGGGCTGCGAACAGGTTGACCCGAATGAGTGGTAGATACCTCTTGGATACCAATATCATCATTGCCCTGTTTGCGGATGACACAGTGGTCAAGGACAATCTAGGCCAAGCCGACCAAGTCTTTGTCTCCAGCATTGCGATCGGCGAGTTGTATTTCGGAGCACGGAAATCGGGGCAGGCCAAAGAAAACCTGGCGCACATTGAAGAGTTCGCGTCCAGCAATGTCGTGTTAGGGTGATATTTTTCTCCGTTTATCTGCGGGAGTCTGTGTCCAAAAAAGCTCTTGTTTCACATCAAGTGTACTCGTAGAAAGGCTTGGTGTCTTTGTGCCGCCTGCCCCCGCGTTCTTTCGGGGGTGGTGGTGAGAAAAAGGCCGGCCATCTGAACGGTCGCCGTCTCTCATAGCGGCCGGGCCTCCCGAAGCACGCGGGGCCGCAGGCGTGGGCGCAGGCCGGTTTCGGTCACCACATCGACCTTGCGCCCCATCAGCTTTTGCAAATCCATCAGCAGTCCCCCGAGATCGAGCAGACTGCGGCCTGGCTCCAAATCCACCAAAAAATCCACGTCGCTGTCCGGCCCGGCCTCGTCACGCGCCACCGAGCCGAACAAACGCACATTGCGCGCGCCCCGGCGTGCATCAACATCGGAATCAGGACGCTGCCGTTCGTGTGGTTGTATAGCCAGGCCGGCAAGATGGAGGCCGAGATTACGCCGACGGCCCAGGGCAGGACAATCGCCCACGTCGGCAACCCGCTGCCCGCTACGCGCCATGCCGCCTGTCGTCGCATGGCGCGTAGTATGCCGCCTCTACGGTTTTCGGACAGGCTATTGGCGGAGGCTGACAGGCAACATCACATAGTAGGTCGGCACATTGGGGTCTTTGAGTGCGAACGGCGAGAAACTGTTCACGTCTGTGGCCTGCACGTACATCGCTTCGCCGCTGCCGCCGCGCGTCGAGGTCAGCGCGTTCCAGGTGGAGCCGGTCAGGTGATAGGCCACCGGCGCGGGATTGGCCCTGCTTCTGCCGAGCGATAGTAAAACTTTAACGTGGCCGTGTGCGGGGTGGCCGGCGCGATCGAATAGCAACGGCCAACGGTCATGCCGAGCGTTCTGAACGCCGCGGGACAAGACTGGTTGCCCTGGATGGCCACCGAGGTCGGCCCCATGTTGCCCACATTGCCCAGTGTAATGTCCACGCCAAAATACCGGGTGATGCCGGCAGTGGCTGTGATGACGAGGAATGAGGTAGTGGCATTTTGGGACACGGTCTTGGTCTGGCTGAGCGTGCCGGTGTTGGTCACGGTTCCGTCCACCGTCAGCAGGCCGCCCTCTAAAATTTCCACCAGCCCGCCGGAGTTGATCAGCAGATTGGCCGGCCCCAGCGTACCATAGATGGGGAATGTGCCGGTCACACGGACGGTGCCGTTGACGCTCAATGCGCCGCCATCGTCAAACGCCATGCCAACATCGCCGTTCTGAAGCACCAGCAGTCCGCCGGGCCGGACGGAGGCCGCCGAGCCTATATCAAAGTAACTGCCGTCGAGCACCTGGACGGTGCCGCTGATGACGGCGGTTTCGGCGTGCAGCTCTCCAACGGGACCGTCCACAACCTGCGCGCCCGGTGCGACGGTCAGCGTGCCCTGGCAATAGGCTTCGGTCACATTATGGCTCAAGACCGGATAGCGCGGCATGCCGGCGGGAATCAGGCAATCATCCCCCGCGCCGGGCACCTCGGGCGGGTTCCAGTTGCTGGCCGTCTGCCAGTCGGTGCTGGTCGCGCCGGTCCAGGTCGTGGCCAGCGAGGCTGCGCCGATCAGAAACGAATTGTTGGCCGGGTTCCAATGGGTAGATAGATAACTGCCCGGCGACGGGTTGGTATTGTAATAATCGTCGTGGTTGCAGTCCAAGCGCTGTTCGTGGGCCGGGTCGGCACAGATGATTTGCATGGCCGGCGCACTCGCATCGTCCTTGTAACACATGCGGTCGTACTCGTCGTAGCAGTGGCCGTAACCGGTGGAATGGGGAGCGGAAGCGTTGACCGCTCCCAGAGTATGCATCAACTCGTGCGCCGGATTGCTTCCTCCCCACAGAGCCTTCGGCGAGGAGGTGTAGCTGGGGCCGCGATTGCTTCGATTGCTGGGGCTGAGCGACTCATCCCACCAAAAATTGGCGATACCCAAACTGTAAGCACTGGTTTCGGCAAAGGTCAGATAGATTCGATCCGTTCGATTGTAGCCCTGCGCCGACAGTTCGTTCCACATGTCAAAGGGATCCGCCATGTTGGCGCTGGAGACTTGCACATTCAGCACCGTCGCCACACAACCGCCGTCGTGAACGAAACGCACGTGGCGCGTCCCGCCCGTCTCGGCGGCGCTGGCGTTGTAAATGTCGTCCATGTCTTTAGCCCATTGCTGGAACGACGTCAGGTATTGGTTGTAGCGATTGGTCTCTGGCGGATGCACGTACAGCACCTGGACCCGCTTGCCGCTGACGCCGTCGCCGTCGCACACAATAGTGGCATTCATTGCACGGGCCGAGAAATCTATAGGCGGAACGTCCTGTGTGACATCAGATGGCGGGGGGTCAAAGCCTTGCGTGCAATACTGGACGCCGCCAATGGTAAAGGTGAACAACCCTTTGCAGGGATCGCCGGCGTCCGGCCCGCGTTCGGCTAAAAACATTTGCGCACTGCCGGCGGCAGGTAAAGGCGGCTGACTAGCCGCCGCCTGATTGCTGCGTGCGGTTGTGAAACGCGCCAGCCAGAAAACGAAACCAGCCAACAGGACGAGGGCCGCTGCCACACATGCCAGCGCAGCCATTCGACGAGAGGTGAAAGTGAACATATCGTCTCCTTGAGTGTGATCGTCAGTGCGAGTGTAGGGTCGAGTTGTTTGCAGGTACGCTGGAGGAGCGTCGTTTGGCCCAGGCCCCTGGGGCTGCTGATGCCAATGGCAAGCGGCGTGCGCGTTAGCTGCCCACTCTCTCGACAGCTTCTGCCAGGTCGCTCAACAGGTCGAACAGGGACTGCAAATAGTCCACGTCCGACTCGACGTGTCTTTTCTCAAAGTGCACCTGGTCGCCATCTACCCTGAGGTTGAGCGAGCGAGCTTGCAGCAGCTTGTCATACAGTCCACCGGTGGTGAGCAATCTCACGATGACGTCCTCGGGCTGGCCTTTGACGATGAACCGCCGGTCCAGCTCTGGATCCCCGGTCTGAATGTCCTGAGTGCCCAAAAGCTTGCCGATCTCGCTCAAGGGGCCTTGTTCATACAGCGCCGGTCCAGAAGGCGGTCCAGTTGGGCCAGGACAGGCCGGAGGAAGAGGTAACACATCTCGGCCAGCACCGCGGACCGCTTGTTATGCGCTTGTGCACAAGCCGCTGAGGGATTGTGCTTACTCATGAACAGACCCCCCGGGTGATTTGTGCCAGACACACAAAACTTTCTCCCGAGAGGTCTGTTTGTTCTAGTCATCCCAGAAAGTTCGGGATGGCTCATGTCTGCGTTGTAGTCTGCGCTTGTAAACTGACATCTACAGCTAAGACAATGAACTGCCTCGATTTATGGGCCGACGAATGTGGCAAAGGCATCGGTGCGATTGGCCGTGTTGCCAGAGTTCGTTTGAATGAACAACGGCAGGAAGGCGTTCGCGACATTGGCCAGGCCCTCGTAATCGCCGAGGAAGTACCCTCGCGCAAACGGCGCCGTCTCGATGTCGAAGGGTCCGGCGACGTGCGTCTCCGACCAATTGCCTGGATTGGTGCAATCCGCGTGACAATGCACCAGCCAATAATCGGTCGGGACACCCGCCGCGGGCGTGTTGTTGCGGAAGTCGTAGTAGGTCACCGCGACGGTGCCGTCGGCTGCCACATGCACAGAAGAAGTAAATGCGGCTGCGCCGTTGGTCGTCTGATTGACCTTGATGGGCGCTGACCACGTGAGTCCGCCGTCTGTCGAGCGCGAGAGTGCGATGTCATCATGCGCGCCGCCGCTAAAGCGACCATCCGCCCAGACGACGTAGAGCGTGCCGCCGTTTGGATCCGCCGCGATGTCGGGCAGCCCTTCACCCGCGCGCACTGGCGTACCCGTGTCGGGATCGAGGACCGCTACAGACTGATCGGTGGAAATGTCAATCACGCGTGACCACGTTGCACCTTTGTCGGTCGAGCGCATCACCGACTCGGTGAACGGGTTCACGGATCGCTGCACACCTGAACCCCGGCCTAGAGCGAAGACATTCACGAGCGTGCCGTCGGGCAGCACTATGACCTGATTGCCGATACTGAATAGGTTTGCGTTCGTCGGCAGGATGCTGCGCGGCGCTTCCCAACTGACGCCTCCATTCGTCGTCCGGGCGAACATGACGTCACCGCGGAAAGCGAACGAATGCAGTGCGTTGAAATCTGCATTCTCACCCGGTTTGCGACTCCGATCCCACACGGCGTAGACAAAATTAGAGTTGGTTGGGTCGGCAGTGATAGACTCTTTGTCGTTAAAGTGGAATGGCGTGGTCTCGCGGATGAGCGTCGTCGGCTCGCTCCAGGTGTCTCCGCCATCGCTGGACTTGCTGACTAAAATCCCGGACGTCAAAAGGTCCGCGCTGGCCGATAGGCTGATCTGGTAAGCGTCGCCGTTAGGTGCAAAGGTGACCCATGGGTCGGAAGCGCGGTCAAAGTCACCGCCATTGGCCGGCGTGCCGCCGGAGCAGAAGCTAAAGTGGGCCCATGTCTGACTCCAAGTATTGCCGCCATTATGGCTGACGGCGGTGACAAGGCCACGCGCGCCGCCATTCGACCAGCGATCTTGCTGATACACGGCGACGATGTTTTGGACATTTGTAGGATTGGCAGCCACCCACGGCTCATCTTCGGCGTTGACGTAGTTGATTCCTGGCGGGTTGCCCGGCCCGCCGATCGTCGTGCAAGTGGCAAAGGGACTGGGGCCAGAGACCAGCCGGAGAGGCCCAGTCGTATAGGTATTGGCGCTAGCCGAAAGCACACCCGCCGTGGCGAGGACGATCAGCACAGTAAGAACCCGCATGACTGAAAGCTTGTTAAACATGTTAGTATCCTCCTTTGTGAAGCGGCCTTGGCGACCGCCGAAATACGTCTGACTTCGCATCGAAGCCAGTCCCCACCGTTAGCTATCTGATAGCCACGTATGATCGATCGTGACTCTGTTATCGGCGGTTTGCCGACTTTGTGTAAATTGTCACGGTAGAGACAACCCGACGGGTCGTCTATACGATATTACACAATTTTCGACATACCGCCCCGTTGTCTCTCATTACTTTGTACCATATGGATACTCACGAGATCTTACCCCCTTCGCTACTGACACGCGCTCACGCTAATGCCGATAAACTCATCACCTCCTACCTGGAAATCAACTCTATCCCCGCACCGCTATTCGTGATGCAGTGCACGCCCATTTAGCACAACCGCTGTATGCGCAGACCTCAACTGCGTAATTATTATAGTACCACGATGGAGAACAAATCGCAATACCAATTTCACAACAACTTGGTAAGAATGCGGCTAGCAGAGTCTACGTGACCAGGTTGATCAGATCGTGAGTAGCTTGCAGTACCCCGACAGTATGACGAACGAGAAGGGCCACACCTGGCCCAGGGCAGGACAATCGCCCACGTCGGCAACCCGCTACCCACTTCCGCCATTTTAGCTGCCCACTCTCTCGACAGCTTCTGCCAGATCGCTCAACAGGTCGAACAGGGACTGCAAATAGTCCACGTCCGACTCGGCGTGCTTTTTCTCAAAGCGCACCTGGTCGCCATCTACCCTGAGGTTGAGTGAGCGAGCTTGCAGCAGCTTGTCATACAGTCCACCGGAGGTGAGCAATCTCACGATGACGTCCTCGGGCTGGCCTTTGATGATGAACCGCCGGTCCAGCTCTGGATCCCCGGTCTGAATGTCCTGAGCGCCCAGAAGCTTGCCGATCTCGCTCAAGAGACCTTGTTCGTACAGCGTCAGCCGGAGGGAGGACGTGTTATTTACAGGTACCACGATACGGGTGTAGGTGGTCGAATGCTCGCCGCTGTGGCGCGTGAAGGTATCCAGGGTGAGGGCGCGGCCACGATAGGCGCCGGTGACGCGCTGGCTCAGGCCCAAAAAGCCGGCCGGCTCGCAAGTCAGTCCGGTCCGCATGGCCAGCTCGCCCCAGGCTCTGCGGCGCGCCTGATAGCGCAGGTAGGCTATCACCGCGACGACAACCAGGACGACGAGGATGAGCGCTTGCAGATTGAATACCGTCAGAAAGTTAGGGTTCGTCATGTTGCTCCTCCACTCCTGGGAAGGGATCAGATCAATCGGCCCGTGCTACTTTGGGGATGAAACCGCCGGCTTCCCCCGTAGCTTGATGGCCAGGGAGAAAACGCCCTGCCCGATGAGAAGGGCGATGACGCCGTACACCCACCAGGGAAGATTCCGGCCAAAGAAGAGCACGTAGAGAAAAGGCGCCACGTTCGCGCACAGAAAGACGGCGCTCCACAGCATGACCTCCTTCCCGAGCCGCTTGGCGAGCGCCCGGATCATGCGAAACAGTGAATAGTAGAAAAACGGCGCCGAACCCAGGTAGATGACCAGGAAGACGACCGGGTCAACCTTATAGTTGTCGCGAGCCGCCTGCATGAGCGCTTCGATCTTGGCGATGACGAGTTGCATCATTTCCTGCAATCTCCGTTCATTCAACCTGCCCCATTTGTCACCTTGAGCGCAAGCGAAAGGTCTCTGCCCCGCCCTATGTGTCACCCTGAACGAAGTGAAGGGTCTCTGCCTTGTGTGAAAGAGATTCTTCGCTCCGCTCAGAATGACAATGTGTCACCTCAGAATGACACGGCTCCGCTCCCCCTCGCGTTGGCCGGGCCTGAGGTCGAGGGCTGGCCAGCACGTGTTCAAGTCGTTGCTATATCCGACGGCTTTATCCACCACCGTCCATCCATTCGAGCCTCGTTCCGTGATGAGAATGGTGCGCTGCCGTCATGCCGGTTACCCTCCTTCCGCTTTCCGCTGCAGCGCGGCCAGATTGTTCCGCGCCTTTACGGTGTCGGGATGATCCTCTCCCAAAAACTGGCGGCGTATCCGCAGCGCCCGCTCGCAAGCCGACCTGGCGCCCGCCAGGTCACCCAAAGCCTGAAGGACCAAGCCCAAGTTGTTGACGTCGCGCGCCACGTTGGGATGGTCGGGGCCGTAGGCTGCCTCGTCAATCCGCAGCGCCCGCTCGAATGCCGACCTGGCCCCTACCAGGTCGCCCAAGTCCTGAAGGACAAGGCCGAGGTTGTTGACAATGGTTGCCACCGTGGGATGGTCGGAGCCGTAGGCCGCCTCGTCAATCCGCAGCGCCCGCTCGTGGGCGGCCCTGGCTCCTGCCAGGTCGCCCAAGGCCCGAAGGACAAAGCCGAGGTTGTTGACGTCGGCTGCCACCGTGGGATGATCGGGGCCGTAGGCCGCCTCGTCAATCCGCAGCGCCCGCTCAAGAGCCGACCTGGCGCCCGCCAGGTCGCCCTGATCCTGAAGGACACTGCCGAGGTTGTTGACGCGGATTGCCACCGTAGGATGGTCTGGGCCGTAGGCCGCCTCGTCAATCCGCAGCGCCCGCTCGTAGGCCGCCCTGGCGCCCGCCAGGTCGCCCAAGTCCTGAAGGGCAAGGCCGAGGTTGTTGACGCGGATTGCTACCGTAGGGTGGTCGCGGCCGTAGGCCGCCTCGCCCATCCGCAGCGCCCGCTCAAAAGCCGCCCTGGCCTCGGAGAACGCGGCGCGGCCTTTCAAATACACGCCGGCCTGGTTCAGTAGTCGCCCGGTCGCCTCCGCAGCTACTTGTAGCTTTTCCGCTTGCTCGGCTGTGGCCAGCGCGTGAGGCAGCAAGTGTGCGCACTTGGGCCAAGCCTGCACGTCATGCTGGATGCCCGATGGGAAAGCATCATCTACAATCTGCACAGCCGCCTCGGCCCACCTGCGCCGGACGTCGTCGTCCAGCCGGTCTCGCGTCACGGCCTGCACCAGCCGGTGAATAAAGAGGGCCTGCTCCTTGGCCTCGAGCAGCGAATAGCGCCGCAGCGCCCCTATCGCGTCGTCAAACGCCAAAGGGTCGTCCACCGCGCCGGCCAGCGGCTCGGGCAGGCGCTTTGCGCCCTCTTTTAGCATTTGCACCGGGATGTCGTCGGGTGCCAGGAACGCTAACAGGCGCAGCAGGTCCGCCGCAGCGGGCGAGGTTTTTTCGATTTGTCGAAACGAGATAAGCCAGGTGGTGGCGACGGTGGCGGGATAGTCGGTGGAGGGCAGGCCGCGCTCGAGCACGTCTGGCCGGTAAACGCGGAACAAGTCCAGGTATCCGGCCAGCGTGCCGGCCTTTTCCTCGATATATGCCCCGGCCTGCTCCAGCGCCAGCGGCAGGTCGCCCAACGCATCAGCCAGCGCGCCTGCTGCCTGGCGGTCAGCTTGCCCGGTGCGCTTGGGGAGAAACTCGATAGACTCGGCCCGTTCCATCACCCGGACAGAGAGAGGCCGCGCGACGCCGCGCCAGTTCGGGTCGCGCGAGGTGACGACGACGTGGCCGCAGTTGCCTTGTGGCAGGTACTCACGCACGGCAGCCGGGTCGGGGGCGTTATCCAGGATCAGCAGCCAGCCGCGGTTCGTTCCCAGCCAGCGCCTTACTGCCTCGATGGCCAGGCGCTGGTCGGCGGCCTCCGCCTCCGGCAATCTGAGTGGCCCGGCCAGCCCGGCGTAATCCGCCGCTCGCGTGGCAGGCTCTTCTGTCCGCACCCACCACACGAGAGTATAGTCCGCCGCGTGGCGGTAGGCGTACTCGACAGCCAGTTGCGTCTTGCCCACGCCGCCCAGCCCGGCCAGCACCTGGGTAAGCGCGGCCGGCTCGCCGGAGGCCAACGCCCCTTCGAGCTGCTCGAGCAAATCCGCCCGCCCGGTAAAGTTGGGGTTGCGGAGGTGCGGGACGTTCCAGATGGGAGGCAGCGCGCCGGGGAAGCGCGGCCGCTCGGCCGCCGGGCGCTGGACGCCGGCCGGAAACGCCGGAGCCTTGTCCGGCTTGGCACGCTCGCGGTGCGCTCCGGCCAGCAGCGCCTCTCGGGCGGCGGGCTCGGCCAGGCCCACCAGGTCAATGTAGATGATTTGGAGCAGCAGGCCGGTCAGGTCGCACTCGCGGACTCGCACGGGCAGCAGCGCACCCTTTTCGCCGGTTGGGTCCTGCGCAAAGGCCGCCGCTCATTCGGGTTGAGTAAAGCGTGAGGCGAGATAATCCGGCGAGAGAACGGCGATTGTGCGCGCGGCTTGCGCCGAGGCCTGTTGCATCTCGAGGACAAAGTTGGAGCCAGGGCGGAAATCCCACGCCTGGAGCACGGTCGTATAGCCCGCGTCTTCCAACTGCCAGGCGATCCACTCTGCCCAGTTGCGATCGGCTTTGTTATAGCTGATGAAAAAGTCTGGCATCGGCCGGCCTCGCGCAGTCACGTTCCTATGGGATACGACTTGCTGGCATAGTGTATATCAACCTTTTGGGAAAGGCAAGAGTTTAAAACCGATCAACCGGTTTTGGCCACACCCAAATGAGTGCGTTGGAACAACCAGACTCCGAGGGCAAGGTACGCTGCCGAAAGGACGAGCAGAGCCGCCAGCTCGTAAACCACGTCGCTCAACCCCGCGCCCAGTGTGAGCACCTTGTTTAGCGCCACGACGGCGTGCGTCGCCGGCAGAATGTCATACAGGCCGATGGCGCGCCCACCGAGCGTGAACAGCGGCACCTTGGGCACGGGAAAGACCGCGCTGGAAAAGAACATGAACAGCGCCAGCGGAAAGTTGGCGATGAGAAAAGCCTGCGTGACGGTCTTGGAAAAGCAAGCGACCACCAGCCCCGTGCCGATGATGGAAAAGGTCGTCACCGCGCCGACGAGGATCGCCACCCACAGCGGCCCCTGGCTGCGAAAGCCCAACGCCCAGGCCGTGAGGAACGTCAGCAAGACGGCCGCCACGCCCATCAAGACCAGCATGAGACTCGTGCCGCCCATGAAATCCAGCGAGGTCATGCGCGTGATCTGCAAGCGGCGCAGCGTCCCAGCTTCCACCTCGCGCGCCACCGTCATCGCCGCCATGAACACGAGCATGATCACCGCAAATACCATCAAGCCCGGCACGTACACCTCGAACTCGGAGCGCGCGGCGGATGCGCCCAGCGGCTCTTCCGCCAACTGGATGGGGCGCGGCTGGCCGGTGGCCGATTGGATATACTCGTCCAGCGCGGCACTCATCATCACCGCCGCCACCGCGTAATAGGGGTTCGTGAGGTCGCCGACCATCGTCACCGACGTAGTGATCGGCTCGCGCCCCTCACGCGCCGCTTGAAGGGCGCGCGAAAAATCGGCCGGGATGATCGCCAGCGCCGCCGCGTCGCGGTTCCTCAAGCGGGTCTCGGCCTCGGCGCGGTCCGTAGCGCGGCTGACCTTGAGGAGCGGCCTGCCATCGGCGTAGGTCACGCCTTTCACCGCTCGGACGACCTCGTCTCCACCTGCCAGCCGGGCGCCGCTCGCCAGTTGCACGCCGGCATCGTGGTTCAGGATCAACACCCCGTACGTGGTCGAGCCGCTGGGGAACAGGAGCCAGTACAAAAACACAAAGAACGGCGCAAACACCAGGCTCAAGCTCAAGACCAAAATATCTCGTGTTTGCTCTCGCCAGCTTTTGCGGAAAACACTCCAGATCCTTTGACTTGCAGGACTAGGTCTCATTCGCGCAACCTCCGCCCGGTCAGTTGGATGAACACATCCTCCAGCGTGTTTTCGCGCAGATGCACCTCGCCCGGCTGCAGGCCGATTCTCGCCAGCGCCTCTAAAATGGCCGGGAGCATCCTCGCCACGTTGAGCGCGCGGACGGTCAGTGTGCCGCCGGCAAGGTCGAGCGTGGTCTGTCCGTTCACGGGCGCCAACGCCGCACGCACTCGTTCCGCGTCACCCTCGCCCGGCCGGCCCTTGAAGCCTATTTCCAACACGTCCCCCCTGTCCTACACGCTGCTTGAGCGCTGCGGGTGTATCCAACACCAACAGCTTGCCGTGATCAATGATCGCGATGCGGTCGGCCACGCGGTCGGCTTCGTCCATGTTGTGCGTGGTCAAGATGACGGTCTTTTTGCAGGCTAGGGACCGGACGTACTCGCGCACCTTGACGCGGCTTTGCGGGTCCAGCCCGGCCTCTGGCTCGTCCAGCACCGCAATGTCGGGATCGTGAACCAGCGCCAGCGCCAGGTTGAGCCGCCGCTTCATACCGCCGGAAAGTGTGTGCGCCTGCCGGTTACGCTTTTCGGCCAGGTCTAGTTCGTCGAGCAACTGCCCGCTCCGCCGGAGCGCCTCACGGCCGGCCAGCCCGTACATCTGGCCGACGAACTGCAACTGCTCGAGGCAGGTGAGTCGTTCCCAGATGACGATGTCCTGCGGGCACACGCCCACGCGAGCGCGCACCTCGGCCCGGCCGCCGGCAATCGGCGCGCCGTGTACGACGACGTGACCGGCATCCGGCTTGAGCAGCCCACACATCATGTTGATCGAGGTGGTCTTGCCCGCGCCGTTGGGGCCGAGGAAGCCGAATACTTCGCCTTCGTCGACTTGCAGACTAAGGTCTTGCACGGCCACCAGTGAGCCATAGCGTTTGGTCAAGCCTTCTGTTTGCAGTACAATGTTGGACACCTTGTCACCTCCCATCGGACTCGCCAACCGGCCGGAGGTGGCCAGAGAGTCCAGTCCGGGGCTCACGTCGTCGTCAATTATATAGCAGTTTTCCGTTTGACCATTGTACAATACTACCAAATAGGACGAGTTGATGTTTCAGAATTGCTACATCATGTTTCTAGCTGGTTGCCACTCTGACGTGCGGGCGGGACACTGATATGGTAAAGTAGAAATGTTGTGGGGAGTCATACTTGTGGGCGAGTAAGCACACAGTCCCGTTTGTCACCCTGAGCAGAGCGAAGGGTCTCTACGCCATGTGAAAGAGATTCTTCTCTGCGCTCAGAATGACAGACTATACGGTTCACTGCAAACATCCATTGTCGGAGAGTGACGTGTGAGACTCGAACTGCTCAACCGCCCCGTTTTTCGTTCGATTCTTCGCCGTGTGGGCGCTGTTCTGGCCACCCTGCTGGTCATCACCTGGCTGACCATGTTCGGCCTCATCCTGGCCGAGCGGGGGCGAGCAGGATTACCGGCCCGGCCACCGGAGGCGGCTATAGAAGCTCTGGGCCGGACGGCTGCCTATGTGGTGAATCATCCGGCGACCTACTATTGGCACAAGCTAGACGTTTCGGCTCCCGATCTGGTAATGACCTTGTTCGGACATAGCGCCGGACTGTTACTGGCGGCTCTGGGCATCGCCGCGGTAGTTGGCGTGCCGTTGGGAATGGGGACGGCGCTGTCCCGGCGTCCAGTGGTAGCGCCATTGGCGCTGCTGCTTTCGATTTTGGGGATCTCGACGCCCAGCTTTTTGCTCGCGATGCTGTTTTGGGTCATTAACATTCAGGTAGCCCGGCAGATGGGAATGGACAGCGCGCCTCTGCCGGTGACGGGCTTTGGGTGGGATGCGCACCTGGTGCTGCCGGCCCTCGTGCTGGCTGCCCGCCCGCTGGCTCAGGTCGTGCAGGTTACCTACGTAACCATGTCCGGTGTGCTGCGG
>Ga0315268_10002735_pt1 | contig 19720 bp, 21 predicted proteins | sample C1_top_MG_FD_204535 | JGI IMG/M metagenome (GOLD analysis project Ga0315268, IMG submission 204535) | Sediment microbial communities from Yellowstone Lake, YNP, Wyoming, USA - C1_top | ecosystem: Environmental > Aquatic > Freshwater > Lake > Sediment | place: USA: Wyoming | collected 2017-08-01
CCGCCAGTATGTCACATTGCACTATAATACGAAACAAATAATGTTACATGGTACTAGTAGTCAGTCAACTTGAAACGGCTGTACGCTCTTGTAGGTGCGAATTCATTCGCACATTTGGCCGAATGAATTCGGCCCTACAAGAAAATCACGCTGTAGCGGAGGCTGTGAGTGACAGCCCCTGAGCGTCATCTTTTGTCGAAAGAAGCGCAGGGGTCAGGTCGGTCGATACGTGGCGTGAACCAGATCACGTCGTAGGGGACGTCGCCTGTGGCGCGCTCTGTCTCGTAGGCTTCGGGAGAGATCTTTTCCGGGCTGACCTCAACAAAGCCGATCGAGTAGATGCGGGCGTCAGGATCGCGGGCAGAGAGGTAGAGCGGCACGCCGATGTCACGGCGGGCGTGGCCGCTGCCGACAATACCGACGATGCCGCGCCCGATGCTTGATAGCGCAGCATTTGCCATTACTGCATCGCGCAACCGTTGGCCGCGAACCAACCCGTCGCGCAGTTCAGCGCCGATCTGGCCGCAGTGCGTTTCCTCGATGAGCTTGGCCAGGTACTTCTGGCGGCCCTCGCTCCACACATCATCGACGGCCATACGCATGAAGTCTACCGCGTTAAAGGCGGCGAAACCCTGCAGAATGACAGGCCGCACGCGCTCGCGCGAGAGGTTGGCGGCAATGACCGGCAATTTGTAATCGAGGGCGGTGGCGAGCAATGGGCGGTAGAATCGCCAGTCCCAGCCCTTGGTCAGGGTGGCGGCGGTGTTCAGGGCTTCGTCGCGACTGCTGCCGGCCAGCGCCAAATCAAGGGCTGCCTGGCGTTCTGTGTCGAACTGTTCCATCAACAATGCCGGGCGAGAGCCAGACTCGAGGCGGGCTTGCAGCAGCTTTTGCTGGAGTTCATGGTGCAGCGGGTTGTCGTGCGTCTCGCCGAGCAAGAGGACGTTCGCCTTATCGATGCGGGCAAGCAGCGTGGCCTCATCCATGTAGCTGCGGCTGCTCATGTCCCATAGCTTGCCAACCAGCGGATGGTCGGCGTGGAGCAGGGGTTGGGCATGTGTCAGGCCGGCGAACAGCATCATGGCGAAGGCAAGGTGGAAATGAAGACGTGCGGCGGATTTCATTCCCGCATGATATCTCACCGTGCGGCGGAGCAGAAGAACAAGCGCATTGTGAGGCATCACTTTCGCTTTCGGCCCGACCGGACAGGGGTTTCCTGTCCCGCACCGAGTACGTCAAGCCTTTAACCTCAAGCAAAACCATGCGCTATACTCCAATCAGACCCTTGCACTAGTATTGAAAATCGTAAATAACGAAACATTTTGTTTGGAGCTTACCCGCAGTCATGTAGGTTGGGTTAGGCGCGGCTTTTTGCGCCGTAACCCAACAAAACCCAATCATTCATCTAAACGCTGGTGTTGGTGTGTGCTGTCCATCCGTCGGTGTCGCCTAGAGGCGCCTACTTTTGGTGAAGATTGGGTTTGTTGGGTTGCGCGATAAAGCCGCTAACCCAACCTACATGACTGCGACGTATGTTTCGTAATTAATGGGTTCAGATACTAGGCATGGGCAGGCTGCTCGCCGAAGACACCCGCTGCCCCTTTTATTTATAGACTTTCTTCCAGGCCCGGAGCAATTCCGGCGCGGAACATCCATGGACAGAGCTGACAATGAGACCCCTGTTCCATCCGCAACTTGTCAACGACCCTTTCGGGGATCCCGCGCTTTATGTCGATTGCTTGTTCGAGAAGCGGGCCCTGATGTTCGACCTGGGGGATATCAGGAAGCTTGCCCCGCGGAAGATCCTGCGCCTGAGCCATATTTTCGTTTCCCATACCCATATGGATCATTTCATGGGATTCGATTGGCTGCTCCGGATTTCCCTGGGCCGCGAAAAGCGGATGCATCTTTTCGGCCCGGCCCGCTTCCTGGAGCAGGTCGAACACAAGCTGGCGGCATATACCTGGAACCTGGTGGAGAATTATTCCAGCGATTTCACCCTGGCCGTGACCGAGGTTCAGCGGGAGGGGATGGCGAGAAGGGCCAGATTCCGCTGCAAGACCGGTTTCCGAAGGGAAGCCGAAGAAGAGCTGGCGCTGGCCGATGGAGTTCTTGTGGATGAAGAGATGTTTCGCGTCCGCTGCGCCATACTCGACCACAAAACCCCCTGCCTGGGTTTCGCGTTAGAGGAAAAGGCGCATGTCAACGTGTGGAAAAACCGCCTGGCGGAAATGCGCCTTCCCATGGGCCCATGGTTGCGTGAATTGAAGCAGGCTGTCCTCCGGGGCGAAGCGGATGACACGCTGTTCCGTGTCTGGTGGAAGGAAGAGCGGCAAGTCCGGGAGACGCATGTTCCGCTCGGCCAGCTCAAGGCCGAAGTGCTGCGCATCGTTCCGGGACAGAAGATCAGCTACGTCACCGACCTGGTTTATCACCCGGAGAACGCCAGCAGGGTCATCGAGCTGGCTTGCGGCTCGGACCTGCTTTTCATCGAAGCCGGCTTTTTGCAGCAGGACGCCGAGCGTGCGGCGCAAAAGTATCACCTGACTGCCCGGCAGGCTGGAGAAATGGCGAGGGAGGCAGGCGCGAAGAACGTTATTCCGCTTCATTTCTCTCCCAGCTATTCCGACCGGGAGGCGCTGTTGCGCCAGGAACTGGAAGACACGCTTGGCTTGCAGCCAAACGCTCAATCTGCCCTAAGTGGTCAGTCAACTTAAAGCGACTGTACGTTCTTTGTAGGTGCGAATTCATTCGCACATTTGGCCGAATGAATTCGGCCCTACAAGAAAATCACGCAAATTCAACATGACTGACTACTAGAATGCCGGCACGTCAGCCGGGAGGGTACTCCTGCCCAATGAGCCCCAGTTCATGCGAGCCAGCGCGTCCGTGCTCTGGCGCAGGATTCTTTGGGCTGACCGCACCTTGTCGAGCAAACCGGTCAGTTCAGCATCGAACCCTTCACTGGCAACCAGTCGGTACCACTCGTCACCGTCCGGATCCACCTCATCAAGATTGCGCCAGAATAGCTTGCCGAAGCTCCCGTATGAAACCGCTTTTCCCGCAAGAAGGTTGGCCTTGATTTTGCCGGCCCATGGGCGGCGTCTCTCAATCAGCCCCTCCGCGCCCTCGTGAACCGTCACGGACAGGTAGGCATGGATATCTCCCGGCCGCCTGATCTGCTCAAGCTCAAAGGTCCGGTCCCCCACCATGGCATCCGCAATCAGGGCTCGCAGAGCAGCGCTGGAGATTTCCAGGGTAACGCCGGTTTGGAATTGGTGAATCTTGTCGAGGTACATTTGTTCCTTCTCTCTTAAGACAGATTTTGATAGCAAAATCCTGCCAAGGTTCAATGTGCTATTCCAGATCACGCCGGGGCGGCTGCTACACTGGTAGTGTTGCATTTGCCGTGAGGTGGGCATGCGCGAAATTGACGGTTCCTACGGAGAAGGCGGTGGACAGCTGCTGCGCACGGCGGTGGCGCTTTCAGCTATTACCGGGGAAGCTGTCCATGTGCGCAACATCCGTGCCAATAGAACCAATCCCGGCCTTGCACCCCAGCACCTGACCGCAGTCATGGCCGTGGCCGGGCTGTGCGGCGCCGAGACGGAAGGGGTGGAAGTCAAATCGCGGGAAATCCTGTTCCGGCCCGGCCGGGTGCGTGGCGGCCGGTTCGATTTTAGCGTCGGCACTGCCGGCAGCATCACACTGGTGCTGCAGGCGGCACTGCCCGTTGCGGTTGCCAGCGGCGAAAGCTTATGGCTGCGCGTCACCGGCGGCACCGATATCCGGGCCGCCCCGCCCCTGGATTACTTGCGCCATGTGCTGCTGCCCCTGCTTTCCCGCATGGGCGTCAGGGCCCGCATCGAGGTGTTGCAGCGGGGGTATTATCCGCGAGGCGGCGGCGAGGTCGCCGTGGAAGTGCTGCCCTCCGTGCCGCTACGGCCGTTGATGCTGGATGCGCCTGGTGATTTGGCGGAAATCCGCGGCTACGCCCACATTGCCAACCTGCCGGATCATATCGTTCAACGCATGGTGAGTTCGGCGCTGGCGGAACTCTCGGCCTTTCCTGCGCCATCCATCGATCAGGCCGTATTGGGCGCAGACGTAGCCATCGGGGCGGGCGGGGCGATTGTATTGGCCGCGCGCATGGCGCACACTGTTCTGGGCGCTTCCGCCACCGCGCAACGAGGGGTGCCCGCAGAGCTGCTCGGCGCGGAAGCGGGCAGGCTGCTGCGCGAGGAAATTTCTTCCGGGGCAAGCCTCGACATCCATGCGGCCGATCAGGTGCTGATTTATCTCGCCCTTTGCGCCGGGCCCTCATGCTTCCTGGCAAGAAAGCTCTCATCCCACGCGCTAACCACCATCTGGCTGCTGGAGCAGTTTCTGCCCGTGCGCTTCAGCATCATCGAAACCGGTTCCCTGGTGCGGGTCGAGGTGATGCCCCAACTCCGGCAACATCCTCTCCAACAGGCGGGTCATCTTGAAAACGGCTATAGAAACCGCCAAGACGCCAAGGACGCCAAGAAAAGGCGAAGAAAGGGCTGAGAAAAGCGAATCATCCGATGGGCAAGCCACAAGCATCCTGTAGCGGCGTGTATATCTTGGCGTCTTGGCGGTTCAACTGCTTTTTATGGGCTGGAAAATCCGTTGCCGCTATGGTTTAGTAGAGGGAAACTGCCTGATCGAGTATGAGCGCGGTGACTTTCGGCATATTCCCCAGCCATTCGTCGGCGATTTTTTCCGCCTCCTGCCGCAGTGCATCGCTTACCCCGTGGGCAGCCTGGATTTCTATCGCGGCGACCTGGGGCTGGTCCACCGGGGCGCCGATGGCGGACAGGATTTGCACCGTTACGCCTTCCGCTTCCTCCAGCCGCTCGTGGATATCCCGCGCCATCAGCATGGCCAGGATGTTGTACAGTTTGCCCACATGGGAGACCGGATTCTTGCCCGCGACCGCCTCCAGCGACATGGGCCGTGACGGCGTGATCAATCCGCTGGCCCGGTTGCCGCGCCCTACCTGGCCATCGTCGCCCATTTCGGAGCTCAAGCCGGAAACGGTCAGATACAGCCCGCTTTCGTCCGTGGCGGCCGGGTCGTCCAGGGTGTTCAATTGCAAACCGGTGCCTGGACCGATTTCCTGTTTGAGGTATTCGCAGATACGGGCTTTGTGCTGCCGGTAATCGGAGACACTCGCCACGTGGCGATCCACGAACGCCAGGGCAACGGTGAAAGCGGCCTCATTTCCCACACGCATGCCCATTACCTTGAAATCGGACCCGGCACTGGGGAAATGCTGCCTGAACGCCTTCGACCGCAGGGTTCCGGCGAGGCGCAGGACGTCTTGCTCAAGGGGGGAACAGGGGGCGAATCCGACGCCGAAGGAAGTGTCGTTGGATAAGGGGACATCTGTGCTGCGGGCGAAGACTTGCTTGAGATTGGCGCTGCCTTCACGGATATGGGTATCGATCGCTATCCCCGCGGCAGCGTCTTGCAGATGCTCTTCCAGGTAGTCCCGCGCCGCTTTTTCCACGATCTCCCGAACGTTGAAAGCAGGTTCGGGGCGCGTCGCTCGTCCACAAATGATCAGGCGTGCCTTTTCTTCAATTAATCCGCCGCCGAAGCGCGGTGTGCTGCGGCCCGCTGCCAACAGCCCCTTGTCCAGGTTATGGTGCAGAATCCGGCCATAAGCCTTGAGATAGGCGAGGGAAAGCGCACGTGAAGCCGCTTCGCAAACACCATCGGTGACGGTATCCGGGTGGCCTATCCCTTTGTGTTCGCACATTTCCACCTCCCGCTGCTCTACAGGGATGCAGGCGGATGGCGTGACTACGATATTTCTGGACATGTTTCGAGTGTTACCCCGTTTATCGCGTCTTGAGCAAGACACAGTATTGTACAGATTTCATGCGGCTATGAACGGACGAAAAAGCTTGCCGATTCATCGTGATATTCTGCATTAAAAAAAGGTATCCGGAATTGACTGTTGAAATTCGTCGCTCACTTCAGATTAACTGCGGTCCTGTAACTCGGAATTGGCTGTTGAATTCTTAGACGGGCCGCCGTCCGAAATGTGCCAAAAGGAGACATGCGGCATCAACTCTCTAGACTTCTAATTCTGTTGACGTGGAGGGGTTGGACGCTTACTCATGAAGCAGATTCACTCTCGTCATAACGCCGTTGCACTTCAGTCTTGAATCCGCCGTCCGGCGAAATTCCCATGATGACCGATGGCGTCTTCGTCCGAATCGCGCGGGAAAAACGTACTACAATTAACTGGACAAGCTCGTTTGCCTCGATACGGTACGATGCCGATGAATAAAGCGCCCCCTTCCCTTTACCTGACTAACGTGCCGGCAGCAAGGCGTGGCTGGTGGCTGGGGTTTGCTTTGCTGGTGCTGTGCATGCAGCACGATGCAGCAGCCCAGGGCGACGATGCGCGGCAACGCGGGCAGATGGTGGAGGAGGTCGCATCCATGGCCAGATTCGGCGGTGCCGCCCGTATAGACGCCCGCGTCCTGGCCGTCATGAACAAGGTGCCGCGCCACGAGTTCGTGCCGGCGGACCAGAAGCCCCATGCCTACGACAATCGGCCATTGCCCATCGGGTACGGCCAGACTATCTCCCAGCCCTACATCGTCGCGGCAATGACCGAACTGCTGAACCTCAAGCCTGGCCATGTCGTGCTGGAAATCGGCACCGGTTCTGGCTACCAGGCGGCGGTGCTGGCCGAACTGGCGCAGGCGGTGTATACGATAGAGATCGTCGCACCGCTGGCGCAGCAGGCGACGGAGCGGCTGCGCAGGCTGGGCTATGCGACCGTGCACGCCAGAACCGGGGACGGCTATTTCGGCTGGCCCGAGGCTGGCCCCTTCGACGCGATCATGGTCACCGCCGCTGCGGGCCACGTTCCGCCGCCCCTGCTGCGGCAACTGAAGCCAGGCGGACGCATGGTGATCCCGATCGGTGCGCCGTTCATGACCCAGCAACTGATGCTCGTCGAGAAGGACAGCGACGGGACGGTGAAAACCAGGCAGATGATGGCGGTACGCTTCGTGCCCCTCACCGGCAGCCATTGACGCCGGGCGGAACCCGGCGCTTTCCCATGCCCGCAACGCCGCCCTACCTCGCCGTCGCACTGCTTTCGGCAGCAGCGCTGGGCTACGAAATCCTGCTGATGCGCCTGTTCTCTATCATCCAGTGGCACCATTTCGCCTACATGCTGATCAGCGTCGCCCTGCTCGGCTACGGCGCGGCCGGCACCTTCGTGGCGATCACGCGGCGCACCCTGCTGCCTCACTTTGCCGCCGCCTTCACCGTATCGGCCGCGCTGTTCGGCATCAGCGCCGTGGCGAGCTTCGCGCTGGCGCAGCGGGTGCCGTTCAGCCCGCTGGAAATCCTCTGGGATCCGCAACAACCGTTCCTGCTGCTGCTCATGTACCTGCTGCTGGTGCCGCCTTTCTTCTTCGTCGCCACCGCGCTGTGCCTCACCTTCGCCCGCTTTGGCGCACAGGTTCATCGCATCTACAGCTACGATATCCTGGGCGCGGGGCTGGGCAGCATCGGCATCCTGGCCGCGCTGTTCCTGCTGACGCCCGCCGATGCCCTGCGGCTGATCGGTGGCCTCGGCCTGGCCGCTGCCGCCTTATCCGGCTGGCAAACCGCCGGCGGATCGCGCTGGCGCCCTGCCGCGCTGCTCATCGCCGCCATAGCCGTTCCACCGCTGCTGCCATCGGCCTGGGTGCAGCTAATTCCTTCGGAATACAAGGATCTGTCCCAGACGCTGAGCGTCCAGGGCGCACGCGTGGTGCTGGAACGCTCCAGCCCCCTCGGCCTGCTTACTGTGGTGGACAGCCCGCTGGTGCCACTACGCCACGCCCCCGGCCTGAGCCTCAACGCCGTCATGGAACCGCCGTCCCAACTGGGCATCTACACCGACGGCGACGGACCGAGCGCGCTGACCCGCTTCGACGGCGCGACCGCGCCGCTCGCCTATCTCGACTACCTGACATCGGCCCTGCCTTACCATCTGCTGCCGCAACCGCGCGTGCTGGCGCTAGGCGCAGGGGCCGGCGGGGATGTGCTGCAGGCGACCTTCCACGGCGCTCGCGGCATTGACGCCGTCGAGCTGAATCCGCAGTTGATCGATCTGGTGGAAAAACGCTTCGGCGATTTTTCCGGGCGGCCCTACAGCGCGCCCGGCGTGCGCGTGCATATTGCCGAAGCGCGCGGCTTCGTCGCGGGCAGCCGGGAGCGCTACGACTTGATCCAGGTGGCGCTGCTCGACGCCTTCAGTGCGAGTTCAGCGGGTTTGTACGCGCTTTCCGAGAGCTATGTTTACACTACCGAAGCATTGCAGGATTATCATCGCCACCTGACGCCGGGCGGAATGCTCGCCATCACGCGCTGGGTGACGTTGCCGCCGCGCGACACCTTGAAGCTGTTCGCCACCGCGGTGCGTGCGCTGGAGGCGAACGGCGCGCCGCGACCGGGTCAGCAGCTGGTGCTGATCCGCGGCTGGAAGACCGTCACGCTGTTGCTGAAAAACGGCGAGTTCAGCACCGCCGAACTCGCCGCCATCAAGCAATTTTGCCGCCTCCGTTCATTTGATACCGAGTATTACCCCGGCATCAAGGCGGGCGAAGCGAACCGCTACAACATTGTCGATCAGGCCTACTTCTTCGAGGGCGCCCAGGCTTTGCTCGGCGCCGGTCGCGAAGATTTCAGCGCGCGCTACAAGTTCAACATCGAGCCGGCCAGCGATGACCGGCCTTACTTCTTCCATTTCTTCAAGTGGCGCACCCTGCCGGAACTGCTCGCCCTCCGGGGGCAAGGCGGGATGCCGCTGCTGGACTGGGGTTATCCGGTACTGATCGCGACCCTGATACAGGCTATAGCCGTGGCTCTCGTGCTGATTCTGCTGCCGCTGCGCTTCCTGGCGCGCGAGCGCGATGCGGCGACCATCCCGCCCGGCCTGCGCAGCCGGGTGGCGCTGTATTTCCTCGCCCTCGGCTTCGGCTTCATGTTCATCGAAATCGCGTTCATCCAGAAGTTCATCCTGTTCCTAAGCCATCCGCTCTACGCGGTCGCCGTCGTCCTGTGCGCCTTCCTGATTTTCGCCGGGCTGGGCAGCCGCGCTTCAGGCCGCCTATCGCCAACGCCGCGCAAGCTGCTGTGGCCCTTCGCCTTGATCGTCCTGCTGGCGCTGGCTTACCTGGTGTTTCTGCCGCCGCTGTTCCGCGAACTGATGGCGTTGCCCGACCTCATCAAGATCGCCCTGTCGGTGGTGCTGATCGCGCCTCTGGCCTTCGCCATGGGCATGCCGTTCCCGCTGGGGCTGGCGAGTGTCGCCGCCCAGGACGAGACACTGCTGCCATGGGCATGGGGCATCAATGGCTTCGCCTCGGTGGTGGCCGCAATCCTTGCCACCGTGCTGGCGATTCATCTGGGTTTCAATGCCGTGGTGCTGCTTGCGCTGTTGCTCTACGGCGCTGCCGCCCTGGTCTTTCCGCGCCAGCAGCTTCCCCCTTTGTAAAAGAGGGGTGAGGGGAATTTAGCAGAGCCGGGGTTTGCCGCCACCGTTAAATCCCCTCCTGCCCCCATGGCAGCCTTGCGGGAGCAGGTCATGGGCATGCCCGAGAGTGTCTCGTCAACGAAACGGCATTCGACGCGGGTATGGCCTTCCTCTGTTTCGTAGAGGAGAAATTAGCCGGTAGGCTCTGTGCGGTTCGTGCCGTGCTCGGATGGGCTCAAGTCACTATCTCCAACTCGCTGCCAACATCAAATAAAGCCAGGCCCCGACATCCCAGCCGATAATCTCCCGCGTAATTTCGTGCAATTCTAAAGATTTTGGTAATAAAAGAATACAATCAACACTCCGACCAGAATCAAACCGAATAGTCTTGGTCTTGAAAGAATTAAGACTCACGCTAAGCAAGCCCCTTTGCTCGGCGGAAGCCTCGTAGTGCCTCCGCATGACGTGCCGGATGTTGGCCGCGTTTGTGTAGTGGCAGACCCTAACGGAGCCATCGCACATTAAACGTCCGGAAGAGACCGACCGGCTGTTTCGGGTCGCACAGCGACCATCGAAACTCCAATAGATATTACATACCTTCAAAAGAATCGGGCTGCCGCACTTCCCCAATCCCTATTTGTACTATATTGAAATCAACTCGACTTTGTCGATCTACCGTTAACGCCAGCGTTCTTTGTCCGTGTGCATGTCACGGCAAATCTGCGGAACGCTTTAAACACGAAGAGCCCTTGAAGTAATACCGTTTTAGCCGCAAAGGAGAAGATCATGTCAAATGTGGTAAAAGTCATTGAATTGCTTGCCGAATCAGATAAAAGCTGGGAAGACGCTGCTGCGCAGGCCGTTGAGCGCGCCAGTAAAACCCTCCACAACATCAAATCCATCTATATCAAGAATTTCGAGGCAAAGGTGGAAGGCAACAAGATCGTTAAATACCGTATCGACGCCAACATTTCCTTCCTGCTCGATTAGCGCATTTCCTGCCGGGAATGTCGCCATGCAGGACATCCATGTAGCAGTCTTGGCGGGAGAAATCGGGGGACGTAAGATGTAATAGTCGCGACTTGATCTGGCATCCCCCGCACCCAAAAACGGGTAACTGTCAGATCAAGTCGCGACTATTCCAGGTTATTTTTATTGGCTACCGTAGTTTCTCATCTAGCCGTCCCTCTAGCGCTGACCATGGCTATAGGCTCCGGCCTGGTACCGCATCAGCTCACGACGCTAGCCGTCATCTGCTCAGTGCTCCCCGACCTTGATGCGCTCGGGCTTTGGGTCGGTGTTCCATATACGCACCCCCTTGGACATAGAGGCATCACGCACTCACTTCCGTTTAGCGCGGCAGTGGCTGGCTTCGGCTTCGCCTTTGCTTCCCATCTGGGTTGTCAGCCTTGGGTTACCTTCTTCGTGCTCCTCGTCAGCACTGCGTCCCATGGATTGCTAGATGCGCTGACCAACGGCGGTCTTGGCGTCGCGTTCTTCAGTCCATTCTCGAACCGGCGATACTTTCTTCCGTGGCGGATCTTGGAGGTGTCACCGCTTGGCCTGTCGGCGTTTCTTTCGCCTCGAGGCTTATCTGTTCTAATGTCCGAAGTGCGCTACGTTTGGTTTCCCTGCCTGTTGGTAGGGTTTGTGGGTATTGCTGTACGCAGACTATACGGCGGGGCCTGATGTGACCCAGCATTTTGCAGATGCACAGGAACACTAGCTTGCCTTGGGCAGGCTGACTTTCCAGAGGACCCCGCTATTCAGCGGCCGGCCGGTGCAGGACGACAGGTTTATCTACGCCGAGCGTACCTCGGAGGGTTTAGTCGCCGTTTCAGCCGACGAGCACGTGTCTGAGTGGTGCCAGAAGCGGACATAGGCGGCTGCACCGGTTTCGTCATTACGGAAGCTGGTATCGAAGCCGGTTAAACCCAGTTCGTGATCGAGCAGGTGATTCAGGCCGTGTTCGAAGGTGTCGGGCAAAAGTTGCCGATGCAGGTCAACGGCGAGAAAGCGGGCGCTGGTGTCGATGTGTTTGTAGCGCGCCATGAAGCCGGTTCCATCGCAGGATCGATGGGGCGATGTTGATGCAGACGAGCAGCTGAGGCAAGATGGGGGCGAGGGGCTTTTTCTACAGCCTCGTGAGGAATCATCCCATAAGAGGAATCATGGCCATTGAACGGCCCGGGAATCCATCCATGCGAACAAAGATCATAATCTCCTGCGCGCTGCTTTCCCTGGGGCTCGCCCTCGCGGCCTTGGCTGCTCCCCGCATTCAGCCCCCGCCGTCCTCCCAGGGGTTGGAAACGCAACCCGCGCAGACCGAAGCGCCGCGAGAGCATGTCGCTCCTGTGGCGCCGCCCCGTGGCCAGCTCCTTTACGAGAATCACTGCTTGTCCTGCCACGAAAGCGTCGCTCACATCCGTGGCAACAGGAACACCCACTCGCTGCCGGAGCTGCGGGGGTGGGTCCGGCACTGGGCAGAATATTCGCGCCTACCCTGGGGCAAGGAAGAAGTCGAGGACGTGGTGCGCTTCCTCAACAGTCGGTACTACAAGTTCGAATCCCGCTAGCAGCCTGTCGGACTTGAAGAATCGAAGCGAAAATTCGGCTGGGCGAGGACAGATTTTGCCGGTTTTGCAGGTCAATAGTCGTTCTATTGACCAAAAAAGCGGCGAAATATGGACCGCCCAGGCGGATTTGCAGCCGATTTCCTTTAAGTCCGACAGGCTGCTAGTGGGTCGCCGGATGAAGGCGCTGGTGAAAACCCGCCCGGAACCGGGTATCTGGCCGGGATCGGTGCCAATCCTCGCGCAGCTGGTGAATGGAATGCGCCGGGTATGCAAGCCTGGCGGCGAGATATACATCGTGAATCACTATCAGCATGCCAGCCCGGTGGTGAGCGCGATTGAGCGGATGATGGCGCCTTTTCCCAGTTTGATGGGGTTTCATCCGGATTTTTCCATGGAGCACTTGGCGGTAGCGGATTTTCTCGGGCGATGAAAAGCGCAATTGTCGGCGTTGCCGCGCAGCGGATGATCCCGCTCTGGATCAAGCTTGCTTATACCCTGTTCGTCGGCGTGCTGGTGCCGGCGTATTGGGTGCACTACGGGCCGGCCAATTTCCTGTGGGCCAGCGACATTGCGCTCCTGGGCACGGTAGTCGCCCTATGGCGCGAAAGCCGGCTGCTCGCCAGCACGATGGCGGTGGCGGTGCTACTGCCGGAGCTGGCGTGGAACCTGGATTTCTTCACCCGCTTGATCGCCGGCCGTGACGTGATCGGCCTGGACGCCACCGCTTACATGTTCGGCCCCGCGCGGCCGCTGTGGTTGCGGGCGCTGTCCTCGTTCCACGTGTTCCTGCCGCTACTGCTCCTGTGGCTGCTCCATCGGCTCGGCTACGACCGGCGCGCCCTGCTTGCGACCACGGCGCTGTGCTGGGTGGTGCTGCCGGTTTCCTTCCTGTTTACCGACCCCGCCAAAAACATCAACTGGGTGTTCGGATGGGGCGAGCAGCCTCAGACCTTGCTCCCCGCTACCGGGTATCTTGCCTTGCTCATGATGCTGCTCCCCTTGTGCGTCTATCTGCCGACCCATCACGTGCTGAAAAAAAGCGTTCGGAAAGGTCCGAGCACAGTCCGGCGCGGCAATTGAAGATGCGCGACGTGTACGTCTGCTTCGGCTGGCAGGCGGTAACCGAGGCGGTGCTCTTGATTCGTCCCTCAAGGGTGTTGGACCGGCCGCAGGACATATTCCGGGACCTCAGCAAGGTTATACTTTTTATGATCTACAATATAATTGTTGAGATCTCATCTCACTGATCAACTACGGGAGAGGCAAGGATGGCTAAAAAGACAAGTTCGCTGGTTACTCCAAGGGGCCGCTCTAACGTTCCTTCGGAAGGAGACATCAGCCCCGAGCAACGCGAGCGCATGATTCGGGAGGCCGCCTATTTTCGGTACGTGCAGCGTGACCCCGTCCCGGGTCATGATCTTGACGATTGGCTTGCGGCCGAAGCTGAACTTTTCGGGGGGGAGACTGAGCCGCAACCGCCCGAACTGGTAGAGACGACGGAATTCGGGATGCAGGGGAGCGGCGTCCACGGCTTCTGGGAGGACGATGCGTTGAAGCGGATCATCAAGCAGCATCCGCGAAAAGGCATACCACAGGTTGAGAGTATGGAGCCCCAGGAAGCACCGCCCAAGGAATAACGCGGGCGCGGGTGGCATCTGCCGTTGAAAGGCCGCTCGCACCAGATTCACGGCAACCGAGTCCAGCCACTGTAGCTTGCGACAGATCAGGATGCGGTTGACTATTGTCTGCGCTGAACCGCAGACCTCACCTATAGGAGGCAGAGATGACTGGTCATCTCCCCCGGGTCGGTGCCCCGGATCCCGAACTCAAAACATCCCCGATCTTCGATGAGTATGACGAGATCTCGCTTGACTTGGAACTCGAAGCGGGTGCCTGTTATTTCAACAATGTGGCCTACCCGATTGGCCAATCCGTGCTGAGTGGCAGCGAGCTGCTGCATTGCGAAGAACGGGGCATCTGGATGCGCAGCGGCGAGATGCGACCCGAGTAGCCTTGGAATGCCGCACCTGAGCAGGACTCTGAGCTTGCCCGAACGGTCCAGCGTGCCCGAATATGCGTCGGGTGTAGGCATCCACCACGAGGTTTAAAATGGCTATTACAGCAAAAAAAAGCAGTACCCCTTCTCACAGCGTCACTCGCAAAGCCAAAACGGCTAGTCAAGATCGCTATGCCCCAAAGACCAAGCCGGCTCCTCAACCGGCTAAATCCGCTGTAAAACATATGGTCCCTGACGAAGCGTTGCGAAAAATTGCTCGCCGTGTATTGGAAGAACTAAAAATACCAGGGAAAATTCCTAGCGAGGTTATCCTGAAGGCTTTATTTGAAGTGCGCGATTTGGTTGAGGCGACTATGAAATAAGAACAATCAGTCGCTTCGACAGCCCTAAGTTAAACGGAAGAAAAACACTCAAATGCTCTACTGGGCCGATTACGCAAAAATCTTTGTGGCGCTCGTAATTATTGTCAATCCCGTTAGCGCGCTGCCACTGTTCGTCAGCATGACAGCCAGCAACAGCGAAGCAGAAAAGAAACATATTGCACGTATAGCAAGCATTTCAGTTGCTGTGGTGCTTGTCCTGGCGGCAGTCATTGGTCAGCCTATACTTGCTTTATTCGGGATTACCATCGCTTCATTTAAGGTAGGCGGCGCGATCTTAATCCTGTTGATGGCCATTTCCATGATGCATGCCGCACCAAACAGAGAAAAGCAGACGCCGGAGGAAGCAAGAGAAGCCGAAAACAAGGAAAATATTGCCGTGGTTCCACTCGCGATACCTCTTCTTTCGGGCCCCGGGGCAATATCCACAACCATCGTCTACGCGACTGAGCGTTCATCGCTAGGCCATCTTGGGATCATCATTCTATGCTGCCTGTTGGTTGCGTTCACTACTTGGCTAGCACTAAGGCTCGCAACACCTGTAAGTAAATGGCTCGGAGAAACTGGTGTGAACATTGCTATCCGGCTGATGGGATTGTTACTGGCTGCAGTTGCGGTAGAGATTCTTACGAGTGGGCTTGTCGTATTGCTGCCCGGACTCAAGTAGGAGGTTCTTGGTTTCTGCAAACCGGATTAATGCAGACTGATCTTGCTGCTGAATTTTACGTGCCAACGGTAGCGATGGATATGGTGTTCAGGAATATTGGCAAAATCCTGAGACTGCCGCTCAAATTAACTACAATTAAACTTGATAATTAATGACGGACACTGCACCTCAGCCGCCGGTTGGCCTGAATCTGTTTGCCAGGAAATATGCCCATGCCCACGGAAAAAAAGAAGGGCCTGCTGCCATCCTTTCCCCCGCCCTCCCGCAAGTCGGCCTGGTGGGTATTTGGCTTGGCGATGCTGGTGTGGATTCTGTTCACGCTTATCCTGCCGATGGCGCAGGTGAAGCAGATTCCTTACAGCGAATTCAAGGCCATGGTGCGCGAAGGCCGTCTGCAGGAAGTAACCCTTGGCCCCTCGATTGTTAGCGGCATTCCAAAGGACGACAAGACACAGGGAGCCCGCGTGTATACGGCCGTGAAGGTCGATGATCCCGATCTGATCAAGGAGCTGGAAGCCAAAGGGATCCCGTATCGCGGTGAGCTGGAGAGCAAATGGGCCCAATTCATCTTGTCCTGGCTCATCCCTATCGCGCTGCTGCTGCTTTTTTGGAAGTTTATTCTCGGCAAGCTCGGCGGCGCACAACGCAACCTTCTCTCCATCGGGCAAAGCAAGGCCAAGTTATATGTAGATAGGGACACGGGCGTGACGTTTGACGACGTTGCCGGGGTGGATGAAGCCAAGGACGAGTTGCGGGAAATTATCGACTACCTGCGCGAGCCGGAGAAATACCGCCGCCTCGGCGGCACCATCCCCAAGGGGGTGCTGCTGGTCGGGCCGCCGGGCACGGGAAAGACGCTCCTGGCCAGGGCGGTGGCGGGCGAGGCACGCGTCCCGTTTTTCAGTATAAGCGGCTCCGAGTTCGTGGAAATGTTCGTCGGTGTCGGTGCAGCACGGGTGCGCGACCTTTTTGCACAAGCGCAGCAAAAGGCCCCCTGCATTATTTTCATCGACGAGATCGACGCCTTGGGCAAGGTGCGCAGCGTGTCGCCGGTGGCCGGAGGACACGAGGAACGGGAACACACTCTGCAGCAGCTGTTGGTCGAGATGGATGGCTTCGATTCCCGCAAGGGGGTAATCATCATGGCGGCCACCAACCGCCCGGAGATTCTCGACCCCGCCCTGCTGCGGCCCGGCCGCTTCGACCGCCATGTGCTGGTGGACCGGCCCGACATTCGTGGCAGGGAAGATATCCTGCGGGTGCATTGCAAGCGCATCAAGCTTGCCCAGGATGTGGATATCAAGGTGCTGGCGGCCCGTACTACCGGCTTCGTCGGCGCCGACCTCGCCAACGTGGTGAACGAGGCCGCCCTGCTGGCGGCACGCCGCAACAAGTCCGCAGTGGAGATGGAGGCTTTTGAGGAAGCCATTAACCGGCTCATCTCCGGATTGGAAAAGAAACGCCGGGTAATGAGCCAAAAAGAGCAGGAAGTCATTGCCTACCATGAATCCGGCCATGCCCTGGTAGCGGAGTCACTGCCACACACCGACCGGGTGCACCGCATCTCCATTATTCCCCGGGGTATAGCGGCGCTTGGATACACGCTGCAGCTTCCCACACAGGACCGCTATCTAATAACAAAATCCGAGCTGCTTGAGAGGCTGACTGTTCTCCTCGCAGGAAGAACGGCGGAAGAACTGGTCTTCCAGGAAATTTCCACCGGCGCCCAAGACGACCTGGAACGCGCCACCAGCATGGCCCGCAGCATGGTGTCGGCCTACGGCATGAGCGATAAACTCGGTCCTATGACTTATGGGCCAGGCAAGCGCTCGCAATTTCTGGAAGAAACCATGCCCTTATACGGTCGAGAGATCAGCGAGGAAACGGCCCGCGAGATCGATCAGGAAGTGCGCACCCTCATGACCGAGGCGCACCAGCGCGCACACACCGTCCTGGAAGCGCAGCGTGACATCCTGGACACCCTGGCGCATAAGCTTCTGGAAAAAGAAACCATCGAAGGCGACGAACTGCGGGAGATCGTCAGTACCATGCGACAAGCCACGCCAACCAGCACCTAAAATGAGCGTGGCCACGTCAGGATTCGAGCCCGCCTACCTGCGCCTGCTGCGCAGCGGCGAGTTGGAGCAACGGGTAAAGCTCGCCTGGCGGCATCTGGAAGACTGCGACCTTTGTGCGCGCTATTGCCGCGTCAACCGCTTACAGACCGTAACAGGCGCGGTGTGCCGCACCGGGGAACGGGCGGTGGTTTACAGCTACGGCTCCCATCATGGCGAGGAGGACCCGCTACGTGGCCGATGCGGCTCCGGCGCGATCTTTTTCAGTTGGTGCAACCTGCGCTGCGTGTTTTGCCAGAACTGGGAAATCAGCCAAAAAGGCATCGGCCGGGAAGTCGAGCCTTCTGAACTGGCGCAAATGATGCTCGACCTGCAAGGGGAGGGCTGCCACAACATCAACCTGGTCAGCCCCAGCCACGTAGCAGCGCAGATCCTGGCAGCGGTGGCAATCGTGGCGCAGCGGGGGCTGCGCCTGCCCCTGGTGTACAACACCGGCGGCTACGACAGCCTGGAAGCCCTGAAACTTCTGGATGGCGTGGTCGATATCTATATGCCGGACATGAAGTATGGCGATTCGGAAACCGCCCATCAGTACTCTCACGTGCGGAACTATGTGGAGGTCAACCAGGCAGCCGTCAAGGAAATGCACCGCCAGGTCGGCGACCTGATCCTGGATGATCGCGGCATCGCGCTACGCGGCCTGCTGGTGCGGCACCTTGTGCTGCCCGGCGGCCTTGCCGACAGCGAGAAAGTGCTGGCGTTTCTCGCCCGCGAAATCTCCCCGAACACCTATCTCAACCTCATGGATCAGTACTATCCCTGCTACCGCGCCGACGACTGCCCGCCACTCGATCGTCCGATCACCGCAGAAGAATATCGGCACGCTCTGGCGCTGGCGGAACGCTACGGTCTGCGGCGGCTGGATAAGCCCCGCAGCCTGCGCTGGCTCTGAGCCAAGAAAGCCTGAGAAGCTGTTTTAGAACTTAGTGTGGGAAGTGCCGGATTAGTCGGCACTGGATTCCATGGCCCTCAGTGTTGAAACGAAACGTGGATATCGGATTCCGCTTTGGAGTGTATGGCCTGATACGACCAAGAGCGGTGTTCCCGGCCTGCGCGGGAATTTTGGGGTCACGAGAACCTTGATGTCGATGACTATTTCCGTTGCAGCGGCACCTCGACAGGCTTCTAGCCCGGATGTTTCATAAATTCGCGTGATGATCGCGCAGGATTTTGTTTTGTAGGGGGATTTTGTGAAAGAGTGGCGTAGTTATTCATACGCCCGACCGAACAAAATTTCCATACAAAACAAAAGACCAGCGAGGGCGCGCGTCAATTTATGAAACATCCGGGCTAGGCAAGCCGCGCTTGCCGAATCTCGACCAGTGTGTCACCCAGTTGCTTGACGCTTACGGGTTTGTGCTCATGATCGTGCTGCTCGAAGCGGATATGATTGTCGTCGATGCCCAGGAAGCGTATGCCCAAATCGCATAGCTCGCTGCGCAGTCGCTCGAGCGCTTCGTCCGGAGGCTGGCCCGAAGGGGCCGGCGCAGCAGCCAGGAGCCGGATCACCTGGATGATCGCCTTGAGATCGCAGCGCCCGGTATGTGACGCAATAACGGCGAGCGCTTTCCACAACGGCGGGCGCGAGGCATGTCGATGCACAGGCAGTTCCTCCAACTGGCCGCGGAGCGCTGCAGCGATGCGCTCCGCGTAATGCGCCCCCGCTTCTGCTGACTCGAACACCATCATAGGCTCATGTGCGAGACGCGCGCCTTCGGCATCGCCGCGCTCGATCTCCGCCAGCGTGAGTAATGCCAACCCCAACGCCGGCTTGTGCCCTTGCAAAACATGATCGAGTCGCGGGTCGCTTGCCGCGTACAAGTCTGCAAAGAGATCGGCAAGCGGCGGCGTCTCCGACCACAGCGCATGCGCCAGCGTTGTTGACGGCTCCGGCCCGCGCATCTCGCGCCAACGGGCTTCGCACAAATCGGTCAACGCCTGCTGCAGCGCGCGTTGCTTTGGCTCGGGCAAGCGCCCGATCAGGCGTTCGGCTTCGGTTACGATGAGAGAGAGTTTGGGCATAGGCAGAGTATAGGCGGTGTGTTGAAAACCCCTTCCCTTTATGGGCTAATGTATGCACACAAGTCGTCTCAAGCCGTTCGTGCTGAGCTTGTCGAAGCTTGAACGGCTTGATTTTGCGATGTTTTTTAATCCGCCCACACTTCGACAAGCTCAGTGCGAACGGATTAAAAATCAACGAGTTGGAAGATGTATGCATACGTAGCCCTTTATGGGTAGGTAGAGGGCTGACTGTCGTCAGCACCCGATTCCGGATATCTATTTTCAAAACCGCTTCTAAGCCTGGGCAACAACCAGGGGCACAAACATTTCCGCTGCGCTCACCCCGCCGTGCAGGCCGACATGGGTATAGCGGCGTTCCCCCGTCAACCAATCCTTGATGGCGTAATTCTCCCGCATCACCAGGGCATAA
>Ga0315268_10002736_pt1 | contig 19718 bp, 16 predicted proteins | sample C1_top_MG_FD_204535 | JGI IMG/M metagenome (GOLD analysis project Ga0315268, IMG submission 204535) | Sediment microbial communities from Yellowstone Lake, YNP, Wyoming, USA - C1_top | ecosystem: Environmental > Aquatic > Freshwater > Lake > Sediment | place: USA: Wyoming | collected 2017-08-01
TCGTCATTTGACAAGGATGAACAGCAAATCGTTGACATTCGTTCCTGTTGGGCCAGTGACAATCAAGTCGCCCAACGGGGCAAAGAAATGATAAGCGTCGTTATTGGCCAACATGGCCGCCGCGTTGAGGCCCAACGCATGGGCGCGGGAGACGGTTTCTCCAGTGGCGATGGCGCCGGCAGCATCTGTAGGCCCGTCCAGGCCGTCCGTGCCGAGCGCCTCAACGAGCACATCTTGCCAGCCATCCAACGCGATGGCCGCTGCGAGCACCATCTCTTGGTTCGGGCCACCTTTACCCTTCCCGCGCACTGTGACCGTTGTCTCGCCGCCCCATACCAGGCAGGCTGGTTTTTCGACCGGTTGGTCAAAGTGGGCGGCCTCTTTGGCCAGTGCAGCCGCCACGCGTCCCACCTCGCGCGCTTCGCCTTCAACGAACGTCGAAAGCAATTGTGCATTGAAGCCGAGTTGCCGGGCGCGAGTCACAGCCGCCTGCGCCGCCTGCCGGTTCGAGCCGACGACAACATTCTGCACGCGCTCCGCGAAGCGCAACACATCAATGGACTTGGGCGTATCGGGGATCTCCCCGCGCACACCCGCCAGCAAGTGCTCGCGAATTGCCGGCGGTGCACTCTCGGCTAGGCCCCGCGCCTCCAGCGCTCGCCACGCGTCGGCATACGTCGTCGTATCCGGTGCGGTCGGCCCGGACGCAATCACATCGAGTGGGTCGCCCACCACGTCTGAAAGGATGAGCGAAAGGACACGCGCCGGCCCGGCCATTCGCGCAATACCGCCACCTTTCACGCGGTCCAGGTGTTTGCGCACAGCGTTGAGCTCGTTGATCGTCGCGCCACTGCGCAGGAGCGCGTCGGTCAGCGATTGAAGGTCAGCCAGCGATATACCTTCGATGGGTAGCGTCGCCAGTGCCGAGCCACCCCCGCTGATGAGGCACACGACCAGGTCATCATGCCTGGCATTGATCAACAGAGCTGCAATGCGCTGCCCGGCCAAGACGCTGTTCTCGTTGGGGACCGGGTGACCGCCTAGTAACAACTCGCAAGGTGCAGGTCGCAAGTTGGGCGATTTGGTGGCGACGAGGCCATCGGCGATCTTGTCATCAAAGAAATCGGTGGCGGCTTCGAACATTGCCACGGCGGCTTTGCCGATGGCAATGACAAAGACGCGCTCGATCTCTGGTAAGTGGTACTGGACGTTGCCGACGAGAAGCCAATCTGTCACTCGCCGGATATGTCGGCGAATAGCTTCGGCCGGGTCGGCGGCCAGGAGTGCTGCGCGTTGAATCTCGGCGGCTGCATGGCGCAAGTCAATCTCGGTGTCTGTCACGCTCTACGCTCCACCCTCCATGCTCCGCGCCCTACTTGGACGCGCGTGCGACGCTATCCGCTGCAGCTTTGGCCGCATCTGCCGGTTGGGCTTGCCCGAGCAGCACGTCGGCGACTGCTTTCTGAATAGCCGGGCCGACAATTCGGGCGACCTCAGCGGGCGGGGGAGGAATCGCACGCCCCAGCTCCTGGCGAACAAATGCGGTGTAAGAATCCGGAGGATACCAGTGATCGAACGCGGCTTGACGGGTGGGAAGCAAGTTGACCATCCGCGTCCACTCGCCTTGGTTTTCGGCGGACATTAACCAGGTGACTAGTGATCCGGCGACAGATACACGAGCTGGATCCCGTACTGGCACGATGAGCGCCCATCCCCGCGCGATGAGCCGCGCCGGTTCGGTGGGCCCGGGCAGCGGCGCAGCCAGTGTCCCCGAGATCACGCCGCGCTGCGCGATAAAGCGGGAGGCGCGCACATCCACGATTTGTGTTGGAGAGCCGAGATACGCCAGCCAGGTGTCGTCCGGCGAAGAAAAGTTTAGGATATTCGTTGGGGCTATGCCGACCTGCTGTGCGTCCTTCAATTGGCGCAGCATTTGTGTCAATGCTGCCGCATCCAACGACGGCTGGCCCGTGGCATCCAGCCACTGGCCACCCGCAGCGGCATATTGAGCCAGCAGCGCATCGGCCGGCATCCCCCCAATGGCTCCGGCTGGGAACAAATAGGGTTGTGACCCTGATAGCACCTGCGCCCATGTGAGGGGAGGCGATGGAATACGCGAGGAGTTATAAGCCAGATGCTCCAAGTCAACCGCGTAGGTGACGGCCAGCCATTGGTCGTCGGACCGACCAACGCTTGCTGCAAAGGGAAACAGGTCGGCTAGCGTCTCGTCGGACACGAGGCCATTCAGCGGGCGCAGCAGCCCGGCTTGGGCCACCGCGGAGACTTCGGCTAGGTCGAGTAGTGTCACATCGGGCAGGAGCGACGGGGCGACTAGCGCTGCGGTTTGCATCAAGTCGAGGATGCCGCCAGGCCCATGCGCTCGCTTGACGAGCACTTGCGCGCGCAAGTCCGGCTGCGTGGCCGCAAATGCAGTGATTTGCTGCGTCAAAGCTGCGCTGGCCTGCGCGTTGCCAGGTGGAATGAGCGTGTCGGGCAGCCACACTGTCAGCGTGACCGGGCTGGAGGCCGGTACTGCTGGCGCGGGTGGCGGCGTGGGCGTGGCCGGATGACCCGGTAGCGTCGCTGTTGCGCGCGGCGCGGGCGCGGATGGGCGAGGCGGACGTGCGGGCTGGCAGCCGGACGTGACCAGGGCGAGCGATGCCAGCACAGGAATGAGGGATCGAAGTATTGGCATAATGGCAATCGAAAACAAATACAGCCGGATGGCTGTGGGTGAGGCGATTATAACATAAGTAGGGTCTGGCGTGAATCGCCAGTCACGCAGTGCCTACCGCATGGGGAGACACATGACGGCATCGGGACGGAGTGAAAGGCGGATGGGCGAGCCGACCGGTGGGAGCGACGCCGTCGAGTCCATCTCGAACTCGAGCGTCGTTTCGTTCGCGCGTACAACGACTCGCGTGTGCCTGCCCCGGAAGGACCGCTCGGCGAGCACACCGTTCACTGCCAGGCCTGACAGGTCTTCCAAACCAGTCAGGTCTAACCGGGCGGCATCAGGCCGAATCAAGACTGTGACCTCGCCCTCGTGACACGCACCTTCTGGCAATGCCAGCACGCCCAGTGCTGTTCTTAGCTTCTTCTGACCGCCGTCTACTGTCCACTGGCCACTAACAAGATTGGTCAGCCCCAAGAAGCGCGCTACGAACACGTCTGCCGGGTTACGGTACACCTCTTGCGGTGTGCCTATTTGTGCCACGCGCCCCGCGTTGAGGATCACCACGCGGTCGGCCAGTGCGAACGCCTCTTGCTGGTCATGCGTGACATAAATGGCCGTCTGTCCCACCCGGGTGAGGATGTTGCGCAGCTCATTCATCAGCCGTTCGCGCAGCGCCCGGTCAAGTGAAGTGAGTGGCTCGTCGAGCATCAGCAGGCGCGGACGCGGGGCCAGACTGCGCGCTAATGCCACACGCTGCTGCTCGCCACCGGAAAGCTGGTTCACGTCGCGCTGCTCAAAGCCGGCCAGCCCCACCAGTTCCAACACCTCGCTCACGCGCACGTCAATCGCTTGTAGATCAAGCCCCGCCATGCGCAATCCAAACGCGACGTTATCGCGGACATTCTTGTGCGGAAAGAGCGCCAGATCCTGGAACATCAGGCCAAAGCCGCGCCGATGCACGGGTACATCAGAAATGTCTTGATCCTCTACGAGCACCTGACCGCTATCGGCCGGTTCCAGCCCGGCGATGATGTTGAGCAGCGTGGTCTTGCCACAGCCCGAAGGCCCCAGCAGGCAGACGATCTCACTGGAGGCGACGTCAAAGCTTACGTCGCGCAGGAGCGGCACACCGTCAAAGGATTTGTGAACGTGGGATACTTGCAGTATGGGTGTTAGCATCGTAAGAGCATTCGCGGCAGAGTGCGCGGTTCTTTGCTCAACTCACTACGATTTACGGCATTATCGCACTTTGAGAGCCCTGTGTCAAAACTCCCCTACATCCCCCACCCTCACCCGCTCGATCAGCACAATACCCGCTGCGCACACGAGCATCAACAGCGTGCTCATCGCCAGCGCCTGGCCGTAATTCAATGCGCCGGGCTGGCCCAGGAAGCGGTAGATGACGACCGGCATTGTGGGGAACTCGGGCCGGGCCACAAGCGCCGTCGCGCCAAACTCGCCCATCGAGATGGCAAAAGCAAACGCTGCTGCCACGAGCATCGCGCGTCCGACGATGGGCAGGTCCACTTCGCGCCAGACCTGCCAGGACGAGGCGCCCATGACAGCCGCTGCTCGGCGCAGCGATGGGCGGATGCCGCGCAGCACCGGCAGCAGCGACCGCACCACGAACGGGAACGCAACGAGCGTATGCGCCAGCGGCAAAAGCGCGGGCGAGGCTCGCAGGTCGAGCGGGGGTCTATCTAAAGCAATGATGTAGCCAAAGCCCAGTGTTACAGCGGACGTGCCCAGCGGCAGCATGAACACCGGGTCGAGGATTGCCGTCCAGCGCCCGGCGCGTCCCCTTGTGGGAGTGGCTGAGCGTGCAAGATAGTTCGCCGCAATGAACCCCAGAGCGAGCGAGGCAGCGACCGTAAGACTCGCCACGAGCAGCGAGTTGCGAATCGCGACGACCGGCGGCACGTAGAAATACGAGGCGCGCCGATTGACGAACAGTTCCGCCAGAGGTTGGATGCCGTCCTCAGCAGAGCGCACCGCGAGCGCCAGAAGCGGCGTCAACAGCAGTACTGCCATACAGACCACGTTGACACCTACAAGCACGTGCGCGCGGAACGTGGTGGGCTTGCGCTGTGTGATGGATTGCGGGCGCAGGTTCAGTGGGCGGGCTGTCCGCGCTTGCAGCCGGGTGTAGATCGTCGTCAATACCAGTGTACAGATGATTTGGACGAGGGACAGCGCCGAGGCCATCGGCAGGTTGAACAAGTTGACCGTCTGCCGGTAGATTTCGACTTCGAGCGTGGCGAACTGCGAGCCGCCCAGGATCAACACGACTCCAAAGCTGGTAAAGTCAAAGATGAACACAAGCAATGCCGCCGCTGCGACCGCCGGCGTCAACAGTGGTAACGTGATCTCAAAGAACCGGCGGGCGCGGTTGGCTCCCAAAACCGCTGCTGCGTCTTCCAGCGCCGGGTCCAGATTGGCCCAGAACGATCCGACGATCCGCAAGACGACCGTGTAGTTGTAAAAGACGTGGGCCAACAAGATCATCCAAATCGTGCCGAGCAGTTGAATGGGCGGCTGGTCGAAGTGTAACAGGCGCATCAGCGCCAGGTTGAGCGGGCCGGACGGCCCGACCAGCGAGGTGAACGCCGCTGCGACGACGACAGTGGGCAGTACAAAGGGAATGGTTGTCAGCGAGCGCAGCAGCGACTTGGCCGGAAATTCGTAGCGGGCAAAGACGTAGGCGGCGGGCAGCCCGGCGGCGAGCGTGAGCGCCGTCGAAGCGAGTGCCTGCCATGTGGTGAACCACAGCGTCCGCAGATAGTACGACGAGCTGATCAGCGCCGAGAGCGCACGCAAGTCGAGCATCCCGCGTGGAGCCAGGCTGAGGCGCGTGATAGCGACCATTGGATAGAAGTAGAATACAGCAAGGAATGCCAGTGGAATCAAGACAAGGAGAGTGGGAGATAGGGAGACAGGGTGACAAGGTGACAAAGTAACAAGGTGATTTGCCACCCTGCCACCTTGCTGACGTGCAGAGTTGCCGACTTGTTGTCCTGTCACCGAAGAACCGTCTCTGTCCACGTTTGAATCCACGTATCGCGGTTCTTGGCAATCTCTTCCGGCGTGATGGTGGCGGGGTTCTTGGGGATCTGGGCGTACTTGACAAACGCCTCTGGCAGCTTGGCCTGCGGATTCACCGGGAAGACAAACATCTGGAGGGGCATGTCTTGCTGGAATTTCTGGCTGAGAAGAAAGTCTATGAACTTGTGCGCCAGGTCAGGGCTCTTGGCACCCTTGAGCACGCCGACGAACTCGATCTGCCGGAAGCAGGCGCCGTCGCCGGTGACCGAGCCGGTCGGGGCATCCGTGAGCGGTGTTTTGGCAAAGATCACTTCGGCAGGCGGCGAAGACGCATAGCTGACGACGAGCGGTCGAGGCCCTTTGCCGGAAGATCCGCTAAAATCGGTATAGTAAGCCGTCTCCCAACCGTCTACTACCTTGACGTCGTTGGTTTTGAGCTGCTTCCAAAAGTCCAGGTACTTGTCCGGCCCAAAGTAGCCCACCGTGGCCAGCAGGAACGCCAGGCCCGGCGACGACGTGGCAGGGTTTTCGACCACGAGCATACCTTTGTATTCTGGCTTGATCAGGTCAATCAGCGTTTGTGGCGGGGCCAGCTTGTTTTGTGAAAAGTACGCCTTGTCATAGTTGATGCACACGTCGCCATAGTCCACGGGCGCCACGCGCGGGGGCTGGGCTTTGTCGAGCCAGAAAGCCGCTGGGGGCATTGAGGCTGCGTCAATTTGCGGCATGTACGGCTCGTAGATGTCCGCCTCGAGGGCGCGGCTCAAAAAGGTGTTGTCCACACCATAAAACACATCGGCCAGTGGGTTACCTCTGGCCAGGATCGCTTTGTTGAGCGCGGCCCCGGCGTCACCGCTCTTGAGGATATTGAGCTTGACGTTGTTGGCTTGCTCAAAGGCCTTGAGCACATCCTCGCTGGCGGCAAAGCTATCGTGGGTCATCACCGTGAGCGTGCGCGGGCCGGATGCCGTCGGCGTCGCCACAGGCGAGAGCGGTGAGGGTGGACGAGTTGGCATGGGCGGCACGGGCGACGGTTGGGGCGGAGCTGCAGTGGGTAGCGGTGATGTTGGGGCGGGTGTAGAGACAACGGAACAACTGGCCAGCAATAGGCTTGCGATGACGATCAATACGATCGTGCTTGGGAACTTGTCTGTCTTTATCATTTTGCCTCCTTCCATACTCTGCTCATGTATATTTCGTATTGCGTGTTCCGTGTGCTTTGACGCACCACGAAAGAAAGCCACCCCGGTTCCGGCCGGGGTGGCTCTCGTTCTCGCGGGATTCCCTCCGCCGGCATTATCCGGATCAGGTCTTGCCGTCGTCGGCATAGCGCGCGCAGTGCACCGCAACCGACCTCTCAGCCTGGTCTAACCAAGCTCCGGCTAGATAAGTGGATTCTTTGAGTATTTTACCACGTTCAGTGTGGCCGGTCAATACAAAATTGACAGCGTCGTCACCATCTGTGGTTCACGCACCCCCGAGATTTTAGAGTCGAGTGTCAGCCGGCCAGCTTCCGCCAGCTTTTCGGCGGTCTTGCGCGTCTCATCCAGCGACCAGCTCAAGAGGCGCGCGGCCTGCTGCGGCGCGGCGGCGATTACGTCGCGCAGGTATTGATCTAGGATTGCCTGGCGTGCCTGGCTCCGGGTGATTGCGCGCGCCCGCTCTGGAACGTCGGGGAACCAGCGGGGTAACAGCTCGTAGATGAACGCATAACGCCACGCACCCGTCTCGGCGATGCCGATCGGCAACACTTTGAGCCCCACCTGCAGCTCGGTTAGCGCCTTTTCAAAGCGGGGCTTGTTCTCTTCAGAGATCATGTGGCTTTCGCGGCGCAAGCGCACCGTGTCGAGCGCACCGTGCTTGAGCAGCGCTTCGTACACCGCTTTGGCCTCGGCGGTCAATTTGCCTGCCCGGTATTCCTCCAGGTAATCGTGGGCCATGTCGCCATAGTTTTCGCTGAGCGCATAAAAGTTCGGCAGCATGTCGAGTGAGACGAGGGTGGCCTTGTGCCGCAGGAGCTTGCCATAATACCACTGCTTTTTGTCCAGGCTGTTGTCCTTCCAGCCCCATGTCCGGTCAATCTCGTAGCCAGAATGTGAGCCGGTAACCCTGACGACGCGCCCGGCGATGGCGTCCCACAAGCTGGGCATCTCGACGCCCTGGATGGGAAAGAGGAAGCAAAAGCCTACGTCGTTGACAAACGCGATGGCTTCTTCCGGCGTGGTGACGCGCAAGTCCGTGCGGCGACGATAACGCCCCACGCGCGCGGCGACGATTTGTTTTTCGGTCAGCCGGGTGGAACTCGTCATCGAATCAACACGCAAAGATTCAATGCACCCAGACCTTCATTCCGATATGGGCAAAGTCGAACACAGCCTCCGACAGGGCCATACGGACGCAACCGGCGCTCACCGGTTGACCCAGGCGCTTGTCTAGAACGTGCCCGCTTGCATCCATCGGCAGCGAGTGGAAGGCGTTGCCGTGTTCCATGTCAAATTCGACCACATCCGAAACATACGCGTCAGGCGCGCTCTGAATCGGTCCCCTGGTCATGTCGCGAACCATGAACAACCCCGGAAAAGTTGTCGTCTCCGGTGTATTGCCCACGCCGGTCGCAGCCCGGTATTCGCCCACCACACGATCACCGTCGTGTAGGCGCACCATTTGCTCGGACAAACTGACTTCGATCCAGCGTTCGGTTGGGTATATACCGACCGGTGTCCCAGCGTCGGGGAGCACGGTCAGCGTGGCAGCCGGACTGGAAAGCCGTGGAGATCTGGTCGGCGCGGAAGTGCACATTGAGCTGGACAGCAACAAGAACGCTATCAGCCCCCAGAGCGGCCATCCTTTCGTCACATCTGCACCGATCCTCTCCGGATAGCCCACCTCATCCTTTGTCGAGGCGGCGGATATACTCTTCGGCCTTTTCCACCAAGTCGCGGTTGCCAATGTACAGCGGCGTGCGCTGATGAAGCGACAGCGGCTGGATGTCCAGGATGTTTTGCGTGCCGTCCGATCCTTTGCCGCCTGCCTGCTCGGCAATGAACGAGAGTGGTATCGCTTCGCACATCAGCCGCAATTTGCCGGTCGGTTTGCTTGGGTCCTTTATATCGGCTGGGTAATAGTACACGCCGCCATCCAGCAGATTGCGGTGAAAGTCGGCCACCAGCGAGCCGATGTAGCGGCTAGAGAGTTCCTTGCGCGGCTCCTCCGGGTCACGGCCTTGTAGCCATTGTGTGTAGCGCTGCACCCCGGTGCTCCAATACTTTTCATGGCCCTGGTTGGCGCTATAGTACTTGGGCTTCTCGGGCATGCGGATGTCAGGGTGCGAAAGCAAAAACTCGCCCACGCCCGGATCGAGCGTGAACCCGTGAACGCCAGCGCCGGTTGAATACACCATCATCGTGCTGGGGCCATAGATGACGTAACCAGCCGCCTCCAGGGTACGCCCCTTCTGTAGACAATCGTCCAGTGTGCCGGGGCCTTTTTCCGATTTGCGGCGAAAGATGCCAAAGATCGTCCCGATGCTGACGTTCACGTCAATGTTCGACGAGCCGTCGAGCGGGTCAAAGATCAAAACGTACCTACCGGTGGGGTACTCGGGCGGGATGGGGATGCAGTTCGCGTCTTCTTCCGAAGCCATCGCCGCCAACCGGCCAGTGTAACTGTTCATCCGCACGATAGTTTCGTGGGCGAACACGTCTAGCTTCATCTGCTGTTCGCCCTGAACGTTGACCTGCCCAGCCAGGCCCAGGATTTGGGCCAGCCCGGCTCGCGTGGTCTCGCGGGCAATGATCTTGGCTGCCAGCGCCATGTCGTACAGCAAGTTAGAGAACACGCCCGTCGCGCCGGGGTGCCCTCGCTCTTGATCCATGATATGCCGCTCAATCGTCACGATTCCATCCATACTGACCTCCTTTGGAATGAACGGATCGGCTCACGCAGCCTGGAGGCTGGTCGCCGATTCACGGATCAATGACCGGATCAGGTTGAGCTTGGAAAAGTGCCCGAGCGTAGCGGTGGTCATCCAGCTTTCCGGCCCCAACACTTGATCTCGTATAGAGTCGAGCGGATGACCCGCCTGCAGCAAGTCTCGTGCGCGGCCCTGGATATTCTCCCAAAAGTCTATCTTATGGCGGAGCGCCGCTTTGCCATCTTGCACGATGCCAGCATGTGAGCAGAATAATGTCTGAAAGTCGAGCGTCAGTGCGCGGCGCAGCGAGGCGAGTGTAGTGAGCGCGTCCTCGTCGGCGCGCAGATATTTGACGCGCTCACCGATGAACAGGTCGCCGGAAAACAGCCAGCCGGTGCCTGGCTCCCACAGGCAGACGTGGTCGGGGCAGTGACCCGGCGTGGGGACGACGGTAAAGCGATGATGGTCCGACTCGAACTCTTGGCTCATGGGCTTGGCTTGCACCGGCGCAGGCTGGCCCCAGACCAGCCAGCGATAGAATTCTAGCCTGGCCGGCCTGGCCAGAGCGGGGATGGCGGATGCGGGCGCTAGGGGGACAAAGCCCAACGTGCGATGCAGCGCCGCCTCGCCTCCGGCGTGGTCTTCGTGATGGTGTGTATTGGCTACGCCGCACAAGCCGCGTTCGCGCGCAAAGCGAACGATCTCGCCGCCCGTTGCCGGGGGACCGCAATCAATTAGCCAGCCGTCCACGACATAGATTTTGACGGTGTAGAGTGGCCGGCCGAAAGCCACGCGTGCCATCGTCGCACACGTCGCTGGCCCGTCGTCGCACAGTCTCAACATCTTCTCAGCGAGGTTCAGATTTCCGCATCTGGCCTTCGAGGTACGGAGCAAAGCCCTGGCCCGCGTCCATCTCCAAAGTGAACGCCCATTGGGGAGCTGCCATCATCCAGACGGTGCGACGCAAGCGGCGGATGGCAAGTGCCTTGGGAACACAATGCAGTCGGTCGGTGGTCAAGACCATCCGGCCACGCGCATCGGCGTGGCCCAATGCGTGCTCAACCATCCCGTCTTGATGAAAAGTGTCGCCAACCAGGCAACTGAGGTCATGGTCGTAGTAATAATAGCAGTGCTCGGCGGCCACGATCTCGCCTGAGCTGAGGTCACTGGTCTCCATATAGCCAGTGAGAAAGTGATCGTTGAGTATCCACGAATAGGTGGCCCTGGCGCGGAAGCGCAAGTCTGGCCCTTTGCCTGTGCCCTCCCAGTCACCAATCAAGTACCATAGGCGAGTCAGTACCAGTTCACGCGTGGATGCCGAGTTCATCGCCGCTCCTTGTCTGCTGCAAATAGCTTGATCCATGTGATGCGAGGTCGCCCATCAGATCATCCTGTCCAGGAGGGTCCCTGCCGATGGCCTTTATTATACACCGGGCGGAGCTGTGGCAAAAGACAAAATCTCCCAGCGTTTTTGGAATCCCTGGGAGACGGATTCACGGTTCCGGCGTGGGCTGCGGCTGGGGCGCTTCGCCAGGCGCAACCTTGAACACGGCTTGCCACGGCTCGTAGCGCGTAAAGACCGTGTCGGTGATGACTTTGCTGCCATAGTCCACAATCCGCCTGACTGTCACGTCCGCACCGTCCACGGCCCAGTCCACCTGCTCCTTTTGGCCCGGCTTGAAGGCCGGGTCTTCTTCGTACTTGTCTGGCCCGTGTGGCACAACGTTCTTGACTTCCGGCCCGATAATCTTGATCTTGCGCCCATCTCGAGTGCCGTAAAACTTGAAGGTCAAAGTCCCCGCCTTTTCGTTGACGTAGGTCTCGATGAGCAGGTGGTACGGCGTGTCGTTGGTAAACTTGAAATCCACCTCTGGCGCGAACACAGTCGCATCCAGCCCTGGCCCAAAGCCTTTCTCGTACCAACTCACGCGGTAGGCGTGGGGCCAGCGTTCGACGATGGGAAACCCAGCCAGGTACGCCGCGCGGTATGCCGTCGTCGAAACCTGGCACACTCCTCCGCCGACACCTGTGACCGTGCGGCCATTAAAGATGATCAATGCTTCGGCATACCCTTGGTCAAGACTCACATCACCCAAGAACTTGGCGAACGAAAATGTCTCGCCTGGCGCGATGATGATGCCGTGAAACTTGCTGGCAGCGGTGGCGATGTTTTTGATACGCGTAGGTGCAGATCCCCTAAAGTATGTCACACCCTGTGTGATCAGTTCGGTGATGCCGATCTCTGGACCCGTCAAGCCGTCGTGGTAGGTAGCTAGCGTGCGAGTGATGACCAACGCCACCTGCCGGTTATCTGTCAATGCCTGCTGGTTGATGTGCGCGATGGTTGCTGGCACGTTGAGAGTATAGCCGGGCAGGCTAGGGGAGATGACCTGCAACTGGCCCAAATCGTCGTTAAAGATGAACCGGGCGTCCGTGGCGGGCCGCTCGAGCTTGGGCGCAATCGGGGCCAGGAAGGCGCGCAGCCGGGCCTCGTCCAGCGCCACGTCCACATGCCTGGCGTCCAGGCGGCGGATCACGGCCATACTCGCGAGCTCCTCACGGCTGAGCTGCAACATGCCGACCTTGTCCGAGGCTGAGACATCGGCGACAATTGTCATAGGCGAGTTGACGATGGCTTCCAGGTGCGCCTTGGCTTCAGATACATCGGCTATCGAAGGCGGTAGCGCCTTGAACTCGAGGGGCACCTCGGCTGGGGCCAGCGTGCGCGATGTCTCGGCCAGCCGTGCAATAGCAGCTTCCACATCCGGCGTGCGCCCCACGATGGCAGGCGTCACTATCACGTTCAACCCGTCCAGCCTCAGGTCGGCGTCACGCGGTGCGACGTTCAGTGACGCAGCCAAAGATTCGAGATACAGCCGTGCCGCAGTCGGGTCCATCCGAACCAGTGGCCCCAGTTGTGCGCCCCACCATAGCAACCGTACCTGTGCATTGAGGTTTTCCAACACTGTTCCATTGCGCCCCAATTGAGATGCGGAGTGCGCGACGCCGGCTGCGTCGAACTGAAGCCCCACGTCGCGTGGGCGCACCGACCATGTGCGTTCTCCGTCGCGCAAGGTGATCATAGGCTGGCTGGAATAGGGAAAATGCGCCTCTAGAGCCAACACGGCTTCGTCTGGCCGCATCCCACCCAGGTCCAGACCCCACATCTGCACGCCGGGGTAGATCCGTCCTGCATAGTGTGCCTCAAACACGACCACAGCCAGGAGTGCCGCACATACCACCACCAGCAGTGCCACAGACGGGACAAAAGCCAATTGGGACGCGCGGGTCCTGATCGGCAGTGAAACTCGGTGAACTCGAATCGGCTGTGTAATATCACTCATTAGTTATTCGACTCCAATCAAACACTCTGGTTCACAACGCTTGACTGATCAAGTCAAAGTGAATGATACCGAACTGCTCTGCTGCGATCCACACCTTTGTCTCCCATGCAATATCAACGACAAAGCGGCGGAAAGTTTGCCGATCGGGGAAGGCCGTGGCATACACCACGCCAAATGTGAGCGGACCGCGCTTTGTCAGGATGTTGGAGATTTCCTGCTTGCGGCTTGCACTCACTGGCCCGACGCTTGTCACCACTTCGACCACGTATACGATGTTCATCGAGTGACGGTAGAGAATGATGTCAGGCAGTTTGTCGTGCTCATCCAGTTCGAGGCCCAACGTGGAGGTCAGTTCCTTGTTAACGTACATCATCTTGTTGCGTGTATCGCTGATATAGACCGGCTCGAAGCCCGGAATGTAAGCAGGTGCAAATATCTCACAGACTTTTTTAGTTAATTGGTTATGTGTTCCAGGACTTGACGCAAGCAAGAGTTCTCCGATCTTGATCGTCACGTCGTCCGCTTCTCGCCTGCTTTTGAGCGTGGTCAATCTTGCGTGATGGGTCGCATTCCACTGTTTGATCAACCTTGCACACCGGGTTGGTCGGGTTTCTCCGAGGATGCGCTCAAAGTCGGCGTTGATGGTATAGAACGTATTGGGATCATTGATGCTGGTCTGATGCAGTTCGATGATGCCTGCTTCGTAAAGCGGCTTGAGCGATTGTTTCCGATACGACTCGCGGGTGTTTTCGGCAACAGGTTTCCTTAGATCACGGCGGGCGAAATCCAAAATGTTGCGGATGCGCGCACCGTCTCGCAAACAAGCCTTGCCAGGTAAGAGTCCCGAGCGTGGCGTGCGATTCACGAGCGCACACAGGCAAATAGCAGTCTGATCTGTTATCCATCGCTCAGGGAAATGCACGGCTCGAAGGATCTCTTGTACGGTGTCTAGGCGCTTGCGCTGTGCAGTGTTCACTCGATTGCTCTCCGCGTGTGGCTTTCAATGATTTCGATCTCGTCGGGCGTCAAGCCGTAGAGGCCATGGACTATCCGATCCAGCCTCTCAGCTAATTCCGATGCTTGCTTCAGTTGGCTGAATGCCCTGCTATCCTGTAATTGTCGGACAAGTCTTACCACCTCATCAACAATGGGGACGTCTGGCACTACGAACCGCATGACGTTTAACTCGGTCGCTGAGACTTGCGTGTTGCCATTGAATGTACGGAAGATAAAGTCGAATAGACGGGAGTTGAGCAATGCCAATACATATTCTGGCGGAAGCGAAGCGGTGCCTTTGATGGGCATAATCAGATTCAGGTGATTTTCAACGAAGAAGGAACCGGTCGCGTGTTCCCACTCCTGTGGGAAGGCGGCCACGAGGCGGCGGCGCTGTTCTTTAGCAGTTGTTCGCTGGGCGAATAGGCACATGCCACGTGTCACGAGAGGAGAGGTGCGCTCATCACACTGTAAATGGCCTGATTTCCTATCTCGGTTCCCGTTCGCCGCAAAGTGATAGTAGCTTATGTTGTTGGCCCAGACCAGTGGCCGACTGTTCTCCGCTGGCTCATCACACAGAAGAGCCTTGAGGCGGTTCCACACAATGGGCCCGGTTTTTGTTACATATCCGACTTTGGCATCGGTCAGGGGCACGCCACGCTTTTCGTACTTGTCGTAAATGGCAGCAGCGCCTTGGCGAGCAGGGACGTGGATCAGCCCATAACCGCCTGACCGACGCAGCACTGCCGTACTAGGCACTTGTTGGCAGATTTGGAAGAATGTGGAAAGATCAGTTATCTGCTTCTCATCCTCTACTGTTGCCACCCGCAAAGTATAGGGATCAGCCGTTTGTCCATGTTGCACCACAAGCAACATGACCTCCTGCAAAACCGACTCAAAGATGCCGGAGCGTTTGCCAAACTGGACTATCGCTCGAAAACGACACCGGTCACTCAAGTATTTTCGTAAATTCTGAAAGTACAGTCCAGACAGCATGGAGGCCGGCACGACATAGCCCAGCAAGCCACCTGGCCTCAACAATTCAATGCCTACATGGAGAAACAGGCCGTAGGCGTTGGCATGTCCATAGAGCGATGGGGCGAAATACTGGCGTTGCGCGCTGGTTAGACGTCTTTTGCCATACGGGGGATTACCGATGACGACGTCAAACTGGCTCTGAAAAACAGAAGCAAGCCATAGGCTCCAGCCGGCTCCGGGGAACAGATAGTGGGAATCGTCAGCCGGAAGGAGCGACAACGCATCGCCCGCAGCAAAGTTGGAATGAGGAAACTCGACAAATGGTCTCCATTCGCCTGTTTCTTCGAGTGCTGTTTGCCACAGTCTGCGTTTAGCGATCTCGACAGCTTGAGCATCAATGTCGCATCCAAATATCGAGTTCCTGAGCAACTTGATCCGGGACTCGGGTGACTGGATACTTTGCGCCATGCGCTTGTAGGCTTCGACAAGAAAGTTCCCTGTGCCACAGGACGGATCGAGGATTGTTATTGAATTGCCAGGCGGCAGCTCACTAAAAACGAGCGAAACGAGCATGCTGACTAATGCCGCAGGCGTATACACCACACCGTGCCGACGCCGCTTCGGATCATGCTGTAGCAGGCCGGCATGCTGCTGCCACAGACGCGTACTCTCTTGGGCGAATATACCCAGCTCATGCGGCATACTTGAACTGATGGAATGAATTGTCTGTTCCATTGATCACTGACCACTGATTCCGTACGCTAGCAGCCGCAGAGTTTGTCCTGCATTATCCACCTGGCCGACGACATGCCAGAACGGCACCCATGCCAATCCGAACGCATCCACCGTGATGTCACTCTTGCGCGCCCTGAGCGTGATCTGTTGTGCATTGTCAAAGATGCTCGACCATCGCCGATTGATCTCGGTGATCTCGCTGTCGAGCGCACCCTGCAGTTGCTCCAGCATGTCCTTCAGCTCGGTGATAGTGTCCAGCGACTCGTCAACTTCAGACTCGGCTTGCTGTGTTAGGCGGCGACGACGCGTGGCAAAAGTGACGGCATAACTCGGCCGCCGCCCTGAGATAAAGTTGAACACCGATTCGGCCAGACCGATGGTCTCTTCGCGCTTGCGCCCGGTCAGGTCGGCCTGATCTTGCTCTAACTCGCGCTCCTGTTTGCGGAGTTGCTTTTCCACACGGGCAATCTCGCGCTGGTATCTCGACTTGATTTGCACGATTTCGGCGTCGCGCCTGACACGCACCTCGGACTCGACGCGGGCGCGAAACTCGTGCGGCGCTTCGTTCGGGACTCCGCCTGACTTGAGTTGTGGATGGACCATCACCGACACGGTCACATCGCGATAGACGTATCCGACAAAATCACGCTCGAATGCCGCGATCGTCCGGGCGTTCAACGCGCCGCGTACTAGTTCGGCAAACCGTGCATTCTCCGAGGGTTGCGCGAGAAGAGAGCCGCGCTCGACCGCTGCGTCGCCTACCGAGCCCCAATCCATGCTCACGCGCGCGGCGGGAATCGACACCAACCGCGCGACTGTCTGCTGATACGGCATACCCAATCGGCGGTCGGTAAAGCGCACCGTGGCAATGCCCAGCAAGTGCGGCTCGTAGACCAGTCGCTTGCTCTCGACCAAGATCGTCTGGCCGCTTTGCTCTTCCCATTGCCGTAGCGCCCATTCGATGGTCGTCACCGCGGGCATAAAGTATTGGCGCACATCCGGCGGTAATGCGGGCGGCAAAGATATTTCGCTCCGAGTTTCGAGTTCCTGCGCAGCCGGAGAGGCTGGGGAACTTGCGGGGACTGACGGCTTTTCGGGTGAGAGTTGCCGTATCTCTTCGCGCGTCAGCGGTCCGCGCAAATAGCTCATGGCTTGGCGGCTCTTGAATACGATAGGATGATCAGCGCGCACATCGGAAAGCACGAATACGCGCGGTGGGAGATTGCCCAGCAGCCTGCCAATCTCGTCGCGGTCAATCCCGCTGCCCGATTCCGTGGCTGCGCTTTCCAGCCCGTCGAGCAGGCGCGCTTTGTCACGCTCTGTCCGCAATCGCCCGACGAACCACGCGCCAATGTTGGCAAGCCCTTTGTAATCCAGGTCAACCGGATTCTGCGTCGCCAGCACCACGCCCAGCCCCATCGCCCGCGCTTGCTTGATCAGCGCGAGCAGCGGGACTTTGGACGGCGGGTTCTTGGGGTATGGCGGGCAGTAGTTGAAAATCTCGTCAAAGTAAAGGATCGCGCGCAGCGTGGCCGCGCCGCGTTGCCGCCGCAGCCAGCTGCGCACCTGGGAAAGCAACAGCGTGACAAAGAACATCCGCTGGGCATCATCCAGGTGGGCCAGGTAAAAAATACTAGCGCGCGGCTTGCCGTTGCGACGCAACAACGAGTCGACGTCGAGCGGCTCGCCTTGCCGCCATGCCCCAAACCCCGGCGAAGCAATGAGGTGGTTGAGTGACGCGGCTAACGCGATGCGGTCTTTTTCGGGAAAGAACGCGTCCAGCTCAAACACACCGAGCCGCTGCAAGGGCGGACGCTGAATCTGGCCGATAAGCGTGGGCAGGTCGAGCGATTGGCTGGCCTCCCACGCCTGTTCGAAAAGATGAGCGAGCAAAATGTGTTCGCGGCTCTGCACCGGGTCAGCCTCAATGCCGGCCAGTCCTAGCAGCGCCGATACCAGACCCTGGATGCGCTCACGCATTTCGTCTTCGTGGCCGGTCCACTTCCCCGGCGGGGCTTGCAGCGATTGCAACACATCCACCGGCATACCCGCGTCGCTGCCCGGTGTGTAGATGCATATCTCAGCCGCGTCGCGCAGTTGGCGCACGCGCTCCGGTGCGATATTCCACTTGGCCCGCTCTTCGCGCCAGGTCGCAGCCATCTGTGCCGAGTAAGCCTCTGGCGTCATCTCGTGCATCTGCGCGTCTTCTGCCGCGATCCACGGCGACAAATCTGCCGGCGTCAGGTCAGGGAATATCAATGCCAGGTTGGTGATATCGCCTTTGGGGTCGAGGATGATCGCCGGAATGCCGTCGAGCAACGCCTCCTCGAGCAGCGTGATGCCCAACCCGGTCTTGCCGGAGCCGGTCATGCCCAGGATGGCGGCATGCGTCGTCAGGTGCGAAGCGTCGAGCGAAAACGACTGGCCCAGCTGATTAGCAGCCAAGTCCAAGTGCTTGCCCAGGTAAAACAATCCGCGTTTTTCTTCGATCTCGCTCATTGCATCGTCTAGCCTTTCATCCGCTCTGGTGCTTTTACAAGGTGTTTCTGGCAAGTGGCAGCTTGCAGATATAGTGGCCGATGAGAAATGTGATCAGAACTCCCGAACACCCGCTCTCGCCGACTTGGGGAGTGAAAGGGCATGACGGATTAACGTGTTCTCTCACGTATCACATCCGCATCAAATCAAGAAACGCCGAATGCAACTTGCCGTTCGTCGCCAGGCAGCGTGGCTGCGTGTAGCTCCACGGCTTGCCATTCGTTTCGGTGATGGTGCCGTCAGCTTCCATAATTATTAGAGCACCACCGGCGACATCCCACGGAGCGAGGCTAAAATGAAAGTAAGCGTCCAGCCAGCCGGCCGCCACGTAACACAGTCCCAGCGCCGCCGAGCCGAACGAGCGAAGAGTGCGAATACGCTCTGAGCAGACGACCATTGTCGCCACCAAACTGGAGCGAACCGCAGGCTCGCGGGCAAAGTCAAGCCCGGCCGCGGCCTGGCCAAGGTCGTCCACCTCGCTGACACGCAATTGTTTCCCGTTCAACGTCGCGCCTGCGCCGCGCTCGGCGCAAAACACGTGATCGCGCGACGGATCATAGACCACGCCGGTCACCAGGTCATTGCCGCGCGTCACCGCGATAGAAACCGAAAAGCACGGCAGGCGGCGCGCGTAATTGGTCGTCCCATCCAGGGGGTCGAGCACCCAAATGGTGTCGGCGTCGCTGCTCGGTACGAGCCCTTCTTCCGATAGAATGCCGTGATGTGGAAAACGCGAGCGGATGATGGCAGTGAGAGTCTCTTGCGCGGCCAGGTCCGCATCGGTGACAATGTCCCGGAATCCTTTGGAACGCACATCGCGCTCTTGGGGCAATCGTCTGAGGATCTCTTGCCCGGCGGCGCGCGCCGCTTCGATGGCGGTTTCCAGTATGTTCATATCATCTCCAACCCTGTAAACGTTTCGAAGCCTTTACAAGATTCATCTCAGTAATGGGTTGACTTTGGCCTCGGCCTGATCGAGTGCGGCCTGCGGGGCCAGGCTGCCTGCAACGGCGCGCATAGTATCGGCCAACACTTCGCGCGCAGGCTCCCAGCCGGTCACCACCGGCTCGCTTCGGCCAAAGGACAACAGGTCCAGAACAGCCTTGACGTTGGGATCGAGGTTTTGTTGCTTGCTGATCGCTTGGGCTGCCGAATTGCGGAGCGGCAGCGTGGTGGTCGCCTCGGCCCATCGCCGCGTCTGGTTCGCGCCAGTAAACCAGCGGATGAACAGCCAGGCAGCCAGTTGCCGTTGCGGCGTCGTCTTGAACACTGTCCAGCTCTGGCCAACGAAATTCGCCACCGGGTCCGGCGTGTTGTGCGGCAGCGGTGCAATGCCCCAACGGAACAGTCCGCCTTGATCCACGGCAGCCTTGTACGCAGGCAGTTCGCTGCTGGGCGCAATGGTGAACAACGCCTTGCCGCTGGCAAAGTCCACACGGTCCCATCCGTATCCCGACGCGATATACGCCTGGCGGAAGCCGAATACGTCCCGCAA
>Ga0315268_10002737_pt1 | contig 19716 bp, 9 predicted proteins | sample C1_top_MG_FD_204535 | JGI IMG/M metagenome (GOLD analysis project Ga0315268, IMG submission 204535) | Sediment microbial communities from Yellowstone Lake, YNP, Wyoming, USA - C1_top | ecosystem: Environmental > Aquatic > Freshwater > Lake > Sediment | place: USA: Wyoming | collected 2017-08-01
ACGGCGACCCACCGTTCCTTGGCCTTGCTCTGTGCCACGGGTCCCTGGAGGCCTAAAGGCCTCCCCTACATTGTTGAGGGCTTGAGAGGGGACCAGGGCGACAACGACCGCTCGTGTCATTCTGAGCGAAGCGAAGAATCTGGGGATGGGATGGCGCACGAATCCGCAATAGAGAGCCTTTGAGCGAGGGAGGGACACCCCGCCCCAGACCCTTCGCTTTGCTCAGGGTGACAGGTTGAATACAGGGTGACGGCCCCACAGCCTGCGGCAGGCCTTGCCCTGGCGCTGGTTGAAGAAGAAGAGCTAGAATAAAAAGGAGAAAACGGCACCGGCGAGTGCCTTGGCCACGTCAGAGGAAGGAAGGATCATGCGAGATAGCCATCGAGCGACGGATACCCCACCGGCGCGCGAGCGCCTGGCGCCCATCGTCGTCCGCCGCGACCGCGAGATCGCCTCGGACGACGGCGGCTGGTTCAAGGCCCGCTGGCACTTCAGCTTCGACCGCTACTACGACCCGGAGAACATGGGCATCGGCACGCTGCGGGTCTTCAACCACGACACGCTGGCCCCCGGCGCCATCTGGCCCATGCACCCCCACGAGGACATCGAGGGCATCACCTACGTGGTGGCGGGCACCTTCCGACACGCCGACAGCGCCGGTAACGGCGGTGTGTTCGACGCGGGCGCTGTCCAGCGACTGACCCTGGGCTCCGGCCTCATGCACTCCGAGCAGAACGCCTCCGAGACAGGGCCGGTCCAATTCATCCAACTGTGGATCCTGCCCAACCGTCGCGGTCTGCCGCCGTCGCTGGAGCAGCGCCAGTTCACCGCCGACGACAGACTCAACCGGCTCCTCCAGATCGTGCGCCCGGAAGGCACCGAGGGCAACGGCGTCACCGTCCACCAGAACGCGAGCATGTACGTCTCCCGCCTCGATCCGGAGGTCACGTTGGAGCACGAGTTCAGAGAGGGGCGCGGCGGCTACTTCTACCTCATCCAGGGCGCAATCGAGCTCAACGGCGAGCGGCTGGCTACCGGCGACGCGGCCAAGGTCCTGGGCGAAGGCCTGCTCCGCATCCGCGCCCTGGAGCCGAGCGAGCTGGTCCTGGTCGACACGCCGCTGTGATAGGCCGAGGTTCCCCAGGGGTCGTGAGACCCTTCGCTGGGCGCAGGGTGACAGCAGTGGCGAACTGTCATTCTGAGCGCAGCGAAGAATCTGGGGATGGGGTGGCACGAATCCGCAATAGAGAAACCCTGATCGCTAGCTGGGACGCCCCACCCCAGACCCCTACGGGCGTCTGCCTTCGCTTCGCTCAGGGTGACAGCGGCGGTCTGGTGTCATTCTGACCAGAGCGAAGAATCTGGACGTCAGCGATCGGCCACAATGAAAGCCCTCACCCAAGCTCCGCCAGCACCGCCTCCACCACCCCCTCCACCGCCGCCTGAACTTCGGGCGAGAGCCCTACGCCCGCCTCGAAGTTCCTTCCTTCGACGCCGTAAACGATGAGCCGCGGCGGAAGCCGGCCCAGCGCCCGCGCCAACTCCACGGCCTCGGCGAGGCCGAAGGCATGGGTGGAGAAACGGAAGAACTTCTTGGCGATGGGCTGGGCCTGGGCGTCGATGCGATGAACGGTTCCCGGTTTTGCCCCGGAACGAACCGCATCGATCAGGATGACCGTGTCGGCATCCCGCCATGACTCCAACAAAGAGGCGCCCTCGCCCGTTTCTTCCAGTACGAGAACGGACTCAGGCGCCGCTTCTCTCAGGCGGCGGGCGACGACAAGCCCCACCGCATCATCGTGCCGGTACTCGTTACCCAAGCCGATGATGAGCGTGCGTTGTCTGCCGGGCGGCCCTTCACTCCCGGTCAATATGGAGCTTCAAGAAGTGCGTGGCGCAGGAGATGCAGGGATCGTAGTTGCGTATCGCCTGCTCGCACTGCCACTGGAGCTTGTCGTTGGGCAGGTCGATGTGGTTGCGCACGTACTGCCAAAGGTCGCTCTCGATGGTCTTCTGGTTCTGAGACGTCGGCGGAACGATCTTCGCGTCCTGGATCACACCCTCGCCATCCAGACGGTAGCGATGGTAGAGAATGCCGCGCGGCGCCTCAGTGCAACCGTGGCCGGTGGCAGCGCGGGGCTTGATCTCCACCCGCGGCTTCTCCGGCATCTCGTACTGCTCGATGAGGCGTATCGCCTCTTCACAGGCGAAGACCGTCTCCACCATGCGCACAATGATGCTCTTGAACGGGTTGCGACAGATGGGCCCTAGCCCCACGTCTCGGGCGACCTGCTGCGCAACCGGCGGAAGCTTGTCGAAGTTGACGTTGTAGCGGGCCAGCGGCCCAACGAAGTACGCGCCCCGTTCCTTGAGGCGAGAATGGAGCGCGTTGGCGTAGGAGACGTGCTCTTCGACGGAGTGCTCTTCGAACTCGCTGATGGCGATGTCCAGGCCCTTGTTGGACACGAGCCGGCCCTCGGTGATGGCGTACTCATCGGGGTGGCGCAGCGCCACGAACTCGTAGTCCTGCTCGAAGTCGGGGAAGGGAAGCGTCGCCGTCCAGCGCACCGTTTCCAGAGAGGCGTCCCGCGCCCACTTGAGCTTCTCGACGAAGGGCAGGAGTTCCTTCTTCGTCGGCACCTTGTAGAAGCCCCCCACGCACACGTTGATGGGGTGGATCTCCCTGCCGCCGAGGAAGGCCATGATCTCATTGCCCAGCTTCTTCAGCTGCAGGCCGCGCACGGCGATGTCGGGGTGGTCTGCCGCCATCTGGATGGCGTCCTCGTAGCCGAGAAAGTCGGGGGCATGTAGCAGGAACACGTGCAGAGGATGGCTCTCGATCCATTCGCCGCAGTAGATGAGCCGGCGGAGGGCGCGGACCTGCCGATCCACCTTCACGCCGAAGGCAGCCTCCATGGCATGGGCTGAGCTCATCTGGTAGGCGATGGGGCAGATGCCACAGATTCGGGCCGTGATGTCAGGGGCTTCGCTGTAGTTGCGGCCGCGCAGGAAGGCCTCGAACAGACGTGGCGGCTCCCAGATCTTGAACTTGACATCCGCCACCGTGCCGTCCTTGATCTTGACGTACAGAGCGCCGTCGCCCTCCACGCGGGCGAGGCAGTCCACCTTTATCGTTCTATTTTTCATGGGCTACACTCTCCTTGCGAAACGGTTCAGCCCAGGCGTTGAACGTGCGGAACGCTCGTACGAGGTCCTGCTCCTTCACTCCCAAACTACTCCACCACTGGCTCAACGAACCGGTATTGGGCGTCTCCATTGGCCCGAAGCAGCCGTAGCAGCCGCGATCGTAAGCGGGGCAAATGGCGCCACAGCCGGTCTGGGTTACGGGCCCCAGGCAGGGCGTGCCGTGGGCAACCATCACACAGACGTTGCCCCTTCTCTTGCACTCGACGCAGACGCTGTACGGCGGCACGTTCGGCTTGCGCCCGAACAGGAAGGCGCTGACGGCCTCCAGGAGTTGCATCTTGTTGATTGGGCAGCCGCGCAGCTCAAAATCAACCTGCACGTGGTCGGCAATGGGCGTCGACGTGCCCAGCGTGCTGATGTACTGAGGCGAGGCGTAGACGATGGAGACGAACTCTTGCACGTCCTTGAAGTTGCGCAGCGCCTGAATCCCACCGGCGGTGGCGCAGGCGCCGATCGTGACCAGGGCCTTGGAGTTGCGACGCACCTGCTGAACCAGCTCAACATCGTGGGGCGTCGTGATGGAGCCCTCGACCAGAGAGAGGTCGTAGGGGCCCTTCACCATGGCCCTCGTGGCTTCAGGGAAGTATGATATCTCGACCGCGCCGGCCACGGCGAGGAGTTCGTCCTCGCAGTCGAGAAGGCTCAGCTGACAGCCGTCGCAGGAGGCGAACTTCCAGACAGCTAGCTTCGGCTTTCGTATCGCAGCCATCGTCAAATCTCCCGCGTAGCGAAGTATGGCTGAATCTGGTCGTAGCGGAACACAGGGCCGTCCCTGCAGATGAAGGTGGGGCCAAACTGACAGTGCCCGCAAAAACCAACGGCGCACTTCATGTTGCGCTCCATGGAGACGAAGGTGTTTTCGGCTGGTACACCGCGCCTCTCCAGCTCAAGCAAGGTGAAGCGCATCATCACCTCGGGGCCGCAGACCATGGCCACCGTGCTCTCAGGGTCAAACCGGGCCGGAGGTATGAGCGTGGTCACCACGCCCACGCTGCCGCGCCAACCGTTGGTGGCGGCGTCTACCGTGACTTCCACCTGTAGGTCGAAGTGCCCGCGCCACTTTGGAAGCTCAGTCTTGTAGAGAAGGTCTTCGGGCGTCCGAGCGCCGTAGAGGAGGACGACCCGGCCGTACTTCTCACGGTTGGCCATGACGTAGTACAGCGCCGGGCGCAGAGGCGCCAACCCGATGCCGCCGCAAACGATCACCACATCACTGCCGGCTGCTTCCTCCACCGGCCAGCTGCTGCCAAAGGGCCCGCGCACTCCCAGCACGCTCCCGCGGCCACGGGCGCACATCTTTTGGGTGACTGTCCCCACCGAGCGAACTGTGTGGACCAAGGTTTCGGGCGTGCCCGGGTCGCCACTGATGGAGATGGGGACCTCACCCACCCCGGACACATAGACCATGTTGAACTGCCCGGGGGCGAACGAAAATCCGTCGCGGCTATGTGGCGGGTCGAGCTCAAGGGTGAAGGTATCGTACGTCTCTTTGCGCACCCTTTGAACGCGAAAGGGGCTGGGCGCCATAGGATCCGAGAGACTTGCTATCATCGCTCACCTCTTGGAACGAACTCCGCTCCCATAGACATCTAGAAGCTGCAATCGGGCGGCTTGTAGCCGCTGCTCCATGACCTGCGCGCAGCGCTTCATGAGCTCATAGCCCAGGTCATGGTCTTCCTCGCTGCGGCCACGCAGACACCTGCCATCGAGAGCGATGGCCCGAACCACCTCCATCGCCCGCGCGTCGAACCGCCATCGGTAGGGCGGCACCATCCACGACCAACCCAGGACTTCGCCCTCGCTGAGGGTCGCGATGATGACAGAGCCACGCTCGGGGGCAGACGTCTCCAAGCCTACTCTGCCGTGGCGGATGAGATAGAACGTGTTGGCCTCCTCACCCTCCCGGAAGATCATGTCACCGGCGTTGAACCGCACATTGGATGCGCAGTCGACGAACAGCTGGAGGTACGGCTCCTGCATGCCCCCAAAGAAGGGGTGCTCCCCCAGGATCCGTTCAAGGCTTTCTGCGGCCATGGGTCATGCTCCTTTCTGTTTGCTCTTCTCGCTCTGGCGGATCGCGCTCGCTTCCTCCGTGATGTCGATGGCAACCGGACACCAGGTGATGCAGCGCCCGCAACCCACGCAGCCTGAAGGGCCAAACTGGTCGATCCAGGTAGCCAGCTTGTGAGTCATCCACTGGCGATAGCGGGCCCTCGTTGACGATCGGACGGAGCCACCGTGGATGTACGAAAAGTCCATGGTGAAACAAGAGTCCAGCTTCCGCCAGCGCTCGACGTGCTCACCCGCTAGGTCGGTGACGTCTTCCACGGTCGTGCAGAAGCAGGTGGGGCAGACCAGCGTGCAGTTGCCGCAGGTCAGGCACCGCTTGGCGACGTCTTCCCAGCGCGGGTTCTCGTAGTTACGGTAGAGCAGTTCCTTGATGCCCTTCGTGTCCATCGTGCGGCCCATTTGGCGGGCAGTCTTGGCCACGATGCTTTCGGCGACCCCCTTCTCCTCGGCGCTGGCCGCCTTGTGGGGCACCTGATCCAAGACCTCTCCGCCCAGCTTGGTGCCGACCTCTACCACGAAGTAATGGCGCTCGGCCTCCAGGACTTCCGTCAGGGCCAGGTCAAACCCCGAAGTGGCTTTGGGTCCGGTCTCCATGGAGACGCAGAAACAGGTGCCGCCGGCCTGCCCGCAGTTGACCGCGACGATGAAATTGTCCCCCCGTCGCGCCTTGTAGATGGGGTCGCTGTACTTCCCGTCCAGGAAGACCTTGTCCTGAACGGCGATGGCCTGGAGATCGCAGGGCCGGACGCCGATGAACGCCAACTTGGACGACCCCTCGGGACCTTCCTCTATCTGGAACCCGTTGCCGCCGGTCTTGGCTCGCCATAGGCGCGCCACGGACGGGTGGAGGAACTTCTTCCCGGCGGTGGGGCCGTTGGCGTAGCCAAACAGCGCCTCATCGGCGCGCTTCCTCAGGCGGTAGGTGCCGCCATCCTGCTCGTCCGTCCAGCCGACAGGCAGATCGGCAAGAGAGGCGACATCGTCGTAGACGATGGCACGGTCACGGACCGTCGGCCCCACGACCCGATAGTCCCTGTTGCCGAGGGCTTGAACCAGCCACTGGAGTTGGTCGCGCTCGAGAACGGCCAGCTCACCTTGTGATAATTTTCTCATGGCTTCTCCTTTCAGTCGTCATGAGCGAAGCCGTCTTTCAATGTAAACGTGCCCCTTTAGAAATGGGCGAGGATGGCCCAAGGACCGGTCGGAGCGAGGTACAAAGAACTAGCGGATTGTAACGAGGGTCTAAAGGGGCCTTCTATAGGAGGCTCAGGACATTTTGAGGATATCCTCTTGTCCATTACAGCCTGATCCTACACTCGCAGCCTGATCCTACTCCCCGGCGCAGGGTAGGGCAAGGGGAGAAAAGCCGCTAATTCGGCCCAATGTGAGCCGGGGGCTGCGCCCGAAGGAAACCAGTCCCCTCATCCTTCCCAGGCCTGCCACCAGCCGAGAGCGGTCCGCTGGGCGTGCTCCCAGAAGTCCCGCCGCACCAGGAACAGCGACCCCATGTTCGATGAACCTGGGCGAAATCCCCATTGCCGCTTATAATCGGTGCTAATGATTGCCTCTGACTTCGTGCGGAAGTGGGCCGCGTCGAGAGGCGCTGAGCGGGCGACGGCACAGGAGCACTTCATCGACCTGTGCCGGCTGCTGAATGAGCAGACGCCCAACGAGGCCGATCCGAGCGGCGACTTCTACGCCTTCGAAAAGGGCGCGAAGACGCTGGACGGTGACGGCTTCGCTGACGTTTGGCAGAAAGGCCGCTTCGCCTGGGAGTACAAGGGCAAACACAAGGACCTGCAAGCCGCCTACAAGCAGGTCCAGACCTACCGCGAGGCGCTGGGTAATCCGCCTTTGCTTGTGGTCTCCGACATGGAACAGTTCGAGATCCATACCAACTGGACGAACACCGAAAAGTGGATCTATCGATTCCGAAACGCCGACATCATGTCGGACGCCAAGGTGGAAGTGTCCACCGCATCGGGGCCAGCCAAAGACGCTCCGGAGTTAACAGCTCTTCAAGTGCTCAAAGCGCTCTTTGAAGACCCGCACCGCCTGAAGCCTCAAAAGACAACCGACCAGATCACGCAAGACGCCGCGCGCATGTTTGGAAAGATAAGCGATGAACTGCGGAAGTGGAAGGTCGACGACATGCGGATCGCTCGGTTCGTTACCCGGGTGATGTTCTGCATGTTCGCCACAGACGTTGGCCTGCTGTCGCGCAACACGTTCTCGGAGATCATCGCCGCCCACAAGAAGAGCGGTGATGACAAGGCGTTCCGAAAGTACCTCTCAGAGCTGTTTTCTGTGATGAACACGGGGGGACGGCTCTGGCTGTATGAGGTGCCATACTTCGACGGCCGCCTCTTCGAGGACAATGACGTGCCGGACGAGATCGGCACTCAGGAGATCCTAGTTCTTGCCGAGCTCGACTCCCTCAACTGGGCGGACGTCGAACCATCGATCTTCGGCACGCTGTTCGAACGTGTGCTTGACCCCCAACAGCGCAAGATGCTGGGCGCCCACTACACCTCCCGCGCCGACATCGAGCTGATCGTTGAGCCGGTTCTGATGGCCCCGTTGCGGCGCGAGTGGGAGGCGGTGAAGAGCGCCGTGCAGGCGTACCTCGACCGAGCAGAGGTGCGGGGCGCCAAAGAAGAGACTAAGCGCGAACGTCTCAGGTCTCTGCTGGGACAGTTCCACGAGCGCCTCGCCACCATTCGCATCCTGGACCCTGCCTGCGGCTCGGGCAACTTCCTGTACGTCTCACTGGCGCTTCTGAAGGCGCTCGAAAAGGAACTCATCGCCTTCGCCAGCCTGCACGGGGTCGACGGGATGGTGTCACGCGTCCACCCGCGACAGCTGTATGGCATCGAGATTAGCCCCTACGCAGTCGAGCTCGCGTCCATCGTTATCTGGATCGGTTACCTCCAGTGGAAGCATCGCAACGCGATGTCCCTCGGTGACGAAGAACCCATCCTGGAGCCCTTGGATCAGATACGGCTGATGGACGCCATCCTCGACCTCTCCCAGCCAGACCACCCATGCGAGGCCGTATGGCCACAGGTCGATGTCGTCGTTAGCAACCCGCCGTTCCTCGGCGGCGGATTTCTACGTTCGCGCCTCGGCAACGACTACGCTGAGGCCCTCTTCAAGCTGTATGGTGACCGCCTGCCGAATTTCAGCGACCTCTGCTGCTATTGGTTTGAGAAGGGACGAGCGGCCATCGAGAGCGGCAGGGCGAAGCGTGTCGGGCTGCTCGCCACTCAGGCCATTAGGGGCGGCGCGAACCGGCGCGTGCTCCAGCGCATCAAGGAGACCGGCGATATCTTCTACGCCCAGGCCGACCGCAAGTGGATCCAGGACGGAGTCGCGGTGCGCGTGTCGATGGTGGGATTCGACGATGGCAGCGAGACGCGGCGCCTGCTGAACGAGAGCAAGGACGATGCTGCTGAGCATGCGTTGGCGAAAGCCCGGCCGGTCGAGGGGATCAACGCCAACCTGACCTCCAGGGTGGACCTGACGAAGGCTCGCCGCCTGATGGACAACTCAGACATATGCTTCATGGGACCTTCTCCGAAGGCTCCCTTCGACATAGACTCGGGTCTAGCCCGCAGGATGCTGGCGGCCCCTAATCCTCATGGCCGACCCAATGCTGACGTAGTGCGACCTGTAGCGAGTGGAGTGGACTTGGTTCAACGCCCGCGCGGGAAGTGGACCATCGACTTCGGGATGATGTCACAAGAAGAAGCCGCACTCTACGAGATGCCGTTCGAATACCTGAAAAAGCACGTTTTACCGATCCGCGCCAGGAGACGCGATGACTACCGGGGCGCGTGGTGGCAGTACGCCCGCCCTAGACCCGAGATGCGTGAAGCCCTGCGGGGCAAGACTCGGTTCATCGTCACTCCAGCCTTGTCGAAACACCGCATCTTCGTCTGGGTCGAACGCACGACCCTTTGTAACCAGGGGACGCTCGTCTTTGCCCGCGACGACGACTACTTCCTCGGTGTCCTGCAGTCCCGCGCGCATCAGGTGTGGGCTCTCGCGCTCGGTACGCAACTCGAGAGCCGACCACGCTATACACCCACGACATGCTTCGAGACGTTCCCGTTCCCCCAACCGACGCCGCAGCAGGAAGTGGCCATCGCCGCCGCCGCGGAGGCCCTGAACCGCCTGCGCGAAGGGTGGCTTAACCCGGCCCCCGTTGCCGGCTTGGGGCTCTCAGAGACGGAGCTGAGGAAGCGGACGCTGACCAATCTGTATAACCAGCGCCCAACGTGGCTCGTGAACGCGCACTCCGCCCTCGACGCTGCCGTCTTTGACGCGTACGGCTGGCCCGATCAGGCCGACGACTCTGAGATACTCGCACGCCTGCTGGAGCTTAACCTCCAGCGGGAGCCTGCCTAGGCCCCGAGGCCTAGGGTACCGCTCGCCGTTGTGGCAGGATCTGCGGAGCAGCGACCACGCCCAGTCTCTGGAGAATGGAGCGCGCCTCCGCAAGAGAGTCGCCTGACGAGGCTCCCTCCGCGACGAACGCCGGGCCAGCCAGCGCTTCCAGCGTCATTGCCACTTCGTAGTCCGCGCCGACCGACCGAGCGAGGCGCAGGCTCTCCTCCAGGCGACCTCGGGCTCCGTCGGCGTCTCCGGCCTGCAACAGGGCGTATCCCCACAGCCGATGGAGCATGGCTTGCAGAACGGTCGTACCGCTCACCTCCGCGGCGCGCCGGAGCGTGTCGGCGGCGAGGCGGAGCGCCGCAGCGTGGTGGCCGCCAAGGACAAAGCTCTCGACGATACGCCCCTCGGTCTCGAGCGCGAAGGTCTTGGCCCCGATCTCGCGGAAGCTGTGCAGGGCTTCGTCCAGCAACCCGCTCGCCTCATCAAGCCGGCCCCCTCTGGCGGCCGCCCTTCCCAAGTTGCTGGTCGCCAGCGCCACGCCCACTGGATAGCGGGCGCTCCGCCATACACGTAGGGCCTCACGGAAGAGCATCTCAGCCTCCGCCAGCCGTCCTTGGTCTGAAAGTATCTCGCCGATGTTGTTGGTGGCCGTGGCCGCTCCGACAACGTCGCCCGCCCGCTCTCGGGCGTTCTTGCTCCGCTGGTACAGGGCCAGCGCCTCGTCCCACTCCCCCTCGAAATACGCTTCGATGCCCAGGTTGTTCAGCACATTCGCCTGTCCAACCAGATCCCCGAGCTCCTCGTAGATCGGCAAGGCGAGGGCTCGATAGCGTTTGCTCTCAGGGCTACCGAGGAAGGCGCAGGCGTGGGCGAGAAGGTAGTAGGCATGAGCCACGCTTGCCCTGTCGCCGGCCGCTTCGGCATCGGAGAGCACCTTGTGGCAGCTACGTACGCATTCTGAATAGCGGCCCTGGCGGAAGCGCACTCCCGCGTAGGCAACGCCCAACTGAGCCCTGCTGGCCTTCTCGCGCTCGGAGAGCTCAGCCGCATCAAGGCCTCGGAGACCCCGGCCGTACCATCGCAAGGCCTGTGAGTACTGTCCTGACCGCTCTCTAATCACTCCCTGTTTCAGCAGGAGGCGAGGCGCGGCATCGGGATACCTTCGGGCAAGCGTGCGAGCGCAAGAGTAGGCCCTCGCCGCGTCCGCGTACGACCCTGCCAGCTCGCACACGTCTCCCAAGGCCTCGGAGACGCGCGCCACGTCGGACCCATCGATGCAGTCCAGCTGCCGCGCAGACTCGAGTGCACGGCGATAGAAGTCTGCTGCCTCCACATTGGCGAACTTTGCCCGCGCGCGATCCCCCGCGATGAGCGAATAACGCCACGCCTTCTCGTATCTTTGTGCCCGATGATAGTGGAGGGAGAGGAGCTCCGCCTGCTCGTCACCCTTCTGCCGCTCCAACTCCTCGCCGACGCGCTGGTGCAGATCGCGCCGCCGCCGATATGATAGACCTTCGTAGGCGACGTCGCGGTACAAAGCATGCCTGAACTGAATCGAGCCGGGCGACTCCACATGAACGAATTCCGCCAAACGACCCCAGGGGGCCATCCCCCTCACATCCCCGGCCTCACCCAGCAGAATGCTGTCCAGCAAGTCCAGGCTGAAGCTAGGGCCGATGACGGCGGCATATCGCAAGAGGGTGCGGTCTCGGAGCGCCAGCTTGTCGAATCTTGAGGTGATCACGGCCTCAATGCTCTCGGGCAGCGCCTCCAGGCCCTGCCGCTCCTTGGACGCGGCGACAAGCTCCTGCAGGAACAGGGGGTTCCCGCCCGCGCGCTCGGCGATGGTGGACACCTCATGCAGAGGGGTGAGCATGTCCTCCGTGGCAGCTCTTGCCAGCGCCGCAGAGGCCTCCGCGGCCAACGGTTCTACGAGTATTGTTAGCTTTGGCGACTCCGCGGTTGAGCAGAAGCCTGTCTCCTGGGGACGCCGACTGACGCAGACGAGCCACGGTCTTGTCGCCACGCCGTCACAGAGGTGGCAAAGCAGATCGCTCGATGCCTCGTCCATCCAGTGGACGTCTTCGAACACAAGAACCGCCGGCTCGCGAAGCCGCTTCGCCAAGAACGCCGCCACGACCTCGTGCAGCTTCGCCTTCCTGAACGCCGGCTCCAACTGGTCCGCTTCAAGGGTCGAAGCGACGGACAAGTCCATAGGTATCGCCAGCATCGGAAGCCAGGGCACGAGCTCGGGGGCCTCGGTGCGGAGGCACTCACGCAGGCGCTCGCTGGCCCGCTCGGCGTCCTCATCCGGCTTGATGGCGACGAGGGTTCTGAGCAAGCCGCGAAAGGCGAAGTACGGTGTAACCGATTCGTACTGTTCGCAGTCGGCTGACAAATACGCCAAGCCCTCGCAACGCGTTCTGAGCTCGTCCATCAGACGTGACTTGCCGATGCCGGCGTCGCCCACCACCTCGAGCAACCTTCCGTTGCCTCTCCGAGCTGACTCCAGCGCGGCAAGCAGTACGCTCACCTCGCGCTCCCGGCCGACCAACGGCAACTGTCTTTCGACGCGCGCCCTCCGGGAGCCGATGACGGCGCCGACGCCGTAGGCCTCGACGGGCCGCGCCTTCCCCTTCACCGCCAACGCCCCAAGTGGTTTCGCCTCGAACAACGTTGCCGATCGTTCCAGCACCGCCGCGGTCGCCAGGATCTGGCCAGGCTCGGCCCGCTGCATTAGGCGCGCGGCGAGGTTGACGGCGTCCCCCATGACCGTATAAGTGCGCCGGAAGGTGGCGCCCACATCGCCGGCGAATACGTGCCCTCGGTTGACGCCGATCCGCAGCGCCAGCCCATCGCATCCGTCGGCGATGGCCCGTAACGCTCGAAGCATTCGCTCCTCATCATTACCGGCACTCTCCGGTGCTCCGGCCGTGAGGATTACCTTTCCCCCGTCGCTGTCGATGTCTGTCCCCAGGAAGCAGATCGCGTGTTCCGACGCTGCCGTCTGAATGCCGCGTATCAGGTCATCGAGCCTTCTCAGAAGTTCGACGGGGCCGGCACCGGCGAGGAGGGCGTCCGTGCCCCCAAAGTGGACGAAACCGATGGTGACCTGCCGGTGCTCCCCTTCGTCCAGGTCGGCGGCGATGCGCCTACAAATGGCCATGGGTACGAACGTCGCCAGACCCTCGAGGGCGCCTACTGCCGGAACAGGTTCCGTGGGCCCGACGGGAGGCGCCTTCTTCAACAGATAGCCTCCGCCCTTCATGGCTCCCATCAGCCGACCGTCAAGGCCCGCAGCGACGGTTTGGCTCAGCAGGATCTCGCCCGCTTCGGCCGTCGATTCCATCGCGACCGTCTGGCTGACGGCCGGGCCCGTGACGATGAGCTCGCGGTGCGAGTCCCCGACCAGAAAGAACTGAAACTTCCCGCTGTGCACACCCACCGACATCCGGAGGTGAACGAGACCTGCGGATGTCTTCAACCGGCCGCATTGGCTTAGGGCGCGGCGCATGCCGACGGCGGCGTGACAAGCTCGTAGGGCATGGTCCCTCCCGGAGAAGAGCAGGAGCAGAGCGTCGCCCCCGAACTTGAGCAAGCCCCCACCGTCCGTCCAGGCGACTGTGAGCAGACGCGAGAAGGTGGAGTTGAGTACGTCCGTGACCTCCTCTGCCCCCACCTTACCTTTGCGGGCAAGACGCTCGGACATGCGGGTGAAGCCGGAGATGTCGACGAAGACCAGCGTCCCTTCGATCTCTCGGAAGGACACTTCCGGTGCTTCGTTCCGCCACTCGATGAGCAGCCGAGGGAGGTAAAGCGCCAGCCGCGATTCAGTTTTCATCGCGCGTCTTCAGGGGAATGACCCACCGCCAAAGTGCTCTGGTGGTGATCTTACAAGGCTTCCGTTCCTTCGTAAAGGGACAAAATCTGGCGGTCGCTCTGAGCGGTCGCGCCGAGAGAGCAGAAGTATTCCGAAAAGTTATGAAACCGCCTTGACAGCGCAGAGGTGCGCGCATAGACTGCTTCCATATTATGGTAAATTGCGCGCCCCAAGCGGCCTAGAGCGGGAGATAGCAAGAACTTCAGGGCAAGCAGCGCTTGCAGGAGGGGGTTTTCCTCATGAAAACGCGATGGTTGTGGCTCATTCTTGTCTCCCTTCTCACCGTGGCGGTGGCAGCTCTCCTGTTGCTGCTGCCCACCGGCAGCCGCGGGGCGCAGGGCCCGTTCCCGTTGGGCTCCTTCCTTCCCCTGCCTCCTGACATTGACGGGACGCAATCCACGGGAGAGTGGTCGGGCGCTGCCAGCGTGGGCTTCACGGTCGCGGGGCGTTCAGGGACCCTCCACGTGGGCAATGACGAGAGCAATCTGCACCTGGCGGTCGTCGTGGAGGACAGCACAAACAGTGGGGATGCTGACACCCTTGTGGTGGCCTTTGACAACGACGCTGGTGGCGGACCCCAGCGTGCGGCAGGCGATGATGGGCTTCAGCAGACCGGATCCCCATCCGGTCGTTGGTTTGATGACACCTTCTGGAAGGTCGCAGGGGAGCCGTATCCTACGGTGGCTTATGACACCATCGACGGTGGGAACGAGGATGGAGCAGGTGCAGCTGGCTACTCGAGCGGCAGCTGGACCTTCGAGCTTAGCCACCCCCTATGCTCAGATGACTCGGCACACGATTTCTGTCTTTCGCCAGGGGATACTGTCGGCTTCGCTCTTCGGACCTTCGACAACGATGTTCAGGTAGGGGATTACCCCGGCGATATATTCGTCCCAGACGAGTACGGTCAGATCGCCATCCGCGGAGCCGTCGCCCCGACGCCGACCCCAACCCCGACACCGACCCCGCCCAACCTGACCGGGCTCGCCCTCACCGTCGACGAAGCGCAGATCGGCGCCGGCGCCGCGGCGGTGCCCATCGCCAATATCCCCATCGAGTCGATTCGCCTCTTCTCGTCCGTGCTGGCGGGGGCGCCGTTGAGCAGCATCGGCATCCAGAACTCGCCGCTCAGCAGCATCCCCCTGAGCTCGATCCCTCTGAGCAGCATCAACGTCAACGGCACCCCCCTGAGCTCCACCCCACTGAGCAGCATCCCTCTGTCCTCCATTGGCGGCTGGGAAGCACTCCTCGCCGGAACGGAATTGCAGGGCGTGCCCCTCCAGTCCGTCACCCTGGGACAGGTGCTGGCGCTGAACCCGCCGCCGGCAGGCCTCGCCGCGATCACGCTGGCCGACCTCGACCTGTCTTCGACGCCGCTGAGCAGCATCGGCCTCGCCGGCCTCGCCCTGGGTTCGCTACCCCTCAGCTCGATACCGCTCAGCTCCATCGGGCTCGACTGGTGCATGGTTCTCGCCGGTCTGGGCGTCACGCCGTGTCCGGACTTGAACGCCACTACCGTGCTGGCTCTGGGCGTTCAGGGCGTTCCCCTGAGCTCGATACCGCTGAGCTCCATTCCGTTGAGCAGCATCCCCATCGCCAGCACGCCCTTGAGTTCCATACCGCTCAGCTCGATCCCTCTGAGCAGCATCCCGCTGAGCTCCATACCACTGAGCAGCATCCCCCTCAGCAGCATCGGCATCGCCGGCACGCCGCTCATCTCGATACCGCTCAGCAGCATCACGCTCCCGGCGGGATACGGAGACTGGTGCGCCTTCCTGGCGACCTTCGGCTCCGGCTTCGAGTGCGGCGGGAGCTACGGACTAGGCCTGGAGAGCCAGCTCTATGACCTTGTCCAGGCCATCCTGAACACCGGTGGCTCGCTGGACTCGAGCCCGCTCAGCTCCATAGCCCTCAGCTCGATCCCTCTGAGCTCGATACCCCTCAGTTCCATACCGCTCAGCAGCATCGGTGTCGCCGGCACGCCCCTTAGCTCCATACCGCTCAGCAGCATCGATCCCCCAGGCCCAAGCACAGACCTGTGCCAATACCTGGCCGGCTTCCCCGGCTTCACCTGCGCCGACCTTGGGGTGAACCAGAGCAGCACTCTCTACGACCTCGTCCAGGCGATACTTGGCGTCCCCTCCGATCTGAGCTCCAGCCCGCTGAGTTCCATCCCTCTGAGTTCAATCCCACTGAGCTCCATACCGCTGAGCATCTTCTACGGGGACATCCTCCTGGGCGACCCCGACGCCGACCTGGGCAACGTTACCTTGGGGGACATCCTACTCGCCCTCCTGCTTCGCTCGGACCTGCCTTGGGAGCAGCTGCCGCTGGACCAGATGGGCGTGCAGGCCTTCGCCGGCACAGACCAGATGCTCCACTACCATCTGTCGTTCGCTAACACGGGCGCTCCGGCGCTGGGCACCCTGGCCTCGGTGCAACTGCCGGATGGATTCCTCTACGTGCCCGGCTCGACATCGCTCGCCATTTGCCCGATCGATTACCCATGCTATCCTGTGCCCCTTCCTGACCCAACCGTCGATGGATCGCTTCTGACATGGTCCTTGGGCGTGGTGGACCCCGGCTATCTCCCGGAGATTGACTTCCAGGCCTGGCCGGGCCTCCGGCTGGGCATCTTCTCCTCGTCCGCGACCGTCTGGGCCGGCGACGTTTCCCTCTCCGTCGAGAACCAGGCGCCCGTCCAGGTCGTCGAGAACTTCGAACCGAACGACAACGCCACGAGCGCAGAGCTTCCCGTTCTCGAGCCCGGTGTCCTCTACATCTCACACATCAGCAGCGGCACGGACGTGGACTTCTTCCGCGTCCCGGTGCCGGCAGAGCCCGGCTCCCGCGTCTCGGTCTTGATGAGCCATCTGGGCAACGACAACGACCTCGTAATGTACAGGCCGGCCGCGGCGCCGCTGAGCTCCATCCCCCTGATCCCGGTTCAGGACGAGGGCCTGGGCGCCACCAACATCGGCGATGCTCTCCCGCCGGAGACGCTCCAGGACATCGCGCTCCAGAGTCTGCCGCTGAGCAGCATCTCCGCGAACCGCGGCACCAGCGCCGAAGGCGTGCGCGCGATCTCGCAGGGCGAGGCCGGCTTCTACACCATCCAGGTGTCCGGCTACAACGGGTCGTTCAGCGCCGACCCATACGTGTTGCGGGTGAAGATCACACCACCCCCACCGATGCCGCAATGTCCGGCCCGTGCGTTCTCCCACGCTGGAGAGGGCACTTCGGGCACCATTCCGCCGATCCCCAATGGGGTGAACACGCTCTTCATCGTCAACCAGAAGCGCCTGGGCGACATGTACGGCGCGGCCCCCGCGAATGGTGTCATAGCGGCTTTGAACACCCTGGCCGGCCGCGCTGACCTCGGTGTGACGGGCGCCGTCGTCCCCGTCGAGGGCTACCCTGAAGTCGCCGAGGCTTACGCCGCTTGGGACGAAGACAACCCCTGCTCGCCGCTCCTCGCCAACGATGTCGTCACGGCGATTGCCTCTCGAATCAACGCGATCCGGGCCGCCCACCCCGGCGTGCAGTTCGTGGTCATCGTCGGCTCAGACGAGATCGTGCCCATGGCGCGCGTGCCGGACCTTACCCAGCTCTCCAACGAGCGCGACTACGCCGAGGACCTCGCCTTCACCGGGGGCAACGCCCTCCGCGCCAGCGTCCTGACCGGACACATTCTCACCGACGACGCCTACGGGGACTCGAACCCTATCCCCTGGCTAGACCGCGAGCTCTACCTCCCGGAGGTGGCTGTGGGCCGCCTCGTGGAGACACCAGGGGAGATCGTGGCCGCCGTGCAGAACTTCGCCACCTTTAACGGTTCGCTGGACCCGCAGACCGCACTGACCACGGGCTACGACTTCCTGGCGGACGGCGCGCAGGCCGTGGATAGCTCCCTTGGGGCGCAGCTCGGTGCAGCGAACGCCCATGAGCTGATCAGCGAAACCTGGACGCTCACCGACCTCATTAGCAACTTCCTGGATGCTACGCCGCCAGACATCGCCTCCATCAATGCCCACTACGACCACTTCCGCGCCCTCCCGGCGATAGGCAATACGACCAACGACGAGACTGATCTTTTTACCACCGAACAGGTCGATGCCCTCTCGCCGGGCCTCCCCGGCCGGGTCATCTTCTCCATGGGGTGCCACTCCGGCCTGAACGTGGCGGACGTCCTTGTCGCCGCGCCGGACCCCGGCCAGAGCAAGCGCCTCCTGGATTGGCCGCAGGTGTATGCGCAACAGGGCGCGCTGTACACGGCCAACACCGGCTTCGGCTACGGAGACACGGCGACGGTGGCCCTCTCCGAACGCCTGATGGCCCTCTTCGCCGAACGTCTGGATGGCTCGATGACTGTGGGCCAAGCGCTGACGTTCGCCAAGCAGGAGTACTTCGCCGGCCTCGGCGTCTACGGCGTCTACGACGAGAAGGCCCTTGTGGAGGCCACGTTCTACGGCCTGCCCATGTACCACGTTGGTGCGGCGGCACCACCGCCGGCACCCGCACCGCTACCCCTGACGGTGGAGCCCAGAACGGGCCTCCAGGCGGCAACCATCCACACCGCGCCGAACCTTCAATCGGTAGTCACGCCCAGGGGTACCTTCTACCAGGTCGACGGCAAGACGCAGGTCACCCATTACCGGCCTATTGAGCCGCGGACCGAGTTCGACGTGACCCAGCCGAGCACGAGGGCGCACGGGGCTATCATCACCGACCTGGTGTCGCAGGATGTGGCGCCCTTCGATGCCGTCTACTCGCGCCCGGTGATCGACCTCGCGGCGAACGAGCCTGAGCCCGTGTTCGGCGATGTCGTCTTCCCAACAGCTCTCCAGAACGTCAGTACCTTCGCTACCCCAGCGGGACTGCGGCAGCGGCTGGTCCTCATGCCGGGCCAGTTCCGGGCGACAGGTGTCTCTGACGGACATGTCGTTGGGGTCCAGCGCCGCTTCACATCCTTGGACGCGACCGTCTATTACTCGAACAGCACCGACTTCACACCACCCACCTTGCTTCGCATCGACTCCGTGATTACAGGCGCGTTCGTGAGCTTTGTGGTCGAAGCCACCGACGAAAATCTCGTCCCCGTGAAGAGGGTCTTCGTCCTCTTCCGGGACGGGAGCGGTAGCTGGAAGGGCGTCGACCTCGTGCAGACGCCGGGCACGAACCGCTGGACTGGTGGGGCGCCCATCGCGGGAGTCCAGGCCGAGTTCTTCGTGCAGGCCGTCGACAGCGCCGGCACCGTCGCCGTCAGCGCCAACAAGGGCAACTATTTCGAAGCGAAGCCGCCGCCAACGCTGCCCGGTGGCGTCACCGTAACTCTCGACGGCCTCAAGGACGCCAATGGCTGGTTTGTTGGCGACGTCAGGGTCACCATAACCGGAGGCGGAGACGTGCAGTTCGAGGCCAGCGTGGATGGCCAACCTTTCGTGGTCGTGGCCTCTGGGGAGCCCTTCAATGTCACCGGCGACGGCATCCACACCGTGCGCTTCCGCGGGTCCGATGGCTCGGCAGGCATCGTGGTCATAGCTATCGACACGACTCCCCCCACAATCACCATCGACACGCCACCGAACGGCGCGGTCTATGAACTGGGCCAGGCGGTTCCCTCCGGCTATTCCTGCACGGACGTCGGCTCTGGGGCACTCTCCTGCGACGGCCCCGTGCCCAGCGGGACCAACATCGACACTTCGACAGCGGGGAGCAAGACGTTCCACGTGAGCGCCACCGATGCGGCAGGGAACGCCTCCTCACTCCAGCATACCTATACCGTCGTCCAGCCCGATACCGACGGGGATGGTATCAAGGACGCCCACGACAACTGCCCCAGCACGCCCAACCCTACACAGACGGATACCGATGGCGACAGCCTGGGCGATGCTTGCGATCCCGATGACGACAACGACTCGCTGGGAAAGACCGACACGTTCGGGCGCCTCCATTTCCGGGACGAGATCGAGGTCTTCGTGGGCACCGATCCCTTCGATGCCTGCGCTGACAATCGGCGAGATGCCGCCTGGCCGCCAGACTTCGACAACGACAAGAGGGTGGGCATCTCTGACACGGTCGCGCTGGCCCTGCGGCTGGGCAGCAGCGCGGGCAGTCCGAGGTACAGCCGCCGCTTTGACCTGAACGCCGACGGCCGCATC
>Ga0315268_10002738_pt1 | contig 19714 bp, 19 predicted proteins | sample C1_top_MG_FD_204535 | JGI IMG/M metagenome (GOLD analysis project Ga0315268, IMG submission 204535) | Sediment microbial communities from Yellowstone Lake, YNP, Wyoming, USA - C1_top | ecosystem: Environmental > Aquatic > Freshwater > Lake > Sediment | place: USA: Wyoming | collected 2017-08-01
TGGCTGGACACCGGCACCCATGAATCGCTGCTGGAGGCCTCCACCTTCATCGAGACCATCGAGAAGCGCCAGGGGCTCAAGATCGCCTGTATCGAAGAGGTGGCCTACCGCCAGGGTTACATCGACACAGACCAGTTGCGGCGGCTGGCGCAGCCCATGAAGAAGAACGGCTACGGTAAGTATCTGCTCAGAATCCTGGCGGAAAAGGCTTATTGACCCCACCTCCCGGACCCGGGCACCAGTTAAAGACCCGGCAGCCGAGTGGGACGCGAATCTTCCCGTGGCCAGAAAAATATCGCGGCTAGCAGGATTCCCAGGGGCAATCCCAGCAAGATTCCCAGGTAAAAGTTGGCCATGAAGCCCCCTCCCCAGGTCTATCGGGTCAAGGAGGTCGGGCCTTTAAAAAAGGAAGGCAAGACTGATAAGGGCAACATGACACAACCGGAAGACATCCCTATTTTCGGCATCGTGCTGGCGGGCGGCGTGGGGACCAGGTTCTGGCCGTTGAGCCGCTCCCTTTATCCCAAGCAGGTGCTCAAATTGCTGGGCTCGGAGTCCATGATCCAGTCCACCGTGGAACGGCTGCTGCCCCTGATTCCCGCGACCCGGATGGCCGTGGTGACCAGCGCTCCCCAGGCCCAGCTCATCCACCAGGAGCTCAACCGCAAGGGGTGGGACGAAATTCGCCTACTGGTGGAGCCGGAAGGACGCAACACCGCGGCGGCCGTGGGTCTGGCCGCGGTTTCCCTGGCCGCGGAACCCGAAGACCGCGTCCTGGCAGTCTTTCCCGCGGACCACTTCATCCGGGACCGGGAAAAGCTGTTGGACGCCCTCAGGGTGGGCGCCCGGTGGGCCGCGGCCGGATACCTGGTCACCTTTGGCATTCCCCCCACCCGGCCGGAAACGGGCTATGGCTACATCAAAGAAGGCCCGGCCCTGGACCGGGAAGGGAAAGTGCGGCGGGCCGCCCGATTCATCGAGAAACCGCCCCTGAAACGAGCTCAAACCTTCCTGAAAAACGGCGGATACTACTGGAACAGCGGCATCTTCCTTTTCCGCCGGGACTTGCTGCTCCAGGCCTTTGCCCGCCACCTGCCGGAGCTTTACCAGGGGTTGATCTCCCTGGCGTCCCCGGAGAACCGTTCTTCGCTGGAGGAGGTTTACCGGACCCTTCCCGGCGTCTCGTTGGACCACGGCATCCTGGAGCGGGCCGACAACGTCGCGGTGGTGCCGGTGGAGATGGGCTGGAACGACGTGGGGACCTGGGAGGCCTTGCACGAGCTTTTTCCCCGGGACGAAAGGGGCAACGTCGTTCTTGGCCGGGCCCTGGACCGGGACAGCCGGCAATGTCTCCTTTATGCCCAAAACCGCCTGGTGGCCAGTATCGGACTAAACCGCGTCATCGTGGTGGACACGCCGGACGCCACCCTGGTCTGCCACCGGGACCGGGTCCAGGAAGTCAAGGACCTGGTGGGTGACCTCAAGGCCCTGAACTTGGTGGAATCCGAGCAGCACCCCACCGTGGAGCGGCCCTGGGGGCGGTACACCGTAATGGACGAGGGGCCCGGCTTCAAAGTGAAGCGCATCGTGGTGGACCCGGGCAAAAAGCTGAGCCTGCAACGGCACCGCCACCGGGCGGAGCACTGGGTGGTGGTCTCCGGCATCGCCCGGGTAACCATCGGCCGGGATGTCAAGCTGGTGACCAGCAACCAGAGCCTCTACATTCCCCGGGAGACTCCCCACCGGCTGGAAAACCCGGAACCGGAACCCCTGAACATCATCGAAGTGCAAACCGGCTCTTACTTGGAGGAGGACGACATCGTCCGTCTGGACGACGACTACTGGCGCCCGCAGGTGGAGTGAGGAGTGGTGGGGCGAGAAGCTGAGGACCGCCACCCGCAAGAACTACTCACGCCAAGCCGCAAAGACGCAAAGGAAAAAGGCCGGCACTTCCGGACCGGCCTTTTACACTCTTTTTAACTTTGTGTTCTTTGCAGCTTGGCGTGAGACTCATTTTAACGGCTTGGCGCCCCCCAATCCTTTTCCAACTTTTTTCGCACGCCGCGCCGGATTTAGGGAGGCGGCGGGTTTTTAAAAGTAAAGCTCGAATTAACGGCTTTAGGAAATCTTAGCAAAACATAAGGAGACCGTTTCATGAACAAAACCAAGTTGTCATTGGCCGCGGTTTTGGCCTTGGTGCTGGTCCTGGGGCTGTCCGCCTCGTCTTGGGCCCGCATGGGCATGGGAGGAGGATGCGGGCCCGAAGCCCTGAATCTGACCCCGGAGCAGGCCGGCAAGCTCTTCGACCTCAAGGAGAAGTTCCACAACGACACCGCCTCCCTGCGCAAGCAGATGTGGATCAAGCGGGCGGAACTGGGGGCACTGTGGCGGGCCGAGAAGCCGGACCAGGCCAAGATTGAGGCCACGCAGAAGGAACTCAACGCGCTGCGGGATCAGATGCAGTCCAAGGCCACGGCCATGCGGTTAGAGGCCCGTAAGATCGCTCCCGATGTCCCCTTTGGCCGCGGCATGGGCATGGGCCACCGTGGTATGGGTATGGGCCCTGGCATGGGTCCCGGCGGCGGTCCTGGTCCTGGGCCCGGCCCCGGTCCTGGCGCCAAAGGCATGTAACTTTTAATCCCAGGTTTGCGAGGGGGCCAGAAGGCCCCCTCACTTTTTTGCCTCGGGTTCACTCTCCGCCCAGGAGGTAAACCCGGCTCCAGGGCTGGTCAATTCCTCACAATTTTGACCCGCCAGGACGCAATTCTTGATAATTCCCCCCGGATGCCGTAAAATCAATCAAAATAGACCTATCCGGAAATTTTTGCATCAGATAGTCATTATGGCGGTTTTACCCATTCGCAAGCTTCCCGACCCCGTCCTGAGGGCGAAGGCCAGAGAAATCACCGTGATCGACGAGCAGTTGCAGCGCCTCATCGACGACATGGCGGAAACCATGTATGCCGCGCCGGGGCTGGGGTTGGCGGCCAACCAGGTGGGGGCGCTTCACCGCCTCGTCGTCCTGGACGTCTCCCACCGGGAAGGCGGCCCCCGGGACCTCAAGGTGATTCTCAATCCCTGCATCACTGCGGCCGAAGGGGAGGTCACATACGAAGAGGGCTGCCTGTCGGTGGCCGATTTTGCTTCGGAAGTGAAGCGCCACGCCCGGGTGACGGTGAAGGGCCTGGACCGGGAGGGCAAACCCCTGGAACTGACAGGGGAGGGACTGCTGGCCATCGTGATCCAGCACGAAGTGGACCACCTGGACGGCATCCTGTTCATCGACCGCATCAGCCGTTTAAAACGGGGGCTCTATTTGAGAAGGCTCAGTAAACAGGCGGCGGGCAGGTGAAAGCAGGTCCCTGGCGGGTGATCTTCATGGGTACGCCCCGGTTCGCCCTGCCTTCCCTGGAGGCTTTGCTGACCCACGGGGAAGAGGTGGCGGCCGTGGTGACCCAGCCGGATAAGCCCCGGGGGCGGGGGCAGATCGTCAGCCCCTCGCCCGTGAAGGAGCTGGCCCTGGCCTGGAACCTGCCGGTGCTGCAGCCCCGGCGCCTGAAAGACCAGGAGCTGCTGGCGCGTCTGGCGTCTTGGAAACCGGAGTTGATGATCGTGGTGGCCTACGGCCGCATCCTCACCCACGACATCCTGGCTTTACCGTCTGTGGGATTCCTCAACGTCCATGCTTCCCTGCTCCCCCGGTATCGGGGGGCGGCTCCCATTAATTGGGCCTTGATCAACGGGGACCGGGAGACCGGGGTGACCATCCAGTGGGTGCAGTATGAAGTGGACACCGGCCCCATCTTTCTCCAGGAGCGGGTGCCCATCAACGAGGAGGACAACGCCGGCACCCTGTATCGGAAACTCTCGGAGCGGGGCGCCCTCCTGCTGATTAAGGCCCTGGACCTGCTCCGGCGGGGAGAGGCCGTCAAAAGACCTCAGCCCGACGAGGGGGTGACGTATGCGCCCCCCCTCACGCCGGAGATGCGTCACCTCAACTGGCAGCAACCGGCCAAAGCAGTCTGCGGTTGGATCCGGGGCCAGGACCCGGTTCCCGGGGCTTACGGGATGTGGCGGGGGCAGCGCCTGAAGCTTTTCGGGGCCCGGGTGAAAAAGACCGAGGGTCATCCGGCGGTCCCGGGCACCGTGCTGCGACTCACCCCCCAGGGCCTGGAGATCGCCTGCGGGCAGGGAACCGTCACGGTGGCGGAACTGCAACTCGAAGGCCATAAGAGATTGGCGGCCCCGGAGTTCCTGCGGGGGCAGGCGCTGCTGAAGCAGGTGCTGGAGTAATAGAATGCTATTTCCCCAAAATTCCTTACAAAATTAAACCAGGTCTTTAATATTTAGGGATAATACAAGAGATTCTGCAAACAAAAGATAACCAAAAACGAAAAACGAAAAACCAAAAATTCCCTTTATGGACGAGCCCGAAAAAATCCTGAACGGCGGCAACAACATCCGACCCCAGAAGCGCATCTTCCTGGGGCTGCTGGCTGTGACCTGCGTGTTGTTCACCGTTCTTTTGGCCGTCCTCTGGTATGTCCCTTACGTGGGCCTCACCAGCCTGCACCACCGCTTGCCCATAATTCTGGGCCTCATTTTCGGGACCTTGCTTTTCGTGGTGGTGGGCGGCCTGGTATTGCTGGCCTTCACTGTGGTGCTGGGAAGAGACCTGTTCTTCTCCCGGAAGCTCCGGGGGGTGGTTATCAAGCTGCTGCTCCCTCTGCTGGGCGGGGTGGGTAAGCTCTGCGGCGTCTCCAAGGACCAGGTGCGGCGCTCCTTCATCGAAATCAACAATCAGTTGGTGCTGGCCCAGCACCCCCGGACCACGGCGGACAAGCTGCTGCTGCTCATGCCCCACTGTCTGCAGTTTCACGAATGCCAGTTTCGCATCACCGGCAGCACGGTGCACTGCAAACGCTGCGGCAAGTGCCCCATCACCGGGCTGGTGGGGCTGTCGGAAAAATACGGGGTGGGTCTGGCGGTGGCCACCGGCGGCACGCTGGCCCGCCGCATCGTGGTGGAGCGCCGCCCTCAGCTCATCATTGCGGTGGCCTGCGAGCGCGATCTTTCCAGCGGCATCCAGGACAGTTACCCCCTGCCGGTATATGGAGTTGTCAACTACCGCCCCCACGGCCCTTGCTACGACACCCTGGTGGATTTGGAAAAAGTGGAAGAGGCCCTGAAAACCTTCCTGGTGCCTGACGCGGTGCGGGCCGCCGCCGAAAGGTCTTCGGTCGCGTCGGCCGTTGGGTAGCTTGCCCTTTTCCAAGGCGTTTTTTCTTCTCTCCGGGTAATTTCCTTGTTTCCCCCGGCCAAATCAAAAAAACCCGGCGCCCGGGACTTGGCCCTGGAAATCCTGAGCGTCGCCCGACGCCAGAAGCGTTCGGTGGAAGACCTCCTGGCCGCGGCTTTATCCCGCCATCCGGACCTGCCCCGACAGGAGCGGGCCTTGCTCCTGGAGTTGGTCCAAGGGGTGAAGCGCTGGGAAATCCGGCTGGATTTTTTTCTCTCCCAGGTCTCGGAACTGCCTCTCCGGAAACTCCACCCCCTGGTGCACCAGATACTCCTCCTGGGTGCGTTTCAGCTACTGATGCTGGATAGGGTGCCGGATAGGGCCGCGGTGCACGAAGCGGTGCAGCAGGCCCGGAATCGCGGCCTGCCCGGGGCCCATGTCAGATTCATCAACGCGGTGCTCCGGAGGCTGGCCGGCGGCAACCTGCCGCCGCTGCCGCCGCTGGAACTCGATCCGGGGCGGGCCCTCAGCGTCGAGCATTCCCACCCCGAGTGGCTGGTGGGACGGTGGCTGGCGCGCTGGGGGCTGGAGAAAACCCGGGCCCATTTGCTCGCCAACAACCGCATCCCACCCCTGACCATCCGGGTTAATACTTCTAAGACCGAGGTTGCGGAGTTGCAGGCCCGCCTGGCCCGGGAAGGGGTGGAGGCGTCGCCCTGCCGGTTCTCCCCGGAAGGCCTGGCCCTGGGGGGCCTGTCGTCGCCGCCTTTGGAGCTGCCGTCCTACCGGGACGGACTGTGGCTTTTCCAGGACGAGGCCGCGCAACTGGTGAGCCGGTTACTCCCCCTGGCGCCCGGGGCCAGGGTACTGGAAATCGGGGCCGGCCGGGGCGGCAAAACCTCCCATCTGGCGAATCTCCTGGCTGACCGGGGCCTGGTCCTGGCCGTGGACAGCCACCGGGGCCGCCTCCGGGAATTGCACCGCCTCCTGGACCGCCTGGGTCTCACCGCGGCCCATCCGGTGCTGGCCGACGCCAGCGGGGCCCTGCCCTGTAAAGCCGAGGTTTTTGGCGCCGTCCTGGTGGACGCGCCCTGCTCCAGCCTGGGCATCATCCGGCGCCACCCGGAGATCAAAAGCCGCCTCACCGAGGCAGACCTGGCCACCTTCCCGCCCCGGCAGCGGGCAATGCTTAAGGCCGCGGCGGCCTGCCTGGGGCCCGGCGGCCGGCTCCTTTATGTCACCTGCACCACCGAACCAGCGGAAAACGAGGAATTAATCGGCCATTTTCTGGCGGCCCATCCCGAATTTCACCTGGCCACCGATCCCCGGGCGCTGCCGCCCCCGGCCCGGCAACTGGTCCAGCCGCCGGGCTTTTTTCGCACTTCGCCGGAAGAGCACGGCCTGGACGCCTTTTTCGCGGCGGTGCTGGCGAAAGGTTAGGGGGAAAAGTCGGCAACCACAACCTGGTGCCAAGAGCCTGTTCTCGAAGTAGCTTCAGTCCCCGAACTTCGCCAAAATTAGGTAGAAGTGCCTAAGTCATTATAGGCACTAGTGCCCATAAAGTTCTCAAATGAAGATACCTAACATACAGCTACATCTTGATTGATCAGAAAGAGACAGATGATGTTGACCGTAATCGACCAGGGATGCTCGGAACACCAATCCTGTGAGGTGATCCTGAACGGTGCGGAAGCCGTGATCTTAAAAGACATTCTGCGCAACCTGCCCCGGGAGGGGGAATGTCGGACCTATATCTGCGAGCACGGCCATACCCACCATCTCCGCTTCCACCGCGGCCAGGAGTCCGCCAAACTGCATTAATGCCCTTGCCGGGGAGTCGTCCCCGGCCGCGGGCGACCTGCAAGGCCGACGGCGCCTTGGGCCGCCTGATCTACCTCCCGCCGTACCTGCCCGAGAGTGAACCACGAATAGGCACATTTGCCTAGAGGCAAATAGGTATTTGTGCCGATTGTCTTGATGTAGCTTATGTTCATTATATGATTGAACTTTTTCATTTCTCTGCACCTGTCCGGATATATCCAGAATTATCTTCTCCCCGGATGGGCAGGTGAAGCGTTTCAGCAATCCGGAGAATCTCCCAGCAAGTAGGACCGATTTAGCCAGGGGTATACAAACTGCCATGCAAAACTTTGAGGAGGAATGGGAATATGGCCAAGAAAGTTATTGACCGCCGGAATTTTCTTAAAATCAGTTCTTTGGGATTGGCCGGAGGCTATCTGACCCTGAAATCCGGCGCGGCCCTGGCCGGCATGATGGGCGGCGGCATGGGGGGCGGCGGCGGAGGCGGTATGGGCGGTGGCGGCGTCATCGACCCGCCCGTGGGAGCCAGGCTGGCCGACCCCGTGACCATGCCCTTCATTTCACCCGGGGAAATCAATTTAGAGGTTAAGCTCAGTCCGATAAGCGTCAACGGCACCGTGGCCAACCTGCTGACCTATAACGGCTCCTATCCCGCCCCCACCATCCGGGTGAAGAAGGGGGACAAGCTGCGGGTGAACTTCAAAAATGCGCTGCCGAATACCAACAGCCAGAATATCCTGGGTTTCACCCAAAATATCACCAACCTCCATACCCACGGCTGGCATGTGTCTCCCGACGAACCCATGGATAACGTCATGCGGCAATTCAAACCCGGGCAGGCCACGGGGCTTGATCCCACGGTCAATCCGTATCCCCCCTTCGAGTATGACACCAGCCTGCAGGAAGCGGGCACCCTCTGCTACTACCATCCCCACATCCACGGCCTCACCGCGGAGCAGGTCTGGGGAGGGTTGGGCGGTTGCCTGGTGACGGAAGATCCCACCACCCTGCTTTCGGGTTACGAGACCCACATTCTGGTCCTCAAGGACCTCACCGTCAGCGGCGGCGCCCCCGCGGCTTACACCTCCACCATGGAGTATATGCAGGGCAAGGAAGGCAACACCGTCATGGTCAACGGCCAGGTGAATCCGTATCTCACCGCCAGGCCGGGGCAGGTGCAGCGATGGCGCATCCTCAATGCCAGCAACGCCCGTTTCTACAAGTTGAGCCTGGCCAACCACACCCTGCAGGTGGTGGGCGCCGACGGGGGCCTGCTGGACAAGCCCTATCCCCAGTCTTATATCCTGCTTTCTCCCGGCGAACGGGTGGATGTCCTGGTCAAGGTCACCGATACCACCGGGACTTACAAATTCCTGTCATTGCCATATTCCCGCATGGGCATGATGACTTCGGCCCAGATCACCCTGATGACCCTGAAAGTGAGCGGCACTCGGGCCAGTGATGCGTTGCCCAATAACCCCATCAATCCCAGCGCCCAGCGCCTGGACCCCAACAACCTCCCCAACAACCAAACCATCGCCGACCAGAAGACCTTCACGCTGAGCATGATGCACGGCCGGGGCTATATCAACGGTTATGACTTCGACGTCATGCCCTATGTCGCCAACTCCAAGATGGATACCTATTAAATCTGGACCCTGGTGAATCAGTCCAACATGGATCACCCCTGGCACCAGCACACCAATGCCGGCCAGGTGCTCTCCATCAGCGGCGGCGACGCGGCTTATGCGAATCTCTATACCAAAAGCCCGGCCTGGAAGGATGTGGTGATCATCCCCAAGATGGGGACCGTCAAAATGCTGATGCCGGTGCTGGATTACTGCGGCATGGCCATGTTCCACTGCCATATCCTGGAGCACGAAGACATCGGGATGATCGGCATCTGGGACATCGGCATGGACGCCATGGGAAGGTAATTTATAATCCTGCCGCGGACCTCAGCGGCAGGATTATTATTGAAAGAAAGGGGCCGCGGGCTTCAGCCGGCGGCCTTTTTTCTGCCGCAATAATTCCCTCTGGCTCGAACTTTGTCTTTTCGGCTACCTGCCTTTGAGATATATTCACCCTATCATTAAGCGGCAGGTGGCAACCATGGCAGTGCGGTTGGAAATCGGCTGGCGGCCCGAGCTCACGGATGCGGAAGGGGAGGGGGTGCGGCGCCAGGCCCGGGAGTATTTCGGGTTGGAAGTGGAGCAGGTCCGGGTGCTCCGGGTCCTGATGCTGGACCTGGACCTGGCCCCCGAGGAACTGGAGAGCGTGCGCACCGGCATCTTCACCCATCCCACCACCCAGGTCTCGGATTATGTTCCTCTGGCCAAGGATTTCGACTGGGCCATCTGGGTGGGCTTCCGGCCCGGGGTGCGGGACACCGCGGGCGCAGTGGCCCGGGAGGCCGTCGCGGCCTTTCTGTCCCGGGAACTGCCGCGGGAAGCCGCGGTGTACACCTCCAAGCTTTACCTGTTCTCCGGCCCCCAGCTCACCGGCCCCCAGATGACCCGGGTGGCCCGGGAGTTGCTGGCCAACGACATGATCCAGGAGTTCCGCCTCTATTCCCGGGAAGAATGGGACTCCGCCGCGGGGGTGGGGATCATCCTCCCCCGGGTGGAGCTGGCCCATGAACCCCAGGTAGCGGTCTTTGAGCTGGACTCCCTGGAGAGCCTGCGCCGGATCAGCCGGGACCGGTATCTCGCCCTCCGGGATGCGGACCTGCCCATCATCCTGGATTATTTCAAGCGCCCGGAGGTCCTGGCCCGGCGGCGGCAGGCGGGTCTGGGGCCGCCCACCGACGTGGAGCTGGAGTACCTGGCCCAGGCCCGGAGCGACCACTGCAACCACAACACCTTCCGGGGGCGCTTCCACTACCGGGACCTGGCCACCGGAGAGACCTTCGTCCTCGTCAGCCCCTTCAAGGAGTGCATCGAAGCCCCCACCCGGGAAATTTCCTGGAAGAAGTCCTGGGTGGTCTCGGTGCTCTGGGACAACGCCGGGGTGGGGCAGTTCGATGACGAGTACTCTTACGTCATCAAGGGGGAGACCCACAACTCCCCCTCCAACCTGGAGGCCTACGGCGGGTCCCTCACCGGCATCGTGGGCGTGTACCGGGACCCCATGGGCACCGGCAAGGGTGCCCGGCTCATCGCCGGGCTTTACGGCTTCTGCGTGGGCCCCCGGGACTACCCCGGCCCCCTGAAGCCCCGGCTCCATCCCCGGCGGCTGCTGGACGGGGTCATCGCCGGGGTCAAGGACGGCGGCAACAAAAGCGGGGTGCCCACTGCGAACGGCGCCCTGTACTTTGACGAGACCTACCTGGGCAAATGCCTGGTCTTCGTGGCCGCGGCGGGGCTGCTGCCCAAAGAGATCAAAGGGGAGCCCGGGGCCAAAAAGGCGGCCCGGCCCGGCGATCTCATCTTCATGTGCGGCGGGAGGGTGGGGAAAGACGGCATCCACGGGGTCACGGCCTCCTCGGAGGTGGCCTCTCCCGGCACGCCCGCGGGCCACGTGCAGATCGGCGACCCTTACACCCAGAAAAACCTCCATGACTTCCTCCTGGAGGCCCGGGACCAGGGCCTCATCAACTTCATCACCGATTGCGGCGGCGGCGGGCTGTCTTCCGCGGTGGGGGAGTCGGCCCAGATGGCCGGGGGCTGCGAAGTCTGGCTGGAGAAGGTGCCCCTGAAGTACCAGGGGCTGGACCCCTGGGAGGTCTGGGTCTCCGAATCCCAGGAGCGCATGGTGGTGGGCATCGCGCCGGAAGGCGAAGCCGCTTTCCAGAGGCTGGCCCGGAAGCATGCCGTGGAGGCCACCGTCATCGGCCGCTACACCGACCGGGGGGTGTTGGAAGTCAGGTACCAGGGCCGCGCCTGCGCCCACATGGACCTCTCTTTCCTGGAGGAGGATTTTCCGCCCTGGGAATTTGAGGCCGAATGGCTGCCGCCCTCGCTGCGCCTCACCGAGCCGGTGCTGGCGGACCCCGCGGACCACCTGCAAGTGCTCCTGGCCATGCTGGACCGGCCCAATCTCTGCTCCCGGGAGTGGATCACCCGGCAGTACGACCACGAAGTCCAGGGGACCAGCGTACTGAAACCGCTGGCCGGCAAGCGCCTGTCGGTGCCCGCCGACGCCGCGGTGCTGCGCCCCCGGCTGGACTCCCAACGGGGTCTGGCTCTGGCCCTGGCCCTGAACCCGGCCTACTCCAGGATTGACACCTACGACATGGCCGCGGTGACCATCGACGAGGCGGTGCGCCGCCTGCTCGCGGTGGGAGGCACCCTGGAACATCTGGGCGGGGTGGACAATTTCTGCTGGCCCAGCGTGGAACACGATGCCGTCAGAAACCCGGACGGGAAGTACAAGGCGGCGCAACTGGTGCGGGCCTGTTCCGCCCTGCGGGACCTGTGCCTGGCCTACGAGATCCCCCTGCTCTCCGGCAAAGACAGCATGTACGTGGACGGCCTGCTGCCCGGGGCCTACGGCGAGATGCACCGGGTGAGCGGGCTGCCCACCCTGTTCTTCACCGCGGTGGGACTGCTGCCGGATTTGCGGCGGGCCCTGAGCCTGGAGTGGAAAAACCCCGGCGACCTCATCTACCTGGTGGGCGAAACCCGGCCGGAGCTGGGGGGCTCCGAGTTTTATGAAATGCTGGGCTACGTGGGGCTCAGCGTCCCCCAGGTGCGGCCTCAAGAGTTTCTGGCGTTATACCGCCAGGTGGAGGCCGCCGGCCGGGAGGAACTGCTGGCCTCCTGCCACGGCGTCTATCGGGGCGGCCTGCTGGCGCATCTCGCCCTGACCTCCCTGGCCGGGGGGCTGGGGGCGGAGTTGGACCTGAGCGCGGTAGCCCGGGAGGCCCCAAATTACGCGGCCCTGTATTCGGAGTCCGCGGGCCGCTTCCTGGTGAGCGTGGACCCGGCCCACCGGCAGCGCTTCGAAGAACTTTTTAAAGACCAGCCCTGCTGCCTTTTAGGATTGGTGAGCCCGGAACCCACCCTCAAAGTCGCCCGGGGTGGCCGGACCCTGCTGGAGGCCGCTCTGGAGACCCTGGCAAATGCCTGGCAGCGCCGCTTCGGAGACCTGATTTGAGCTCAGCGGTTTTTATGATAAAATTTATGTATTCACGTCTTGCGTTTGGCGAGAGTTTATTTTGTTCACGCCAAGACGCTAAGGCGCAAAGGATGATAAACCGCCAAGGATGTATTTATGCACGCCGAGATGCTGATACTGCGCTTCCCCCAGGACGTGGTGGACCAACCCATCATTTACCGGTTGGTCAAGGACTATGACCTGCAATTCAATCTGCTGAAGGCCACCATTTACCCCCGGAAGGAAGGGGTCATCGTCATGGAGCTCCGGGGGCATCCTAAGAACTTCCGCCGGGGGGTCAAGTATCTCCGGGACTCCGGCGTCAAGGTGCAGCGCGCCGCCCGGGACGTACGGCGGGTGGAGGAGCGCTGCTACCAGTGCGGCACCTGCACCGCGGTCTGTCCCACCGGGGCTCTGTACGTCCAGCGCCCGGGGATGGAAGTGTTGTTCGACGCCGGCAAGTGCAGCGCCTGCGAGCTCTGCTGCCCGGTCTGCCCGGCCCGGGCCATGGAGGTCCGGCTGGACCGCAGCGCCATTTAAGGCGGTTTTCGGGTTCCGGTAAAAGAGAAAAAACAGAGAAATATCCATTTGAACTTTAAACTGGTATAAATTTGGCCCAAAGCCTTGCTCCTCTTTTTCATCAGCGCTTACTCCGCCATCACCTCCTGCGTCTACTTCCTGCTGCCCCTGTACCTGCAAGGGGGGCTTCATTTCACCGGGGCCCAGATCGGGCTCCTGTATGCGGTGCTCAGCATCAACGCCATCCTGGTGGCCTTTCCGGTGGGGGTTACCGGCGACCGCTATCCGGCCCGGGTCCTGACCCGCCTGGGACTTCTGGGCACGGCGCTCTGCCTCTGGGGCCTGGCCGCGGTTTCCCGTTTTTGGCCCTTTCTGGCGGTCTTCTGGGGCTTCGGCGTCAGCCTCCAGCTCTTCCGGCAGTCTCTGGATATCCTGCTGTTTAAAGAGACTCCCGACGATCAGGCCCGGCGCTTCGGGGAGTACAACGCGGTGCGCATGGGCGGCATGGTGGTGGGGGCCGTGGCCGGCGGGGTCATTTATTACACCGTGAGCTTTCCCGCGACGCTCAGACTTTTCGGGGCCGGGGTTATGCTTCTCCTTTTCGGCACGACGCGGCTGCCCCTGACCGCCGGGGTCCGGACCCCCATCCTGCAATACGGCCGGGACCTGCTCACCCGGCCGGTGCTGTTCTTTGTCTCCTGGCTGTTCCTCTTCACCCTCCACTGGGGGGCGGAGGCCACCAGTCTGGCCCTCTTCCTGGAGCGGAACCTGGGCCTGGCCCCCCTGGGCGTGGGCTTTTACATGGCCGGGGAATTTGCGGTGGTCTCGGGCACCGCGATGCTTTACGGCCGCTTCTGGGCCGGCCGCTTGAAGCCCCTGACCTTCATTGCCGTGGCCCTGGTGTTCTCCGGCTGCGGCCATATCCTGATGTGCTACCCCAGTCTTCCCTGGTCCTTCGCCATGCGGGCCGTACACGGCTTCGGCGACGGGCTTATCCTCATGGAGACCTACACCACCGTGGCCCGCCTCTTCCACGTGGACCGCATCGGGGGCAACGCCAGCTTTGTTTTCCTGGCCACCACCCTGGGGATCTTCGCGGGGTCTCTGATCTTCGGGCCCCTGGGGGCCGCCTACGGCTACCAGTGGCCCCTCATCATCAGCGGGGCCCTGAGCCTGGCGCTGCTCCCTATGGCGTATGCGGGGCTAAAAGAATAATTTTTGGGAGGAAGTCAGGGGCAGATGGCCCTGTCCCTTGGGAAACCTGGGGAGGCGGGCTTAAATCCCGAATTCCCAGGTCAGAAAAGTGGATACCGACTGGCAGTATTGTCAGGGGCTTATTTCCGCGAGCGTATCCTTTCCAGCAAATCCGTAGTGGAATACCCCGGCACGAAGGGTAGTGCCAGGACCCGGCCGCCCCGGGCCTCCACCACTTCCCGGCCCGCGATCTCGCCGAGCTGGTAGTCGCCGCCTTTCACCAAAATATCAGGCTGAAGCGCAGTGATGAGCTCCAGGGGGGTGTCTTCGTCAAAGAGGACCACCCGGTCCACACAGGCCAGGGCCGCCAGCACCCGGGCCCGGTCCGCCTCTTTAGTGACGGGACGCCCCGGGCCCTTGGCCAGGCGCTGCGCAGAGGCATCGGTGTTCACCCCGATGATGAGGGCGTCCCCCAGGGAACGGGCCTCCTCCAGGCCGCGCACGTGGCCCGGGTGGAGGAGATCGAAGCAGCCGTTGGTGAAGACCACCTGTTTTCCTTGGCCCTGTTGGTCCCGGACCCAGGCTGCCGCGGCCTCCCGGTCCACCATCTTATGGCCGGTGTTGCATTCGCCCATGGAAATCCTTTAACAGCGTAAGGGAAATAGCACAGAAGGGTTCAAGGTTCGACTTTCAAAGTTCAAAGCAGGGCTCGCCGGGAAAAATACCTTTGAACCCAGAACTTTGAACTATTCTTATTCATGCCGCACCCGGGCCGCGGTGAGGACCTCCACCCGGGCCGCCCCGGCCCGCTTAAGCACCCGGGCGCACTCCCGGGCCGTGGCCCCGGTGGTGAACAGGTCGTCCACCAGCAAAACCTTTTTTCCTTTAACCAACGTGGGCTCCGGCACCGCAAAGGCCCCTTTCACATTTTCCCGGCGCTCCCCGGGGTTTTTCAGCGTCACCTGGGGCACGGTGTGGCGCACCCGGACCACCGCTTCCCGGCCCAGCCGCTCCCCAGGAAAGGCCTGGGCCAGGAGCCAGGACTGGTTGAAGCCCCGCTGTTTGAGCCGCCGGGGGTGCAGGGGAACCGGGGCGATGAGGTCGGCGCCGGTGGCCAGTTCCAGGCAGTGCGGGGCTTGAAGCCAGTTTTGCATGAGGGGCAAGAAGGCCAGCCGGCGGCTGAACTTGAAGCGCTTGACGGCCTCGGCAACCGGCCCCTCATAGAGGGCCGCGGCCCGGGCCCGCTCAAAGGGGGGCGGGTCGGTCAAGCAGTCGCCGCAGAGGCGGTCGCCGCCATCGCTGTCCTGGAAGACCCGACCGCAGCAGGTGCAGAGGGGGCTGGCCACCCAGGCTATCTGCCCTTCGCAGTCCGGGCAGACGGCCTGGGCCGCGCTCTCTCCCACCGCCACCCCGCAGAACAGGCACATGCGGGGCAGGAAAAATTCCAGGACGGTGAGGCCAAATCTCTTAAGCCGCATGCTGGGTTTGGAAACCGAGTAATGGTGCGCAGTGCGCACCCTACATGTATTTTTGCAGGAGGGGGTTGGGGGGAACCCGGCTTTTCCCAAAAAGCGGGGTTCCCCCAGGTCATGTCTCATTATGGAGGCGCCGGGGGCGGCGGCTCTACATATTAATTTTCTCCATTCACAGTCCCGCCAGTTTCTGGGCCAGGGCTTCGGCGTCGATGAAGAGGTTATCGACGGCGGGGTCCCGGAGTCCCGCGGCCCGGGCGATGAGTTCGGCTTCTCGCCGGGTGATGAGGTCCCCGGGGCCGTGGGTGTCGGTGTTGACCAAGAGCGAGGCGCCCACCTCCAGGGCGATGCGGGCCACGTGGCCGTTGGCCAGGCAGTGCCCTTTCCGGGCGGAGAGCTCCAGGTAGATGCCCCGCTCCCGGGCCAGGGCGGCTTCCTCCACGGTGATGAGGCCGGGGTGCGAGAGGATGTCGATATCCGCTTCGATGGCCGCCCGGTTGGTCCCCGGGGCCACGGGCTCCGCCAGGGTCTCGCCGTGCACGATGATGAGAGGCACGCCCAGGGCCCGGGCCTGGGTGGTGAGGGGCCCGATGAGGGCCGGCGGCAGATGGGTGAACTCCAGCCCGGGGATGAGGTAAGGGGGCACTCCCCGGTTGAGGCTGAGGGCCGCGGCCTTCAGGCGGTGGAAGACCACCTCGTAGTTGGAGGCGTCCACGTGGTCGGTGATGCCCAGGTAACGGTAGCCCTTCACCTGGGCCCGCCGCCACAGCTCCGCGGGCAGGAGTTCGCCGTCGCTGAACAGGGTGTGGGTGTGCAGGTCGATCATAAAGGCGGTTTTTGGTTTTTCGTTTTTGGTTTTTGGTAAAAAAAGGGGAAAACGAGAATATGCTCTTATAGCATGATTTAAAAGGGGATATCCAGAATCAAATGAATTATTTTACCATTCTTGCGAGTGGCAGGGGGGGCTAAGACGAATACCTGGCGGTTATCTCTGTTGTTTAACTAAAAACGCAAAACCAAAAACTAAAAACAGTATTTAAGCTACATCTTGTACTTGCCGAAATCTTCGGGGTCGAGGCTCTCCAGGATTTCAGTCCACTTCTTGGCGTCTTCCGTGGTGATGGCCTCCTGGGCCGACAGGTCCACCCGGCGGGCCTTGGAAATCACCACTTCCGCCATGAAGATGGGGGCCTTGGTGCGCAGCGCCAGGGCGATGGCGTCGCTGGGCCGGGCGTCGATGCTGATCTCCTTGCCGTCCCGCACCAGGTAGATGAGGGCAAAGTAGGTATTGTCCCGGAGGTCGCAGACCTCCACCTTGGTCACCTGGGTCTCCATCACTTCCATGATGTTCTTCAGCAGATCGTGAGTCATGGGACGGGAGAACTTGATGTTTTCCAACTCGCTGGCAATGGCCGTCGCCTCCAGCAACCCGATCCAGATGGGGACGGCCTTGTCCGACGCCACATCCTTCAGGATCATGATGGGGCTGTTGGTGAAGGGATCGATGGTCAGTCCGGAGACCGTCATTTCTCTAAACATGATACCTCCTCGGGGCATGTCGAGAGGCACGCCGCCTGATGTTGCTGGGTTACGGCGGAGGCACCCACCAAGCTGCCTTTCAGGGAATGGGGATGCGCCTCGGTGATTCTTAACCTCACCAGGCGCCCCGAAAGCGCCGACGGCCCGGAAAAGTTCACCACCTGATTGGTCCGGAGGCGGCCGCAAAGCTGTTCCTCCCCGCGGCGACTCCAGCCTTCCACCAGCACCTCCCGGACCTGCCCCACCAGACGCCGGTGTACCTTCATCGTAAGCTCATCCTGCAAGCTTTGCAAGTGCGCCAATCTCTCGGCCTTCACCTCTTCGGGCACCTGGTCCGGGAAGCCGGCGGCCCGGGTCTGGGGCCGGGGCGAATATTTAAAGGAATATGATTGATCAAACCCCACTTCCCGCATCAGGTCCAGAGTCTGGGCAAAATCTGCGTCCGTCTCCCCGGGAAAACCCACGATGAGGTCGGTGGACAGGGCGATGTCAGGGCAATGCCGGCGCAATAACGCGACCTTCTTTAGATATTCCTCCCGGGTGTAGCCGCGGTTCATGGCCTGAAGAATCCGGTTGGCCCCGGCCTGGACCGGTAGGTGCAAATGTTCACAGAGTGCCGGGAGTTCCGCAAAGGCCCCCATCAGGTCTCGGGAGAGGTCCCGGGGGTGGGAAGTGGCGAAGCGCAGGCGGGCGAGACCGGGGAACCCGGCGACGCGACGCAACAGGTCCGTAAAAGTCACAGGCTCCGCCAGCCCCCGGCCGTAGGAGTTGACGTTTTGCCCCAGCAGGGTCACTTCCCGGCCGCCCCCGGCCAGGAAGGCCGCGACCTCCTCGAGAATCTCCCTGGGCTCCCGGCTCATTTCCCGGCCCCGGACGTAGGGCACCACGCAGAAGGAACAATAATTGTCGCAGCCCTGCATGATGGTGACCAGGGCCTGGGCCGGGGCCTGGGTCCAGCGCCGCTTTACCGCCGGGAAACCCTGGTCCAGGGCCAGGTGGAAGGGCTTTTCCCCGGAACCGGCCCGGCGCACCATCTCCGGCAGGCGGTAAATGCCCTGGGTGCCGAAGACCAGGTCCAGATGGGGGACGGCGGCCAGCAGGCGCTCACCCTCCTGCTGGGCGACGCAGCCGCCCACGCCCAGGATGAGTTGGGGTCGCCGTCTCTTCAGCTTCCTTAAGCTCCCCAGCAGGCTCCGGACCTTTTCCTCGGATTTCCGGCGAATGGCGCAAGTATTGATGAGGTAGAGGTCGGCTTCCTCGGCCAGGTCGGTCAGGACGAAGTCGTCCGCCAGCACCTGGGCCATGAGCTCGGAGTCGGCCACGTTCATCTGACACCCGAAGGTCCGGATGTATAGTTTCTTTTTCGGCAGCGCCATGCCTTTTATTTATTCGAAACTCCGCCCGATGTCAACTCCAACCCGGCGCGCCCCTGGACAGCGCCGGAGAGCTGGAGTACAATGCGCCCTGGCGCAATAGTGAGCGTTGAGCCGCGGGCGTATTGATAACAACTGGTTAGTCACCTTTGCAGGCACTGACAACTGAAAACTGGGAACTGACAACATGATTCCGCTGCGCGGGGCGTCGGCCCGGCAGAGATGGCCCTGGGTCACCCTGGGGCTCATCACCGCCAACCTGCTGGTTTATCTGTATATGATCTACCTTGGTCCCCAGGGGACCGAGGCCCTTTTCTGGCAGAAGGGGGCGGTGGCCTCGAAATTGAGCCACCCCAAGCTTCTCAGCTCCCTTCAGGCCCTGCGCTTGATTCCCACCATGTTCAGCTCCCTGTTCCTGCACGCCGGTTGGTTTCATCTGGCCGGCAACATGTGGTTCCTCTGGGTTTTCGGCGAAGCCCTGGAGGATGATCTGGGGCATGGGAGGTTTCTGGCCTTCTATCTGTTCTGCGGGTTCTTTGCCGGTCTGTTCCACGTGTTGGCCGCGTCCCGGGTGTCCGTGCCGCTCATCGGGGCCAGCGGCGCCATTGCCGGGGTCCTGGGAGGGTACCTGCGGCGGCTTCCCAAGTCGCCCATTCTCACCGTGGTGTTCTGGCGTCTGAAGCCGGAATTCACTCACATCCCGGCCTTCGTCTGGCTGGCCCTGTGGCTGGCGCTGCAATTCTACGGACTGCGCCAGGGCGGCACCGTGGCCTGGATGGCTCACCTGGGGGGATTCTTCATGGGGTTGCTCACCGTGCCCCTGTTCACCCCGTGGCGCCTGGCGCCCGCGGTTGCCAACCCCAAACCCTCCAAAGCGGCTGCCAAAGGCAGGGGAAAGAAGAAAAAGAAATAGCGGCGAACTCGCCCGCGAGAGGAGCAAATCAGGAGGTCTTATGCAGTACGGCGAAGGGCGGTTGGGCCGGGTTTTTGTCTTGCGCCTGGAGGAGGGAGAAACATTAAATGATACCATCGAAGCCTTTGCCCGGGAGCAGGGCGTCGAGCGGGCCATGGTGATTTACCTGGGGGGCGCCCAGGATGGCAGCCGGGTGGTGGTGGGGCCCGAAGCCGGCCGGGGAGAGGCCGTCATTCCTCTGGTGCACGCCCTCAGCGGCACCCAGGAGGTGCTGGCGGTGGGGACCCTGTTTCCCAGCGACGCAGGCGTTTCCACCCTCCATATGCACGGGGCTTCAGGCCGGGAAGGGGGGGCCACGGTGGGCTGCACCCGGGCCGGAGTCAAGGTCTGGCTGGTGGGCGAAGTGGTTCTCCTGGAAATCCTGGGCACCGGCGCCCGGCGCCGGAAAGATGAGCGGACCGGCTTTCAACTCCTGAAGATCACCTAAAAATCCCGGGGCGCACCCGTTTCGGTGGTCCTGGAAGGGCATCTGCGTCCCCGGGGGGTC
>Ga0315268_10002739_pt1 | contig 19713 bp, 18 predicted proteins | sample C1_top_MG_FD_204535 | JGI IMG/M metagenome (GOLD analysis project Ga0315268, IMG submission 204535) | Sediment microbial communities from Yellowstone Lake, YNP, Wyoming, USA - C1_top | ecosystem: Environmental > Aquatic > Freshwater > Lake > Sediment | place: USA: Wyoming | collected 2017-08-01
TCAGGTCACATGGAGCAACAAATGGACGCGAATCAAAATGGTATTCCCAAGAGCGCGATGGCAGTGATGGCGCATCCCGATGATACCGAGTTCACTGTGGCCGGCACAGTTGCCAAGTGGGCGCAAGCGGGATGTAAGGTCGTCTATGTGCTGTGCACGAGCGGCAATGCCGGTACCCAAGAGCCGGGTATGACTCCCGGAAAAATCGCGGCCATCCGCGAAGAAGAACAACGCGCGGCGTGCCGCGTGCTGGGGGTGAAAGAGGTTGTGTTCCTGCGATACGACGACGGCGTACTCCAGCCCACACTCGAGTTGCGCCGTGAACTCGTGCGACAAATCCGGCGTTTCAAACCGGAAGCTGTCATCACAGGTGACCCGACCAATCTGTTTTTCGGCGAAGATTACATCAATCATCCCGATCATCGCGCGGCGGGCCAAGCAGCTATTGATGCTGTGTTCCCGGCAGCGTCTATGCCGTTGCTCTGGCCGGAAGATGGCGAGCCGCATCGCGTCCGGTGGGTCTATGTCAGCAGTTCCAGCAAGCCGAATGTCTGGGTGGATATTTCGAGCACGCTTGAGCTCAAGATCGAGGCGTTGCGCCAGCATGCAAGTCAGATGGGTGATTGGAACCCGGCTGACATGATTCGCCAATGGGCCGCCGAGACCGGTCAAGAAAAAGGTCTGGCCTACGCCGAAGCGTTCCGGCGCATGACGCTCGAACCACCACCAGAATCCTGACAACAGTTGCACAGTCGCGCTGATACTGGCGTACGCGCACCGCAATCAAAAATCCGAAATCCAATATGCGAGAACTGATATACGGACGTAATGCAGTTTATGAATGTCTGCGCGCCGGCCGGCGCGATGCGTTCAAGCTCATCGTGGCGGAAGGCACGCAAGAAAAGGGCGCGCTGGCGTCCAGTCTCCAGCTTGCCAAAGAGAGACACGTTGTTGTCCAGCGCGTGCCGCGCACGCAACTCGACAAAATCAGCGAGGGCCATCAGGGCGTGGCGGCAGAGGTGAGTGGCTATCCGTACATCGCACTGGATGACTTGCCCAGTCCGGGACAAGCGCCTCTCTTGCTTGTGCTGGATTGCATCCAGGATCCACAGAATCTTGGCACGTTATTGCGGACGGCAGAAGCGACTGGCGTGAATGGCGTGATCATAGCAGAGGACCGAGCGGCCAGCGTGACGCCGGCAGTCGTGAACGCCTCATCCGGCGCGACGGAACATTTGCGCATTGCGCGCGTCACCAACATCACACGCGCGCTTGAAAAATTGAAGGAATCTGATATCTGGGTGGTCGGTTTAGACGCTTCGCGTGCGCCCGGTGCGCAGGATTACACGGCGGTGGACTTGCATGGGGCGCTGGCCATCGTCGTCGGAAGCGAAGGACAAGGCATCCGCCGATTGGTGCGTGAAACGTGTGATGTTATGGTCAATCTGCCGATGCTGGGCAAGGTCACTTCACTCAATGCAGCGGTCGCAGGCTCAATCATGCTTTACGAAACGTTGCGCCAGCGTAGGGGAAAAGCAAGCTAATTCGCCCGCACCAACCATTCCCATATATTTTACATTCGTCATAAGGTGATACTCGCGTAGGCCAAACGCCAGTTGACAAGCCACTGCGCTTGGGCGTATACTGAGGTCGAGAACGAATGGAGGCAAGACCCTTGCCTGTTGCCGCTGTGGTCGCGAAACTGAATAGGAGTCTGATTGGAACACGATAGCCGATGGCTACGTGTTTTTTTGTTCCCGTCAGGGAGCCATTCCAACATATTCAGGAGGAAGATATGGATTCAGGCATGATCGGCAAGATCGAAAAAGCGATTCGGTACGCGCAAGAGACCGAACGCTTCCAATTCCAAAAATTCTCGGTACAGGTGCGTGGAGATCACAACATGCACACCGTCTCTTTTGATGATGGCAAGTTGGCTTGCACGTGCGAGTTTTATGGAACGCGCGGCGCTTGCAGCCACACGATTGCGATTGAAAAAGTTTTGGGCGAGATGCTGCCCGGAGCGATTCCTTCCGTGATGAGCCGGCGCTAACAACTGAATACGCAAGACAGCGGGCGAGGAACTCTCCTCGCCCGTTTTTTTGTCGGGCGATAGGTTGCGTGGTATACTCGGCTCACTTTTTGAACGGAGCATGTCGTGAAGCGTTGGCAATTCTGGCTGGGCGTGGCGATCAGTGCCATACTGTTGTGGTGGGCGCTGCGCGGCCTCAAGCTAGCGGATGTGTGGCAAGCTATCCAACATGCAAACTACTGGTGGATTCTCCCCGGTGTTGCGGTCTATTTTTTTGCAGTGTGGGCGCGAACGTGGCGTTGGCATTATTTGTTGCGCCCGCTCAAGCGCATTCCTCTCCGCGAATTGTTCCCCGTCGTCGTGATCGGCTACATGGGCAACAACGTTTACCCGGCGCGCGCCGGCGAAGTGATCCGCGCTTACGTGCTCAAGCGCAAGCAGAACGTCAGCGTCAGCGCGAGCCTGGCGACCATCATCGTCGAGCGCATCTTTGATGGCATCGTGATGCTCATCTTTGTATTGGTGGCATTGCCGCTTGCGCCTAGTCTTCCCGACTGGCTGAGGCGCGTGGTGATTCTGGGCAGCGTAGCGTTCTTTGGCGCGTTGATCGTATTCCTGGTGCTCGCCAGTGCGCCCAAGCGGTTTGCGCCTGTGTATAATTGGTTGTGTGTGCGCTTCGTCCCGGCTCGCTTGCGACCCAGCGTGCTTGGTATTCTGGATCGCTTTGTCGAGGGGCTGGCGTGCTTGCGCAGTCCATTTGACCTGCTGATGATTTTCGTCACGTCGCTGGTCATCTGGCTGACGGAAACGGTCAAGTACTGGTTCGTGATGCACGCCTTTCCGGGCCACGGCTTCCCCGTGTCGTTCTTTGCGCTCATGTTGATGAACGGCGTGGTCAACCTGGCGACGACGATTCCTTCTGCGCCGGGGTACGTGGGCACGTTCGACACGCCGGGCATCGCCATTCTCCAAGAGTTCGGTGTGGAGGCGGCAACGGCGGCCGGCTACACACTGGTTCTTCACGCGGCGTTGTGGCTGCCCATCACTCTGCTAGGCGCGTGGTATCTGGTGCATGAGGAGCTGCAGTGGAGTGATTTCAAACAGGCGGAACAACTCATCGAACATCATGCACCGTCGTAGGAGTTGAGATTCATGGAAATTTCAAAACTCACCCAAGCAGCAGACGGCCTTTGTCAAGATCTGGATCAAGGCATCTTCGTTCCTTTGTTAGAGGCCGATATAGCTGCATATCTCTATCACCGTTTAGTGCTAGCAGAAGTTCCCATACCGACTATTCACCTTGACACACGAATCATAGGTATCCCGCAGTTTAAGTATGATCTGGTGATCGGCTCTGTGAAACTTGATTCAGAGGCAGAACGCGCTGCGGTAAATTACCCTCAACTTGTCGTTCAGATAAAGCTGTTTCCTCAATGGGGGTTTACCCATCAACAGCATCGTGTTCATTACCGGCATGTAGTCGAAGATGATATTGCATCATTTAGACTATTGCGAGCCAACTTTCCCAATTGCAAGTGTTGCGAGCTTTTAGCTGACAGCCATAGAGGGGACCTTCACGGTTATCTACGGGGTCAAGATAGATCAGCTCAGTCAACAAGAATTGATCGAGTTTGCAAGCTTGCTGCAAAAGCGGGAATATCAGTGGACTGGCTGCATCCAGCGAACCAGACCAAAACTGTGTCCAAGTGGTGGTCAGCTGAATGAAGATAGGAATTATCGGCGCAGGCGCGGCGGGATTGGCGGCTGCCTACGATCTCACTCGTGCTGGACATTCAGTTACGATTTACGAAGCGACCCCGTCCGTCGGCGGATTGGCTGGCGGATTCAAAGCGCCGCATTGGGATTGGACGCTCGAAAGGTTTTACCATCACTGGTTCGCCTCGGACACAGCCATGCTCGGCCTCATCAAAGAACTGGGCTGGACGGACCGCGTTCTTTTTCCTCGTCCGTACACCGCGGTGTATTACAAAGACAAGTTTTACACGCTCGACTCATACGTCACGGCGCTCACATTCTCTCTGCGCAACTTTTCACTGTTCGATGTAATGCGCTTTGGGCTGGGCGGTGTATATCTGAAACTCACCCCGTGGTGGCAGCCGTTGGAAAAGGTGACGGCGGACGAATGGATGAGCAAGTGGTTTGGCCCGCGTGTGTATGGAACCCTGTGGAAGCCGCTGCTTATCGGCAAGTTTGGCGAAGAGAACCTAAGCGTGGTCAACATGGCATGGATGTGGGCCAGGCTCAAGGCCCGCACCACGCGGCTGGGCACTTTTGTCGGTGGCTTTCAGGCGTTCTTTGATGCGTTGGCCGATCAGGTGCGCAAGCAAGGAGCAGAGATTCGACTCAACTGTCAAATTTCAAATATCAGACCACAAACGACAAATGGCAAGGCGCAGTTGGCCGTCCAGGCAACAGATGGGGAGACGATTTACGATGCGGTGATCGCGACGACATCGCCGCGATTGCTGACCAGGCTCGCGCCAGAATTGCCTGCGTCGTACACTGAGCAATTGCTGAAACTCAAGTCAATGGGCGCGGTGGTGCTGATTCTTTCGCTCAAGCATCAGTTGAGCGAGGATGGCATTTACTGGCACAACCTGCCCAAGGGCGAGGGCTTTCCGTTCCTGGCGCTGTGCGAGCACACCAACTTTGTCAAGCCAGAATACTTTGGCGGCGACCACATCGTTTATTGTGGCGACTATCTCTCGCCTGACCACGAATATTTTCGGCTTTCTCAGGATGAACTGCTCGCGCGCTTTCTGCCGTCACTCGCACGCTTCAATCCTAAATTCGATCTGTCGTGGGTCAATCAATCATGGCTGTTCAAGGAAGCATACGCACAGCCTGTACCGCCTGTGAACCACTCGCGCAACATCCCTGATGTGCGCACACCGATCCCCAGGCTGTATCTGGCTTCGATGAGCCAGGTGTACCCGTGGGATCGCGGCACGAATTACGCGGTGGAGTTGGGACGGCGAGTGGCGCGTTATGTTGTGGAAGATGAAAAATCTCGCAGCGCGTGATGCGGCAAACGACACGCTGAACCAGAATAGGAGCAGACCATGAGAACCATCACCGTTATTGGAGTCGGCTATGTCGGCCTGGTAACTGGCACATGCTTTGCCGACCTGGGCAACAAGATTGTCTGCCTGGATATTCAAGAGGAGCGCGTCGCCAACCTCAAGAAAGGTATCATGCCGATCTATGAGCCTGGGCTTGAGGAGATGGTCGCACGTAACGTCAAGGCCGGACGGCTGTCGTTCACTACGTCGTATGCCGACGGCATCAGGGACGCAGAGTTTGTGTTCATCGCCGTCGGCACGCCATCGGACGTGGACGGCGAAGCCGATTTGCAGTATGTGCGCGCGGCAGCCGAATCGGTCGCAGAAGTGATGGACCACCCGCTCATCATCGTCAACAAGTCCACGGTGCCAGTGGGCACCGGCGACTGGGTGGCCGACATCGTCAAGGCGAAGCAAAAGTCGCCTGTGCCGTTCAGCGTCGTCTCGTGCCCCGAGTTCCTACGTGAGGGCACGGCCATCACTGATTTCATGAATCCCGACCGCATCGTGCTGGGCAGCCTGGACAAGGAAGCCGCGAATCGCGTGGCCGAGCTTCACCTGCCGCTGCGCACCACGCTCGTCGTCACCGACCTGCGCACGGCCGAGATGATCAAGTATGCCAGCAACGCTTTCCTGGCGACCAAGATCAGCTTCATCAACGAGATCGCCAATATCTGCGAAGCGCTGGGCGCGGATGTGAAGGAAGTCGCGGCGGGCATGGGCTATGACAAGCGCATTGGCCGGCACTTTCTCGATGCGGGCCTCGGATGGGGGGGGAGTTGTTTTCCGAAAGACGTTAAAGCCCTCGCCCACATGGCGCTCGAAAAAGGTCGCCACCCGCAACTCTTGCGCGCGGTGATGGACATTAACGCCGATCAGCGCCGTGACGTGATCGCCAAGCTCAAGAATGTGTTGGGCGATCTGCACGGCAAGACGATTGGCTTGCTCGGCCTGGCCTTCAAGCCCAACACCGACGACATGCGCGATGCGCCTTCGGTGGACATTGCCCACATGCTCATCTCCAAAGGCGCCAAGGTCAAAGGCTATGACCCGGTGGCGATGACAGTAGCCGGGCGCGTGTTACCCTCTGCGGTTCAACTGGTCGAGACCCCTTATGAGTGCGCGGCTGGCGCAGATGCAGTCATCATCCTCACTGAGTGGAACGAGTTCAAGCAGCTCGACCTGGCACAGATCAAGCAAGCGATGAAGCAGCCTGTCATCATTGATGGCCGCAACATCTACGAACCCAAGATGGTGAGAGAGATAGGCTTTACTTATCGCTGCTTTGGGCGCGGGCATGACACGCAAGGGTAACCTCTTGTGGCCTGGTGACCCTTGCGAAGGTTCAGGCGAATTGCAGATACGCACACCTTCGCAAGGGTCTTTAATTTCATGCTATAATTGCGGCGAACTCTGGCCAAGGAGATTATATGCCGCAAAAAACTGCGTCTCGGGAAAAAACGGCTGTGCGTCGCCCCTACCATGGCAATGGCACGACCAAAGTCGTACTCGATAATGGCCTGACCGTCATCGTGCGCGAATCGCACAACGCGCCCGTCTCTACCTTCTGGTGCTGGTACAAGGTCGGCTCGCGCGTCGAGCGGGCGGGCATCACCGGCATCAGCCATTGGGTGGAGCACATGCTCTTCAAAGGCACGCCCCAATTCCCCAAGCGCGAGCTGGATCGCATGATCTCGCGCGAGGGCGGCACGTGGAACGGCTTTACGTGGCTCGACTTTACAACCTATTTTGAGACGCTGCCCGCCGACCGCTTCGACCTGGCCTTTGCCATTGAGTCCGACCGGATGGTTCACGCCGTCTTTGACCCGAAGCAAGTCGAGTTGGAGCGCACGGTCATCATCAGCGAGCGGCAGGGCAATGAGAATAGCCCGACCTTTTTGCTGGCCGAAGAGGTGCAGGCCGCCGCGTTTCGCGTGCATGGCTATCATCACGAGGTCATCGGCGATCTGTGCGATTTGCAAACCATGACGCGCGAACAGCTCTATCAACACTACCGGGCCTACTATGCGCCGAACAACGCAGTCGCCGTGGCAGTGGGCGATTTCAAAACGGATGACGTTCTCAAAAAGATTCAGGGCGCGTTCGGCAAGATCAAACCGGGGCCCAAGCTGCCCGCCATCAACCGCGCAGAGCCGCCGCAAAAGGGCGAGCGGCGCATCACCGTGGAAGGGCCGGATACGACGGCCTATGTCGAGGTCGCCTATCGCGTCCCGAATGCTGTGCATCCTGACTTTCCCGCGCTCGTCGTGCTCGACGCGATTCTGGCTGGCGCATCGGGGCTGTCCATTATGGGCGGCGGCACCTCCAATGCCAGTTCGCGGCTCTACAAAGCATTGGTAGATACCGAGTTGGCGACCGACGTATCCGGCGGATTGGGCACGACCGTTGACCCGTTCCTGTACAGTCTTTCGGCGACTATCCGCATGGGCCACACGCTCGCCGAAGTCGAAGCCGCGCTCGATGCAGAACTCGCTCGCGCGGTGGCTGAGCCGGTTGCCGAGCAAGAAGTCGCCAAAGCCATCAAGCAGGCCAAGGCGCAATTTGCCTATGGCAGCGAGTCGGTGACCAATCAAGGCTTTTGGTACGGCTTTTCCGAGGTCTTTGCCGATTACACGTGGTTCGAGTCGTATCTCGACCGGTTGGCGGCGGTCGCGGTGGACGACGTTCAGCGCGTCGCCAAGACGTATCTGACCAAAAGCAATCGCACGGTGGGGTGGTACGTGCACAAGCAGTGATTATTAGTGGTCAGTGGACAGTCGGACGAAGGACGAGTGACGAAGTACATGGGAATTGATTCGTCGTTCGTCCTTCGTCTTTCGTTTGGCTGATGGGAAAGAGCATAATGCCATTTGTCCATATCAACGAAGAGGAAGTATTCTACGCCGAGACCCGTTCGCCCAATGCTCGCCTGACGATGGTATTGGTTCACGGTGCGGGCGAAAATCATCTGGTGTGGCCTGCTCAACTTCGGCGCGTGGATGGATTGACTGTCCATGCGCTAGATTTGCCCGGTCATGGCAAATCCAGTGGGCATGGGCGAGCGTCTGTCGAACCGTACGTACAAGTCGTCCGCGGATTCTTGGACGCGCTTGGCGTCGAGCGCGCAGTCATCACCGGCCACTCGATGGGCGGCGCGGTTGCCCAGCAGTTTGCGTTGACCTATCCGACGAGGACAGCCGGCCTGATTCTGATGGCGACCGGGGCAAAACTTCGCGTCGCTCCGCAAATCCTCAATGGCATCTTGACTGACACGACAGCCACGCTTGACTTGGTGACTCGACTTGAATGGGGGCCGAACGCGCCAGAGCAACTGGTTCAACTGGGCCGGATGCAAATGGCCGAGACCAATCCCGAGGTGGCGGCAGGCGACTATGCGGCGTGTGATGCCTTTGATGTGCGAGATCATCTCGGGCAGATTGTCGCGCCGACGCTCGTTATCGGCGGGACAGTGGATCAGATGACTCCTCGCAAGTATGCCGAGTTCCTGGCGGAGAAAATCCCCGGCGCGCAGCTAGTAATTGTTGAGGGTGCAGGGCACATGGTCATGCTGGAATATCCAGATCAAGTCGCGCAGCATGTGGAGCAGTTCCTCGTGACAATTGTGTGAGGCGTGCGTACCTATTGGTGGTCTGTCGTCAGCGGTGGGCGTTCATCAGCCTTTCTCGTGCCAACATCGCCGCTTTTGCGCGATGACTGATTCTATTCTTTTTCTCTTCCGGCAATTCAGCCATCGTGCAGCCATGTTCCGGCATGTAAAACACTGGATCAAACCCGAAACCGTTCGTCCCTTTTGGCTCGAAGGCAATCACGCCATTGCATTGCCCATCGAACGCTTCGACATGTCCGTTGGGCCAGGCCAGCGCAATGACGCAACGAAATCGCGCAGCGCGTTTTTCCCATGGCACACCTTCGAGCGCAACCAACAGCTTTCGGTAGCGGTCGGCGTCGGTCGCGCCTTTTCCAGCATATCGCGCCGAGTAAACGCCTGGCACGCCGCCCAACGCTTCGACCTCAAGCCCGGAATCGTCCGCTAGCGTCAGCAAGCCACTTGCCTGACCATACGCTGCCGCCTTCAATCGTGCGTTTTCTTCAAATGTCTGACCGGTCTCATCCACTTCCGTGGTAATACCTATATCCAATAGTCCACACAGCTCCAGGTTCAGCCCGGCCAGCAAATCTTGATACTCGCGAATCTTGCCAGCGTTGTTGGTTGCCACTAGCAGCCGCATGATCGCCTCCTGCCGGGGCACTATAGCATGGCACAATCGGCCCGTCAAGCAAAACTCTGTGCGCGCGTTGATTCCATGCTTAGGCAACCGCAACTGTCAAGCTCTTACCGTGAGCCTTCAGTGCCGATTTTCTTCAATAAAATCAAGCTTTTTGTGGCATCGGCGGATTACGAAGCGTAGACTTACGTCAACGTTAAAGAAAATGCTTGACATTGCGATAATCATTGTGTTATAATCTCATTACGTTAACCGCCCCCGGCCCGAGCGGCGACGAGGCGCTCCGTATGCGTTATAATGTTTCTGCCCTTCTCAAAGCGCCCGTCGGCGCACAAATTATATTGACGGTTGAGGAAGGTCCGCACCGGCTCGCACAAGACTTGAACGTCGAGTATGTGCGTGGAACACTTAGGCTAACCCGTACCGATCAGCGAGTGCTCGCGCAAGGTCGGATTGAAACGGAGGTGCCAGCCGAATGTGTTCGATGTTTGGAGCCTCTCAACCTGCCGCTTCGCATTCGTATCGAAGAACTGTTCACGCTTTTCCCTGCTTCGCCTGCCGACAAGACTTATCATATCGGTGAAGACGGCTATTTGAACCTGGATCGGCCTCTGGCTGAACTAGTTCAATTGGCAATTCCGATTCAGACGTTATGCCGTCCAGATTGTCGAGGTTTGTGCAGTCAGTGCGGGCAAAACTTGAATGAGGGGACGTGTAGTTGCTCCGACGAAGCTGATGACCCTCGACTTGCAGCGCTTCGCACTCTGCTGAAATAGGAGCCCGTCATGGCCGCCGATACAGTTCGAGATGAACTCGTCGCCGAGCTAATGGAAAAAGCAGAACTGCAAGGTTACCTCACGACCGACGATGTCTTGGAAGCGATGCCGGAGGTCGAAGACTCGATGGAATTGTTCGAGGATGTAATCTTGTTCCTCAAGGAAGCCGGCATTGATATCCCCGACGAAAAAGCGGACCTCGAAGACGAGTTGGCTCTGAAGGATGACGAGCCGGACGAAGAAGAGCGGGAGCCGGAGCCAGACGACGAGTTGATTGACCTTGTGGGCATTTCGAGCGACGACACAGTGGGTCTGTATCTCAAAGAGATGGCGCGTGTCCCGCTGTTGACGACGCAGCAAGAGGTTCAACTGGCTCGACTGCTGGTGAAAGGCCGGTCGGCTTACAAGAAGCTTTCCAAGAACGGCCACAACCTGGACTGGCGCCGAAACCTGGAGAAGGCAATCGAAGAAGGCCGCCAGGCGCGCGAGCATCTCATCAAGGCCAACACGCGGCTGGTCGTTTCCATCGCCAAAAAGTACATTGGCCGGGGCGTGCCGTTCCTCGATCTGATTCAAGAGGGCAATCTGGGCTTGATGAAGGCCGTCGAGAAATTTGACCACACACGCGGCTTTCGTTTTTCGACGTATGCAACGTGGTGGATTCGCCAGACGATCACGCGCGCGATTGCCGACCAGGGGCGGACGATTCGCGTGCCGGTTCACATGAGCGATCGCATCCGCCGCCTGTACAAAGTCTCGCGCGACCTCGAACAATCGTATGGCCGCCAGCCAACGCCGGAAGAGATCGCAGAAGAGCTGGAGGTCGAGCCGCGCAAAGTGCAGTGGATGCTCAAGGTATCGTGGCAGCCGCTCAGTTTGGAGAATCCCGTTGGCGAGGAAGACGATACAGAGCTGGCCAGCTTTATCGAGGATGACACGACGCCCACGCCGACGCAATTGGTGTACAGCAATTTGCTGCGAGAAAAGCTCGACCAGGTGTTGGGCACACTTCCCCCGCGCGAAGCTCGCATCTTGCGCATGCGTTTCGGGTTGATGAACGGACGCAGTTACACACTTGAAGAAGTCGGGCAAAAGTTTGGCCTCACCCGCGAACGCATTCGCCAAATCGAGGGCAAGGCCCTGCGCCGCCTGCGGCATCCCCGCCGCTCGCGACAATTGAGAGATTACCTCATGTGACCAAACAACATGCGTGAGGTGACAGTCGTTTGCGTCAAGAATAATGGTCATGAAGCATCGTTGGAGCCGAGCAAAGTTTACCAGGTGCCTCCAGATGCTCAGGCGACCAGACACGAACTCGTGCGAGTGATAGACGGGTCAGGGGAAGACTATTTGTATCCTGAGGACTATCTCGCGCTATCGAGTTGCCGCAAGTCGCACTGAAAGCCTTTGCGACGGCAGGGGTTACCGGATGAAGCACCCACTGTTTTTCGGAATGATGATGCGCCGCATGACGTGGCTATCGGGCCGCAAGGTTCCTCGATAGCCAACGGTCGCTCCTGCGACGTTTCACCGCCCGCCTGCCTCCGGCAGCGGGCGGTTTTTGTTTCCATTTGTAGTGTGGTAGAATCGCCACTGTTCGTTACGAAGGAGAAGATGCCATGTCAGAAAAAATCCTCGTCTCGGTCGCCTGGCCCTACGCCAACGGCCCGCTTCACCTGGGGCACATCGCCGGAGCCTATTTGCCCTCCGACATCTTTGCGCGCTATCATCGCTTGAAGGGCAATGATGTGCTGATGGTGAGCGGCTCTGACAGCCACGGCACGCCCATCATGGTGCAAGCCGACAAGGAAGGCGCCAGCCCACGGCAAGTGTTCGAGCGCAATCACGCCGGCTTTTTGGAGATGTGGCAGCAGCTAGGCATCAGCTTTGACTTGTTCACGCACACCGATACCGAAAATCATCACCGTGTATCGCAGGACATGTTCCTCAAGTTGCGCGAGAACGAGTACTTGTTCCTGCAAAAGCAGACACAGCTTTACTCGGAAACGTCTCAGCGCTTTTTGCCGGATCGGTACGTCGAAGGCAAGTGTCCCATCTGCGGTTTCGAGAGTGCGCGTGGCGACCAGTGTGATAACTGCGGCAACCTGCTCGATGCAACGCAGCTCATCAATCCCAAGAGCAAAATTGATGGCTCGAGGCCGGTCGTGCGCGAGACGGAACACTTTTTTGTTGACCTGCCTGCCTTCACCGAGCAGATTGTAGATTGGTTGGGTGACAAGGGCTACTGGCGGCCCAACGTGATGAACTTTGTGCTCAACTATCTCAAGCAGGGTTTGCAGCCGCGTCCCATCACGCGTGACTTGGACTGGGGCATTGCTGTGCCCTTGCCTGGTTTCGAAGGAAAACGCCTGTATGTTTGGTTTGAGGCCGTCATCGGTTACCTGTCCGCTTCCATCGAGTGGGCCAAGAACAATGGCAAGCCGGATGTGTGGAAAGAGTGGTGGTACAACCAGGACGCCAAGACCTATTATTTTGTCGGCAAGGACAACATTCCATTCCACGCCATCATCTGGCCTGCCCAGTTGATGGGCACAGAACGTCTTTATGAAGATGACCCGACCAAGACGTTCAACTTGCCGACGGATGTGCCGGCCAACGAATTTCTGAACCTGGAAGGCGCACAGTTTTCCAAGAGCCGCAACTGGGCGGTTTGGGCGCCTGATTTCCTGGCCCGATACGACGCCGATCCGTTGCGCTATTTCCTTACGTCGAATGCGCCCGAGACGCGCGACACGGAATTTACCTGGGCAGATTTTGTCCGCCGCAACAACGACGAGTTGGTGGCGACGTGGGGCAACCTGGTCAACCGCTCACTCTCGTTCACGAACAAGAGCTTTGATAGCAGTGTCCCTCAGCCGGGGCTGATGACCCAGGCCGATGCGCGACTGCTGGCGCAGATTGACGTCTCCTTTGGGCCAATCGGCGATTTGATTGCTGCCTGCAAGTTCAAGCAGGCGCTCGGCGAAGTGATGGCGCTCGCTCGCGACGTGAACAAGTATCTCGACGAAACCGCACCGTGGTTCCAGATCAAGACCGACCGCTCGCGCACGGCGACGACCATGTACGTGGCGCTTCGCGCGATTGACAGCCTCAAGGTGCTGTTTGCGCCATTCTTACCGTTCACCTGCCAGCGGCTTCATCTGATGCTGGGCTATTCGGGCGACCTGCTCGGCAAACAAATCGTGCGCGAGTACCAAGAATCCACGCGCAAACATGCCGCGCTCACCTACGACAGCAGCAGCGTGACGGTGCAGTGGAAGCCGAGCCAGTTGCCGGTGGGCCAAGCGTTCGGCCCGATTGCGCCGCTGTTCGAAAAGCTTGATCCCAAGATTGCCGAAGAAGAAAAAAGTAAACTTGGCAAGCCTAGCGCCGTCTAGCGAACGACCGCTTCGCGTGACTAAAGACGAAGGACGAAAGGCGGAGAGATTCGTCGTTCGTCTTTCGTCTTTCGTCTGGATCATCATTGCGGTCTACCTGAGCCTCGGCACGCTGTACGCGGTCAAGACGCCAGCCTGGCAAGTGCCCGACGAACCCGCGCATTACAACTATGTGCGCTTTATCGCCGAAGGGCGTGGATTGCCGGTGCTTCAGCCTGGTGATTACGACCAGGTCTATCTCGAAAGCATCAAGAGTAACAAGTTCCCGCCCTCCATGCCGATTGACTCGATTCGTTACGAGTCCTGGCAACCGCCGCTTTACTATGTCCTCGCTGCGCCGATTTATCTCGTCACGAACGGCTCTCTTCTCGCGCTGCGATTGTTCTCTGTTATGCTCGGCGGATTTGTCGTCGTCTTGGCGTTCTCGATTGTCCACCGACTGGCGCCAAACTCGCCTACCCTTGCACTGGGCACTGCCGCGTTCGTCGCGTTTGTCCCTCAACACGTGGCGATGATGGCGGGAGCGCAAAACGACAGTCTCGCGGAATTGTTGCTGGCGATGATCGTCTTTCAAATTTCAGACAAGTCCCAAATTTCGAATGAAAAGTGGGTGACGATTGGCGTATTGTTAGGCCTGGCATTGGTAACGAAGGGCACGATCTATATCGCTGCGCCGTTGGTCGCGATGGCAACCTGGTTAGCGTATCGTTCGTTGCCCGCTCTGCGAGCTAGGAAATGGCTAATCAAAAGCGCAGCACTGGTCTCTGTCCCCGCATTGATGATTGCGTTGCCAGTGTGGATTCGTAACGTCGTCGTGTATGGCTGGCCGGATTTTTTCGTTGTAATTCGCCACGATGCTGTCGTCATCGGTCAGCCCACATCTGCCGAGTGGATTGCCAAATTCGGTCTGGGTGGATACCTGAGCCAGTTCATCGCAACTACCTTTCACAGCTTTTGGGGGCAATTCGGCTGGATGGGAGTGCCGATGAATGGGCGATACTATGGCGCGTTGGCATTTCTGTCGCTCGCGGCGTTTGCAGGTTTCGTGTGGTGGTTGATTCCAAATATCAACCCCCCCAAAGAACGGGGGGCAGGCTTTCAAATTTCAAATCCCACAGCACGCTCCGAGAACCCACATTTGAGTTTTGACATTTGGCATTTGATATTTGCCGCCTGGATTCTCTTTGCGGTGCTACTCTACCTCGGCTACAATGTCAAGTATGTCCAATTCCAGGGCCGATATTTGTTTCCTGCACTCATTCCTATGGGGTTGATGTTCACGATTGGATTGCGCCAGTGGACAACTTTGTTGCCGCGTGCCTGGCGCGATGCGGCGCTCGCAATTCCGTTCGCGGGACTAGCTGTGCTCTGCCTGATTGCACTATTCCGAATGATCGTGCCCATGTTGACGCCATGAACACCCGAAGTTGGTTTGTTCTTGCGCTTGTGATCTTGATTGCTGTTGTTGCGATAGCACTCCGGCTCTATCGGTTAGATGCTGTTCCGCCTGGCCTGCAACATGACGAGGTCTTTCATGGTCATGATGCGGTAACGGTGCTGCTCGGTCACTATGCGATTTACTTTCCCTCGAACGCGGGCAACGAACCGCTCTACATTTACCTCACCGCCGGCACGCTTGCGTTGTTGGGCAAGAATGCCTGGGGCATTCGATTGGCCGCCGTCATCTGTGGACTGGCGACGATTGGGCTCACGGGCGAATGGATTCGCCGGGTGTACAACACTCGAGTGGCCCTCATCGCCAGCGCACTCGTCGCGGTGACATTCTGGCCGTTGTTCATGAGCCGCGTCGGATTGCGCAGCGCTGCGCTTCCCCCGCTGGCGGCGGCAAGCGCCTGGTTATTCTGGTGGGCAGTGCAAGGATCAAGTATTAAGTATTGGGTATTGCGGTTTGTCTTGGCGGGCGTTTTGCTTGGCGCAACACTTTACACTTATCCTGCCGCACGTGTTTTGCCGATCGCGTATCTGCTGTTCTTTATCACGTTTTACATCTCACGTTTCACGTCCCACCCAATACCCGACCCCTGCGCTGCGCGGAGCCGAAGGCCCCCTGTGGGCAGGCGCAAGTGTACCCGATACCCACCAGATCCCACGCTCTTTGGCTTTGCCACATTCTTGATTGTGGCAGGACTGGTCTTTCTTCCGCTGTACCTCTACCTGGCAAGAGCGCCGGAAGCCGATGTGCGATTGCAGCAGCTCGCAAGCATCGGCGCAGTATCGGCCTTGCAAAAAGGTGACGCCGGGCCGCTTCTCGCCAACATCCGCGACACGCTGGGCATGTTCACCTTTCGCGGTGATCCGGTGTGGCGATACAACATCGCTGGGCGGCCAGTGTTCGATCCACTTGTTGGCGTGTTGTTTTATCTCGGCCTGATCCTTGCGCTGTGGCGAGCGCGCGAGCCGCGCTACTTGTTTGCATTGATCTGGTTGCCCATCGGGCTTTTACCCAGCATCCTATCCGATTCTGCGCCGTCGTTTCTGCGGGCGAGCGCGTCTTTGCCGGTCACGTTTCTCTTCCCTGCGCTTGGCGCAGATTGGTTGATGGAACGATTCAAATGGAAGCAGGCATTGTCCATCGTCGTAATCATGATCATTGCCTTGAGCGGCGCGCTCTCGATACACGATTATTTTGTCGTATGGCCCACTCGATCGGCGGTGCGCGAGGTCTATCGCAGCGACCTGGCGGATGTAGCGCACTGGCTCGATGCGCGCACGGACGATACGCCGGCTGTCATCGCTTCGACGAATCCGCATGACCTCGACCCGTTTCTTTTTGACTTTGAATTGCGCCGACCGAGGCCGGTCAAGTGGGTAGACCATGCTTATGGATTAATCTTCCCGCAAAGTCGCGCGCTGTATGTTTCGCCAACCAGCACACCGCTCGCACCGGAATTGCGTGACCTGCTCGGCGCAGCGCCAATTGTCCGAGATTCCTTCACTGTCTATGAAGCGGATGCGCCGCGCATCGCTCCGCAAGTTGTGTTGACTGTGTCTGTGCGATTTGGAAATCGTCTTGACCTGATCGGCTACCGAATAGATCCGCCTGCCATCAAGCCGGGCGAGTGGGTGCGCGTGTGGACATACTGGCGTGTCGTGCAAGACACCAACGGCGAGCAGTGGCCGATTGCAGTGTTCGCTCACTTGCTGGACGCACAAGAGCAATTCGTTGCGGGACGCGATCTGCTCGCCGTGCCGACCGCAGGCTGGCGTACAGGCGATGTGTGGGTACAATTTCAGGACATCCAGTCGCCCGCGTCTGCCAGACCGGGCGCGTACTCGCTGGAAATCGGCATTTACAATCGGGCCGCGCAGAGCGTGCAGCGGTGGAAATTGCCGGATGGCTCTGACCGGCTGTTGCTGCCGTCTGTTGAGGTCAAGTAGATTCTATGACGGCTGGCTGCAGACCACTGACCGCCGATTTCGATTGAATGCGGTCTGCCGTCCGCTGTCTGTGGTCAAGAGGGGGAGTAAAATGGCTGAACTGAAACCAGGCTTAATTGGCGAAGCATCGCTCGTCGTCGAAGAAAAACACACTGCGCGCCATCTGGGCAGCGGCGGCGTCAACGTGCTGGCGACGCCGATCATGATTACCCTGATGGAAGAAGCTGGACGCAACGCCGTCGAGGCTCTGCTTGAGCCAGGCTATCTCACCGTCGGGGCTTCGTTGGATGTGAAGCATCTCGCACCAACGCCGATGGGAATGAAAGTGACGGCGCGCGCCGAGTTGCTGGCGGTGGACGGGCGCACGTTGACTTTCCGCGTGGAAGCGCACGACGAACGCGAAAAAGTCGGTGAGGGCACGCACGTCCGGGCGATTATCAACCTGGAAAAATTCCTCGCTCGAGTACACGCCAAAGCACAGGCATAATCTTGATGCGATTCAACCGTATCCGTTCCCCGGCTGCAATGGCAGCCGGGCTGTGTTTGATCGCCTTTGGCTTGCGAGTCGCCCGGCTCGACTTTCAGCCGGTACAGATGTGACTACGGCGAGGCCGTACAAAGTGTACTTGCCCATCGTGATCAGATAACCGCAATAGCTCTTGAACGAACAGGCCACTATGGAGATAGCGGCCTGTTCTTGTTCTCGCAGAAAACGTCATGTATAATCTGCCCCGATGGGCACTCTCTACGTCGTCGGCACGCCGATTGGCAACTTGGAAGACCTCAGCCCGCGCGCATTGCGCGTGCTGCGCGAGGTGACACTCGCCGCTGCGGAAGACACGCGCAAGACCAGTGCGCTCTTTTCACGCTTCGACATCCACACGCCGCTGACCTCGTACTTTGAGCACAACAAACTCGCCAAGCTCGATGCGATCATCAAAGCCCTGGGGCGTGGCGATGTGGCACTTGTCTCCGAAGCCGGAATGCCAGGCCTTTCCGATCCGGGTTACGAGTTGATCCGCGCGGCGATTCAGGCCGGCTTTTCCGTCGTGCCGATTCCAGGGCCAGTCGCCGCCATTGCTGCGTTGGTGGTCTCCGGTCTGCCGACCGACAGCTTTGTGTTTCTGGGCTTTCTTCCGCGCAAGGCTTCTGAACGGCGACGCGCATTGCAGGAGGTTGTTCCCGAAAAGCGAACGCTCGTGTTGTATGAAGCGCCGCATCGCCTGGCCGAATGTTTGGCCGACATCGAGGAAATATTGGGCAATCGTCCTATCGCTGTGGCGCGTGAGCTGACCAAGTTGCACGAAGAAATTTATCGCGGCACGGTTCACAATGCGCAAGAACGCTTCTCAGGCGGGGTGCGCGGCGAAGTGACGCTCGTCCTCGGCGGCGCAGTGCAAGAATCTGAAACGTGGGATGAGGAGCGTGTTCGCCAGGTGTTGAACGAAGCCATTGCCACTGGTATTGAGCGTAAAGAAGCAGCGCGCCAGGTTGCGCAAGCCTCTGGCTGGCCTCGCCGCGATGTCTATCGTTTGACATTTGAGATTTGATATTTGGGACTTTTAACCTTGCCAATCCGGGCAAACTATGTTATGATTTGCCCTCGCCCGACGAAGAGTCGTGGCTCATTTTTGTTGCCTGTCGTTAGTAAAGAGCCGCCCACATAGCTCAGTCGGTAGAGCATCCCCTTGGTAAGGGGAAGGTCATGGGTTCAAATCCCATTGTGGGCTCCTGACGACGATTGTAAGGAGGGATATCACCAATGGCAAAAGAGCATTTTGCGCGAACCAAGCCGCACGTCAACGTCGGCACGATCGGCCACATTGACCACGGCAAGACGACCTTGACGGCGGCCATCACGAAAGTGTTGGCGATGAAAAAGATGGCCCAGTTCCGCGCGTTCGACTCGATAGACAACGCGCCGGAGGAGCGCGAGCGGGGCATCACGATTGCGATTGCGCATGTGGAGTACGAGACGGACAAGCGGCACTATGCGCACGTGGACTGTCCGGGGCACCGCGACTACATCAAGAACATGATCACGGGGGCGGCGCAGATGGACGGGGCGATACTGGTGGTGGCGGCGCCGGATGGGCCGATGCCGCAGACGCGGGAGCACGTGTTGTTGGCGCGGCAGGTGGAAGTGCCGGCGATGGTGGTGTTTCTGAACAAAGTGGACATGATGGACGATCCGGAGTTGTTGGAACTGGTGGAGATGGAGTTGCGCGAGCTATTGACCAGCTTCAAGTTTCCGGGCGACACGACGCCGATCGTGCGGGGGAGTGCGCTGAAGGCGTTAGAGAGTGCGAGCCAGGATCCGAACGCGCCGGAGTACAAGTGCATCTGGGAGTTGCTGCGGGTGGTGGACGAATACATACCGACGCCGGTGCGGGCGACGGACAAGCCGTTCATGATGGCGATTGAGGATGTGTTCAGCATCAAAGGGCGCGGGACGGTGGTGACGGGGCGGATTGATCGGGGCGTGGTGAAGGTGGGCGACACGGTGAGCATCATCGGGCTGCGGGAGGATGTGCGCGACACGGTGGTGACGGGCGTGGAGATGTTCCACAAGATTCTGGACGAAGGCATGGCGGGCGACAACGTGGGGGTGTTGTTGCGCGGGATCGAGCGGACGGATGTGGAGCGCGGGATGGTGTTGGCCAAGCCGGGTTCGATCAAGCCGCACAAGGAATTCGACGCGCAAGTGTACGTGTTGAAGAAGGACGAAGGCGGGCGGCACAAGGCGTTCTTTCCGGGCTATCGGCCGCAGTTTTACAT
>Ga0315268_10002740_pt1 | contig 19708 bp, 16 predicted proteins | sample C1_top_MG_FD_204535 | JGI IMG/M metagenome (GOLD analysis project Ga0315268, IMG submission 204535) | Sediment microbial communities from Yellowstone Lake, YNP, Wyoming, USA - C1_top | ecosystem: Environmental > Aquatic > Freshwater > Lake > Sediment | place: USA: Wyoming | collected 2017-08-01
ATCTTTTACTCCTTTTATAAATCGTACATCGAAGTTCGTACATCGAATATCAAAGACAGGACATCGAAGATCGAATATCGTACATCGAATATCAAAGTTCGTAATTCGTTGATCGACTCACTATCCACGATCTGCGATCAACGATCTTGCGCCTTGACCCTTGAAACAATATATTTTTACGAAGCCGTCATGGTCCGTAGATAACGACGAGAAGCTCCGCCTTTTTCTCTCCGACATTTTTAAGCATATGCCTGATCCCCGAGTTGAAGTGGAGCGAATCGCCTTCCTTGAGAGTGTTGACATGATCGCCGACAACCACTTCCACTTTTCCCTGCAGGATATATACGAATTCTTCTCCCTCGTGATTATAACCGACCCCTTTATGATTCTGCATAGGATCAACAGTCACCTTGAAGGCTTTCAGGTGCTTGTTTTCCGCACCTGGCGTAAGGGTGGTATAGGCGTAGCTGTCAGTGCGCTTTGTATATGCTTTAATACGCTTGTTTAAAGTCGATTCCTGTTCCCGCAGAAAATATCCTGAATCAATTTCGAGGGCCTTTGCGATCTGGAGCAGCGCCCCAACCGGAGGAAACACCTTGCCGGCTTCGATCTTTTTAAGGTAATCGATTGAAAACCCGGTCTCATTTGCTATCTGATCAAGCGAGACCTTCTTTTCTTCTCTTACCTTATTGATTTTCTTCCCCACCTGGGCAGTTGAATCTTCTTTCTTCTTAGGCATACAACCTCCTTAGTTTCCATTCGGTAATGGCCATTTTGTGCGATCTCCGTGTCAATCTTCGGAATTTCTTGTGCGACGTACAATACGTATGTCTCCGCGCAATTCCTTGATTTCCTTGAGCTTGCCCAAAATTGCTTATTTCCGGATTGGAAACTTGTTATTTATATTCATAAAAACCGCGCCCTGTCTTTCTCCCCAGCCAGCCTGTTTCTACGTATTTCCTGAGCAGGGGGCAGGGCCTGTATTTTGAATCACTAAAACCGTTATAAAGAGTCTCCATGATGGCAAGGCAGGTGTCGAGCCCTATAAGGTCGGCCAGGGCAAGGGGTCCCATCGGATGGTTCATTCCAAGTTTCATGACGGTGTCGATATCTTCCTTTGTTCCAACTCCGTGATAGAGGCAATAGACCGCTTCGTTAATCATGGGCATAAGTATTCTGTTTGCTATAAAGCCGGGATAGTCGTTTGCCAGAGCAGGAGTTTTCCCGAATTTCAAAGACAGGTCCCAGGTAAGTTTAAATGTTTCATCTGAAGTGGCAATCCCCCGTATTATTTCAACGAGCTTCATGACAGGCACCGGGTTCATGAAATGCATTCCGATCACCTTTTCGGGTCTTTTTGTCTGTGACGCTATGCGCCCTATCGGAATTGAGGATGTATTGGTCGAAAGGATTACTCCTGAAGGGCAGATTGCGTCCAGATCCTGAAATATCCGGAACTTCAATGTCTCGTTCTCAGTGGCAGCCTCCACTACAAAATCGGCGGCAGCCATATCCTTTAAATCGGTGCTGGTCTTAATGCGCTTCAAAACGGCATCTTTCTCCTCTGCCGTCATCTTTCCCTTTTCAACACTCCGGGCAAGATTTTTTGTGATAGTATCAAGACCGCGCCGGACGAATTCATCCTTGATATCGTTCATGATAACTTCAAGGCCGCTCATGGCCGCAACCTGAGCAATGCCGTTTCCCATCTGACCTGCTCCGATAACACCGAATTTTTTTATATCCATTTGATTCTCCTTAGGAGCCATTACGAAATAACCATTACATTCCTGACCCTTTCGTTACGGCTCCTTATGCCGGTCAAGGCATTTCAATGTTACAGTTATTTTATTACAACGGCTTATCTTTTAACAATCATTGCAACGGCCTCTCCGCCTCCAAGGCAAAGGGACGCAAGGCCTGTTTTTTTATCCTGCCTGATCATTTCATATAATAGCGTGACAAGGAGACGGCATCCGCTTGCTCCGATAGGATGGCCAAGAGCCACGCTTCCTCCGTTTACGTTCACTTTTGACGGATTCAGATCGAGTTCGCGGAGAACTGCAACGGTTGAACCGCTGAAAGCCTCGTTGATTTCATAAAGATCGACTTCTTCCTTTGAAAGTCCCTCTTTCTTAAGACATTTGGGAATTGCCCAGATTGGAGCCACAAGTACGTATTTCATGTCTATACCGTAGGAAGCCTGGGCTCCGATCCGCGCCATGATTTTGCACCCGAGCGCCTTTGCCTTCTCTTTAGACATAACTACTACAGCGGCAGCGCCGTCACTTATTATCGAGGCATTTCCGGCAGTTCCAACCCCGTCTTTTTTAAAGGCAGGCTTCATCTTTGAAAGAGATTCATAGCTTGTCTCCTGAGGACATTCATCCCTGTCAAAAATGGTCATACCTTTTTTGCCTGCAATTTCAACGGGAACAATTTCGTCTTTGAACCGACCCGAAGTAACGGTGTTAATGGATCGCCGATAAGATTCTGCTGCATATCTGTCCTGATCTTCCCGGCTGATTCCGTATTTTTCTGAGCACAGTTCATTTGACATTCCCATATGAAAATCATTGACATTGTCCCAGAGTCCGTCGTGCATCATGTGGTCCTCCAGCTTTCCCGGTCCCATCCGGTATCCGAACCGTGCCTTTTCGAGAAAGTACGGAGCCATGCTCATGTTCTCCATGCCGCCGGCGACCACGACATCGGCATCACCGGTTTGAACCGCCTGCGCCGCAAGCATGACTGCTTTCAGTGCCGAACCGCACACTTTATTTATCGTTATACACTCCATTTCCCAAGGCATTTTTGCAATCACAGCGGCCTGCTTGGCAGGATTCTGACCGTATCCGCAGGGCAGAACCATTCCCATTATCACCTCGTTAACTGCATCTTTTTCAATTCCGGCCCTTTTTACGGCCTCCTCAATTACTATAGCGCCAAGATTCGTTGCTCCAACATTTCCAAGAGCCCCGTTGAAACTTCCAAGAGGCGTCCTGACACCACTGACTATCACTGCTTCTCTCATATTCTCTCCCTCGACCTTTGCATAACACCCCCTTTTGCCCGATTACTGCGTCAGGCTCAAATTTTGGCACGAAGTGAAGCTTTCGCGCTATCCTCGAAATACTTACGTATATTCCTGCGGTTAAAATTATCGCCTTCCTTGTACTTGGGCAAAATTGGGCGTTCTTCAAAGGTCTTTCTTAATCTTAATTAATAAATAATATTTGGTACTTCGTACACCGAAATTCGATGTCCTAAATTCGATCTTCGATTTATGTTCCTGCGCCTACATATTTCTTCTGTATTTGCCACCGACATCATAAAGGGCCTGGGTGATCTGCCCCAGCGAGCAGATCCTTACGGTATTCATCAGTTCCGCAAATATGTTTTCCCCGGACAGAGCAACCTTCTGAAGGCGCTTTAATGCCTCAGGCGCATTACTTTCATTTCTCTTCTTGAATTCCTCAAGCCGCAGAATCTGGGATTCTTTTTCCCCTTCCGATGCCCTTGCCAGCTCAACGCATGCGGACATCTCTTCAAGATCGACATCAGGATCACGGAATGTATTTACCCCAACAATTGGATACCCACCCGTATGTTTTAAAACCTCATAGTAAATAGACTCCTCCTGTATTTTGTTTCTCTGGTATCCGGTTTCCATGGCTCCGAGAACTCCGCCCCGCTCTGTAATCCTGTCAAATTCGGCAAGTACGGCCTCTTCGACAAGGTCGGTCAGCTCTTCTACTATGAAACTCCCCTGGTTCATGTTTTCATTCTTTGCAAGCCCCCATTCCTTGTTGATGATAAGCTGGATCGCAAGAGCCCGCCTTACCGACTCCGAACTGGGAGTGGTTATCGCTTCATCAAATGCGTTTGTGTGAAGGCTGTTGCAGTTGTCGTATATGGCGCAAAGCCCCTGCAGGGTCGTTCTTATGTCATTAAACTGGATGTCCTGGCTGTGCAGGGACCTCCCCGAAGTCTGTATATGATATTTAAGCATCTGTGAACGTTCAGATCCATTGTACTTCTCCCTCATCGCAACAGACCATATTCTCCTCGCCACCCTTCCAATTACCGTATATTCGGGATCCATCCCGTTTGAAAAAAAGAAGGAAAGGTTCGGGGCGAAGCTGTCGAGAGGCATGCCGCGCGACAGGTAATATTCCACGTAGGTAAATCCGTTTGCAAGTGTGAGTGCAAGCTGTGTGATGGGATTTGCGCCGGCTTCCGCTATGTGGTATCCCGAAATTGAAACCGAATAAAAATTGCGCACATGGTTCTTTATAAAATATTCCTGAATATCTCCCATCATTTTAAGCGCAAACTCTATCGAAAAAATGCAGCTGTTCTGACCCTGGTCTTCCTTTAATATATCGGCCTGAACTGTTCCCCTCACGTTTGAAAGAACCATCGAACGGATGGATGCGTATTCCTTATCGTCAGGCTCTCTCTCTCTTTCTTTCCTGAACCTGTCCGCCTGCTGATCTATGGCGGTATTCAAAAACATGGCAAGCATGATTGGAGCCGGGCCGTTTATAGTCATTGAGACCGACGTGTTGGGCGAACAAAGCTCGAATCCGTCGTACAGCATCCTGACATTATCAAGGGAGCAGACGCTTACGCCGGAAGTGCCCACCTTGCCGTAAATATCGGGGCGCCTGTCCGGATCTTGCCCGAAGAGAGTGACTGAATCAAAAGCAGTGGAAAGCCTTTTTGCCTCGTAATTTGCCGAAAGGAGTTTGAATCTATTGTTTGTCCTTGCAGGATCGCCTTCTCCCGCAAACATTCTGGTGGGGTCTTCGTCGGCACGCTTCAGCGGGAATACTCCTGCCGTGAACGGGAAGTATCCCGGAACATTCTCCTCTCTCATCCATCTTAATATTTCTCCGGGATCTTCATATCTGGGCAACGATATTTTAGGGATTTTCTGCTGTGACAGGGAGATCGTAAAAAGAGGGAGCCTGATTTCCCGATCCCTTACCGAGTATACAAGTTCGTCTTTTGAATAATTCTTTTTAATTTCACCCCAATCATACAGAATATTCCGTGTCTCGTCGGAAATGTTTTCAGCGGCTTTGACTGTCTCTTGCTTTAATCTTGAAAGAGCCGCTCCAGTCTGATCCTCTTTTCCCGCCCCGTTTAATACAGCCTTTTCCGCCTCCTCAAAATGCCACAATTTCCGGACAGCTCCGGACTGCTCTTTTGTAACCGCGTGGTAACTCCTCAGGGTATCGGCAATCTCTGAAAGGTACCGCGTCCGTTCGGGTGGAATGATAATTGTCTTGGATGTTGATTTTTTCTGAGAAGGGCGTTCAATGCCGGAATTGAATTTTACTCCTATTTTTTCAGCGACTTTATCCAGAATGGAGTGATACAGAGCCGATACTCCGTCGTCGTTGAATTTTGAAGCAATCGTCCCGAAAACGGGCATTTCAGCAAGAGGTTTTTCCCAGGCTCTCTTATTCCGCTGCACCTGTTTTGCCACATCCCGCAGGGCATCTTCGCCCCCTCTTTTTTCGAATTTATTTATTACGACCAGATCGGCAAAGTCGAGCATATCTATTTTTTCAAGCTGTGAAGCGGCGCCGAACTCGCTTGTCATCACATAAACCGAAATGTCCACAAGGTCTATTATCTTTGAATCGCCTTGTCCGATACCGGCGGTTTCAACCACCACAAGATCAAATCCGGACGCTTTTATTATATCTATTACCTCCGGAAGAGCTTCAGGTATCTCCGTATCCGACATGCGGGTTGCAATAGACCGCATGTAGACGCCGGGATTTCCGATTGCATTCATCCTTATCCTGTCTCCCAGCAAAGCCCCGCCTGACTTTCTGCGAGACGGATCACAGCTTATTACTGCAACTTTGACTTCCGGAATGTCATGCATGAGCCGCAGGATTATCTCGTCAGTAAGCGATGATTTTCCGGCCCCGCCCGTTCCGGTAATGCCTATAACCGGAACCTTGCTCTTTCTGCCTTCGGAAAGCAGCGGGATAAAATCGGAGAGGTTTCCATTGTTTTTTGCAAGTTCAACGGACGTTATAAGATGTGCAACCTTCAGTTTGTTGCTGGGAGAAAGGCCGGTCATATCAACTTTTTTCTCATCGACAGTCGGAAAGTCAAGCATCTCCACCATGTGGTTGATAATTCCCTGGAGTCCGAGCCTGGTCCCGTCTTCCGGCGAGTATATCTTTGCAACTCCGTATGCTTCCAGTTCCCTGATTTCATCCGGAACGATGACTCCGCCTCCTCCGCCGAAAACCCTGATATGGGGAGCGCCATTATCACGGAGAAGATCTATCATGTATTTAAAGAACTCAATGTGCCCGCCCTGGTAGCTGGACACGGCTATTCCCTGGACATCCTCCTGAATGGCGGCTTCAACGATCTCCTCAACCGAACGATTATGACCCAGATGTATGACTTCAACCCCGGTATCCTGCAGTATCCTGCGCATTATGTTTATGGATACATCATGACCATCAAAAAGAGATGTTGCCGTAACCACCCTGATATTATGTCCGGGTTTATAGACTTTTACCTCAACGCTCATGCTTCCTCCTTTAAATATGCCTGATTCCTTTTTTGCGCGGATACTCCAAGGATAAAATCTGTCTGATATCTGATATAATCTTCAATGCTGTAATGGCGGGCAAGAAACCAGCGCCTGAATGTCCACATATGCCCCAGAACCGAAATGTTATGCGCAGCAAGCTCGATAGATTTTTCATTAAGATGCGGCAGGTAACCCTGTGAAACCAGACGCGCAAGAACCTCAACAAAAAGGCCTGTTATGCGAAGTTCGTTTTCCAGAACTTTTTTTTGCCACTGGCCGGGAAGGGATTGGGTTTCCTGATAAATAAGGAGGATAAAATCGCTCATCTTGTGGCAGACCATGAAATACTCCCTGATAATTTCAGCCAGGGCATCTCTTCCACCCGAGGATTTTGCCATAACATCGGTAATCCGTTTTTCCACTTCGACATGTATTGAATCACAGACCAGATAAAGGATATCTTCTTTTGAGGAGATGTACTCATACAAAGAACCGATTGAAACCCCGGCAGCTTTTGCAATCTGTCTTGTAGAAGTTTTATGGAATCCCTTTTCAATAAAAAGCTTTACCGCGGCTTCTGCAATCTGCCTCCGCCTCTTTTCCACAAGATCAGGATTTTTTACCTGGGTTGGAATGTCTTTTGTTCTTTGAAGTTCCTGCATAATTCCCGGTTATTAGTTTAAGTTTAAGTTGTTAATGGAAAGAAGCTGCAAACAATGATCCGAGCGAGCGCTCACTCATAGAGTGATATCATGCATTATTTTTACTTGTCAAGATGTAAGATTTTCTTCCGTTAAAACTGCTTAATAATGAAATATGCCGGTCATATATAATAGATATTATACTGTTATTGTTGTTTATATGATTAATTTAATAAATAGTATGATACCCAGGTTAAGACCCAAGAAAAATATTGACAAAAATAAACCTGTAAGGATAAACTGAACAGAATCTGACCGAGCGCTCACTCATATATTTCATATAACAGGCTTACAAATAGTCTTAATGGAGGTATTGCTATGACAGAAGAACAGGTTCTCCTGGCAGAAGAAAAAGACGGTATAATGACGCTTCAGTTAAACCGTCCCCAGGCAATGAATTCTTTAAATTTCAGCATGCTGTATTCTTTGCGGGATCAGGTGGAAGCTTTGAGATTCAGATCCGACATAAGAGTTATCATTATTACGGGAGCGGGTGATAAGGCTTTCTGCTCTGGAGCGGATCTGAAGGAGCGTGTAACATTGAGCCCTGCGCAGGTAAAAGAATATATCTTTACAATAAGAAATCTCTTTACCTCGATAGAACTTTTAAATAAGCCTGTCATAGCCGGCGTCAACGGCATAGCCCTTGGGGGAGGAACCGAACTTGCCCTTGCATCCGATATCCGCATAGCATCTTCAAGTGCCACGATGGGGCTCACCGAAACCCGCCTTGCCATAATTCCTGGGGCAGGAGGAACTCAGAGACTTCCGAGACTCATCGGCCGCGGGAAGGCAAAGGAACTGATATTTACAGGCCGCAGGGTTGATGCTGAAGAGGCTCTGAAAATAGGGCTTGTAAATAAAATCTGCGATAAAGACTCTCTGATGAATGAATGCATGCAGATGGCTGCAATGATATGCGAAACCGGCCCCATAGCAATCGAGCAGGCAAAATATGCAATCAATTTCGGGATTGAAACAGATATCCAGACCGGCCTTGCAATAGAATCGAATGCTTACTGGATAACAATTCCGACGGAAGACCGCCTTGAGGGTCTTGCGGCTTTCCGCGAAAAGAGAAAGCCGGTATACAAGGGGAAATAGTAAAAAGGGTTCAAGAATTCGAGGATTCAAGTGAAAAAAAATTAAAGAGGACGTCTTGGGACAAACTCCCCGATCCCTCAATTATGTAATTTTGTTGACAGTAAATTGCATCTTGTTATCATGGCAACCATTATTTGATAACATACTGAAAACGGTTTAATAATTTGCTGGACAGGTTAATGATATTATTGAAATTATTATAGTTACAGGCATAAAGAAACCGTAAAACGGAATACATAAATATAGATGAAACTTATTGAAGACTATAGAATTGCTTTGATCGATGGCAGCAGTAAAGCGTGCTTCGCTGCAACAGATTCGGGATGATTTCAAAAGGGATAGACAGAACGCCTCAAAGGAGAAAAAAATGTCGGATGTTTATATTTCAAAAAGCCAGTTTGCAGGGAAAAAAGTTGAACTCAGCGATATCAGTATCAGAGACGGTTTGCAATCGCTGGAAACAATCATCGATACCGATACAAAAATCAAATATCTGGAAGGCTTGATTATAGCAGGCTTTAAGCGTGTGGAAGCCACGAATTACGGACATCCTAAATTTGTGCCTTTTTTCCCCGATGCCACGGAAGTACTTAAGCGCCTGCTGAACAGCAATACCAAGGCACCAAACGGCAAAACCGTTGGAGAAATGATGAAACGGAATGGCGGCGATGTGGAACTCACAGCAGTCAGCATCCATGAAACAGGGGCGGAACGAGCCTTTAAAGACTTTGATCAAGGGTTCGGCCCGGACCGCATATTGCAAATGACCTCAACCTGTCCCGAACATCAGAAAGCCAATTCTGGCAAGACGCATGATCAGTACTTCGCAATGACCGAACAGGTCATAAAAGCCGCCCATAGCCGGGGGATGGTAGTAAACGGTACCGTCAGCACCATCTGGGGAAGTCCTTTTGAAACATATAACAAGCAATACAGCATGGCTCAAAAGCTGGACATCGCCATCTCCTTTGTAAAGCGCTATCTGGCTTGCGGGGCAGATGATATAGAGCTTGCCGACCATGATGGCTCTGTTACCGATTATCATAAAGCTTATGAGTTTTTCAGCCGCGTGCTTGATCCCAAAGAGATGGGCATCGGGCCTGACGGTCGCGATTATTCCGATCCCAAGCTCTACGTCGCCCACTTTCACACCAAAAACATGGCTTCGGCACTCAGAAATGCCGCAGCCGCTCTTAAAGCCGGTATTGTTCGGTTTGAATCCTGTATGTCGGGAATTGGCGGTCAGCCGGCTAACACGGTTGACGGAGTTCCGATTAAAGGACGTGAGGGCGATTATTACAGTGATCACTTCAACCATGGTCTGATTTCCACAGAAGATATGGTGACTATGTTTCATCAGATTGGCGTTGATACCGGAATAGATCAAGCGGGGCTTTTGGCACTGGGCCGCGACTTTCGCGCCGAGGTACTTGATGCTTTTGCCGCCCGGCAGATAGATTTTGGTCGCCAGTACATGCCTTGCCGCTCCTTTATATTGTTAAACGGACATCTGCCAAAGAGCGTTACACAACTATACAACGCTTAGGGACTCGATACACACAAAATTCCGCTCGCGTTCCTAAGGTTCTCCTTGGGAACGCAACTGGAAATTTGCAGCAATACAGATTCGGATAACATAAAAAACGGAAGATATCGTTTTGCTTTCTGTACGATAATCGGCAAGCGTAGTATTGGGGATGTCCATAAATAAGGATTCCTGAGAAGCAAGTGACTTTGAAGCAGATCGTCACGATAAGTAAATAACTGAGGGGTCGGGGAGTTTTTAAGATTCCAACCCAGGCATAACCATTTAATATATTACATAATAATTAAGCTAACCGCCGCAGAGCGGGCGGGGTATTGAAAATCATAATAACAAGGAACATAAATCATGTCTGACAGAATCGACTCGATACAGGATCTAAACCACGAACAGACAGCCCGCCTGATTATCGACATGTTCCACCGCATAATAGTTCATTATGCCCTCTGGTACACCGAAATAAGGCACCAGATGGGCACGGAAAGGGCGCTCGAAGCTCTGAAGACAGCGTCCGAAAGAGGCTATGAAATCCAGATGAAGAGGCTGGGAAAAGTCCTCGGGTTTGAAATGAAGGACGGCATTCCTCTTCCAATGCTTGAGATGTCGAAAGAGAAACTGTCTGATCTGATGGATTGTGCCGCCGCGAACTGGATTGCAAATGACGGAGTCTGGTTCCAGGCCGTTGAATTTACAAACGGCATGATAGATGCCAAGCGATGCAATGATACCTGCTGGGCGCACTTCTCCCCTTTTGAAGCATGGACTATCAGGAGATTTTTAAATCTTCCCGATAACCCGGGACTTGAAGGACTCAAAAGAGCCCTCAATTTCCGCATATATGCCAGGCTGAATACCCAGTCTGTAATTGACGACACTCCAAACAGTTTTATATTCCGGATGAACGAATGCCGCGTTCAATCTGCAAGAAAACGAAAAGGGCTCGATGATTATCCGTGCAAATCGGGAGGCATGGTCGAATATACTTACTTTGCAAGAAGCATTGATTCCAGAATCATAACGGAATGCGTAGGTTGTCCGCCAGACAGGCATCCTGAAGACTGGTACTGTGCCTGGCGTTTTATATTAAAAGGATAGGGTTCAAGGGGTCAGGGGTGCAAGGATTCCAGTGAAAGGAAAAGCGAACGCAGACGTCTTCGTAGAAGTCTTAAAGGCGTCACTTCCGTGAAAACTGGAGTCCAGGTTGAGTTTCTTTGTATTTCATAACGGGTAAAAACATAGAAACACCAAGGGAAAATATATACCTTAATGACAGCCATGATGAGTTCGACCTTTCTTTCAAGGTCTTTTACGAACTCATGGCAAAAAGGGTGAGCGAAATTCTCCTCGTCTCGAGCCCCTACGATGCTTTTACCATGGAGGAAGACGGCCGCCTTGCGGAAAGAATAATTCATGAATACCGAGGATTAAACTTAACCCGTCCCCCGCGCCTGACATGGGCATCAACAGCAAAAGAGGCTCTTTCCAGATTATCCTCAAGCAAATTCGATCTTGTAATTACAATGCCCCGTCTAAACGACATGGAGCCGTACGCTCTCGGAAAAGAGATAAAGAAAAATTTCAAAAATATTCCTGTTTTTCTCCTGCTGCACGGTTCAGGAAACATGCTCTCTGACGAAAGGTATTCGGATCGTTCATCAATAGACACGATATATGTCTGGCAGGGGAATACAGACCTCCTTCTTGCCATTATAAAAAATGTTGAAGACGGCATGAATGTCGAATTCGACACTGAGAGGGCAAAGGTCAGGGTTATAATAATGGTTGAAGACTCGCCCCTTTACCGCTCTTCACTGCTGCCTGCGCTTTACAAAGAGATAGTTATGCAGACCCAGGCGGTAATGGAAGAATCCCTCAATGAAGAACACCGCATATTAAGGATGAGGGCAAGGCCCAAAATTCTCGTAGCCGAAAATTATGAGGATGCGGAAGCCCTGTACAGAAAGTATCTTCCGTACCTGATCGGCGTGATCTCGGACGTCCGTTTTCCGAAAGGAAAAAGGCTTGAAAGCGGGGCCGGCTTTTCACTCCTTTCAATGATTAAAAAGGAATCTCCCGATATCCCTCTTCTCATGATGAGTTCTGGAGAGGAAAACCGGCCGAAAGCGTTACAAATACCTGCCGTATTTTTAAACAAGAACTCTTCGTCACTTCATTCCGAAATCCGCTCTTTCTTTATAAACTATCTCGGTTTCGGCGACTTCGTGTTCCGTCTTCCGGATGGCGTCGAACTGGCAAGAGCGGGAACCCTCAGAGAGATGGAAAAACTTCTCCCCGCCATCCCGGATGAATCGATATTTTATCATGCCTCGCGGAATCATTTCTCTACCTGGCTGATGGCGCGCTCCGAAATTCTGCTCGCCTCAAAACTTAAGCCGGTCAAGGTCACCGATTTTGATGATATTTCAGAATTAAAAAAATACCTTGCAGTCTGTATACATAAGAAACGCAAAGGCCGGCAGAAAGGCGTCATCACCGATTTTGCCCACGGTGAATTTGATCCAGTTGCCGAGTTTATCAAAATAGGGAAAGGTTCTTTAGGCGGCAAGGCACGGGGGCTTGCTTTCTTCTCAACTCTTCTTGAAGATAACAGGGAGCTTACAAAAAAATTTCCAGGCGTTACCATAAAAGTTCCTAAATCGGTTGTAATCTCAACGGACGGTTTCGATTCCTTTATAATTGAAAACAGTCTTAAACATATATCAACGACGGATCTTTCCGACATGGAGATAACGGATATCTTTCTAAAGGCTGATTTTCCCAAAGAGTTTCGCCGCGATCTTGAGCTGTTTATCCGCGAGGCAGACTATCCTCTTGCCGTCCGCTCATCCAGCCTGCTTGAAGACGCCCAGTTTCAGCCTTTTGCAGGCATATACAAGACCTACATGATTCCGAACAATCACCCTGATATTTCACAAAGGCTTGAGCTGCTGATACAGGCCGTTAAACTGGTATATGCCTCAACCTACCTGGAGACTCCAAGATTTTATGCAAAAAGCACCATGCACCGGATGGAAGAGGAAAAAATGGCAGTCATTATCCAGCAGATAACGGGATCGAGACACAAAGATTTTTTTTACCCGGCCATATCGGGAGTGGCCCAGTCATATAATTTTTATCCCGTATCGCACATGAAGCCTGAAGAGGGAATAGCCCATATAGCGCTCGGCCTCGGCAAAACCGTTGTGGAAGGAGGGGCAGCGCTCCGGTTTTCACCGAAATATCCCCAGTTTCTTACCCAGTTTTCGAGTGTCGAAGATATTCTCAAAAATGCCCAGCGTTCTTTCTATGCGCTTAATATGAGCACCGTCTGTTACGATCCCGGATCGTGCGATGATGTCAATCTTGTTAAACTGGAAGCGGATAATGCGAAAGATCATCCGCCGGTTATGATGATGTCAAGCAGTTTTGTCCCGGAAGAGAACAGGATAAGAGATACCTTAATTCCCGGAGGGTATCCTGTTATAACATTTGCAGGCGTGCTGAAATACAATTCATTTCCCCTTGCTGAAATATTGACCGATATTCTTGAAATTGTCCGCATGGGAATGGGTTGCCCCGTAGAAATTGAATTTGCCGTCAATCTTCCCTTCGGCACGGATCAAAAGCCTGAATTTTGCATACTTCAGATAAGGCCGATGTCTGCAGGGCGCGCAGGCACGGATGTTGAAGTTGAAATTGACAAGATTAAAACGGATGAAGTGCTCTGTTATTCCGCTTCAGCCCTTGGTAACGGTATTTACAGCGACCTTGCGGATATTCTCTTCGTTGATCCCGAAATGTTTGATCCGGCTTTAACGGATAAAGCCGCTGGTGAAATAGGCAAAATTAACAGAAAACTTGATAAACAAAACCGCAAATATCTTCTCATAGGCCCGGGGCGTTGGGGAAGTTTCGACAGGTGGCTGGGAATTCCCGTATCATGGAACGACATATCCGGAGTCGGAGCCATAATCGAGACTTCAGGCGAAAAACTGAAAGCTGATCCTTCGCAGGGATCCCATTTCTTCCAAAATATAACTTCTCTAGGAATAAGCTACATCACCATACTCGGTGACGGGAAAAGTTTTCTGGATTTAAAATGGCTCAGATCAATGCCGGCCGCAACCGAAACCCCGGTACTGAAGCATATCAGGCTTGACAGGCCTCTCACATTGAAAATCGACGGCAAGAAATCCTGTGCGGTCATTCTGAAATAATGTTTAACTTCCGATGTGTGAGAATTCCGGCCTTTTAAGAAGCCGGCAGCGGGTACTTTCCTATCCTGTCGTTATGAAGGCTTCCGAGATAAAGAAATCCGTCATGCTCCCTCGCGCATGTAATCTCTTTAAGATGCTCTCCTGTCGGCTCCTGAAGGCTTTTTATGATTTCGCCTTTTTCATTAAGAGCAAGAACAAAACCGTATGGCTTGGGTTTGGGCCAGAGGAATTTGGGCAGCCTCGAAACTATTTTTTTCATAAAAGGGCTCGGATGCATCCTGTCCATCTGGTCGTTTCTTACGGTAAAGAGCGCGAGCCAGAAAGTGCCTTTCCTGTTTGCTGTTATGTTGTCAGGAAAACCGGGAAGATTATCAATAAAAATGTCGGAGGTTCCCGCTTTCGATCCTTTCAGCCAGTACCGCTTAATCCTGTACCTGTAAGTCTCGTTCACAAGCACAAAATCCTGGTTCTGTGACAGGGCGACGCCGTTTGAAAAATATAGATCCCGGAGAAGAACATCCGTGATTTTTGTTTTGGGATCATAACGCATAAACCGGCCGTTTGGCCTTGATTCAAGAAGATCGTATAAATATTCTTTCTGGAAGTATTTGAAACTTGCGTCGGTGAAATATATCCTCCCGTCAGAGGCTATGTCGAGATGATCAGTAAACCTGAACGGAGTATCTTCCGCTCCCGTCAAAAGGACGGTGATTTTCCCTGCCGCATCAATCGAGAGAAGCCCTTTATAGGCATCAGCCACAATGAGGTTTCCGGAGGTATCGAAGGCAAGGCCCAGTGGCCGTCCGCCTGTTTCAGCAAAAATTTCAATGCTCCCGTCTTTTAATATGCGTACGATTTTTCCATCCTGTGTTCCCCCGTATAATCTTCCTTCCGTGTCTATCACGACGTCCTCAGGACCGTTGATTTTGCCCTTTGCAATAAGTTCGGCTTTTGAAAGCTCGCTGTTTTGTGCAAGCACTCCGGACATCTCAGGCTTCTTTGCGGGCGTGTACGCGACAGGATCGATTTTTGTCGGCCAGAAAAGAAGATAGCAGAGAAGCGCCGCGACAATCACCAGTATGGGTATGAATAATTTTTTCATCATCCGTCTCCTCAATAAAAATTTTGCAATGTGCCGATTTGATCGCCGATTGCCCTGTAACTCTTTTCAGCTTTTTCCCCTGTAATTATCCTTTGTAATAAATCTCGGTTTATTGTAACATATTGTATCACCATAAGAAAAAAGAGCGCAAGAAAGAATATAAATAATGCTGGTCCCGGGATCAGTTTGGAAGAAAGGAGAGAAAAATCATGGATAAAATCAGAATTGATACTAATGGCGCTTTTTTATACCCGATGCCTATGGTGCTTGTAGGTGCTGTGGTCTATGGAAAGGTAAATTTTATGGCTGTAGGCTGGGCATCAAGGGTAAATTTTAAACCGCCTTTAATTGCAGTGGCGTTAGGCCCTCATCATACAAATAAAGGAATTGACGAAAACAAAGAGTTCAGTATTAATATTCCGAATGTTCCGCTGATTGAGAAAACCGATTATTGCGGGCTGGTTTCAGGAAGTAAAACTGACAAATCTGAAGTTTTTGATGTTTTTTACGGCGAATTTAAGAAGGCTCCGTTGATTAAAGAGTGTCCGATATGCATATCGTGTACTTTGTTTAATACGGTTAAGCTGCCGTTTGACACACTTTACATAGGAGAACCGAAGGAAATTTTTACGGAAGAAAAATATTTGACTGATGGAAAGCCGGATATAAAAAAAATAAATCCATTCACATTGTCAATGCCTGACAATAATTACTGGTCTGTCGGGGAAAATCTCGGCAAGGCATGGAGTATAGGAAAAAGTTTGAAGAAAAAGTGATGACGGCTTCGTAAAAAGTCATTCTGCTGTGTTGCACTTCATCTTTCGTCATTGCAGCGTACCAATTAGTACGCTTCATTCCTCAAGATTTGTGCGCCTTGCATAATGAGCTTTTTACTTTGCCGTCCGAATTTCGATTTTTTACGAGCCAATCAAGTGATGATTATGAATATAATTGAAAAATTGCCGGTTTCGTTTATCGTAAGACCAAGTCCGTTTGGCATGTTTGCAGTGCTTTGGGAGTATTATAGGGGGCAGCCAAAAATATGCCGCGTGTTGCTTTCGAAACCGGGCCTCCCGGCTGAAGAGGCGGTCAAAAAACAACACCCCGGAATAGAATCATCCGGCTGCGGCGAAATCGGCAAAGTTGCAGATGAGATTGAAGCTTTTCTGCAGGGAGAGGATGTAAGCTTTTCCCTTGATAAAACCCGGCTTGATACCTGCTCGGTTTTTCAGCAGGAGGTATTGCGGGCTGAGCATGGAATACCTCGCGGACATGTAAGCACTTACCAGCGGATTGCCGGGCATCTAGGAAGGCCGACAAGTGCTCGTGCCGTTGGTATGGCTTTGGCCACAAACCCCTTTCCTATAATAATTCCCTGTCATCGGGCAATACGTTCCGACGGAAGTCTTGGGGGATATCAGGGTGGTCTTGACATGAAGAGAAAGCTGCTTGAAATGGAAGGGATAATCGTTACTGATACCGGATGTGTATCAACAAATAAACATTTCTATTTATAGGAGGAAAACCAAGATGCCCTTTGTAAACATCAAAATAACAAATGAAGGAGTGACTCCGGAAAAGAAGGCCGGCCTTATTAAAGGCGTCACAAAGCTGCTTCAGGATCTTCTGGGAAAGAATCCGCAGACAACTGTTGTGGTTATCGAAGAAGTTGATACGGACAACTGGGGAATCGGCGGGGAGACGGTTACTGTCAGGAGAAAGCGGGGGCAGTGATATCAATTGATATTGGAAACACTATGCCCGGTGAGCTTAAAAAACAGGGCAACGGTTTTCGGGATTGAAAGTGAGAAAAGATGGCATACGACAAAGGACTTGCGCAGAGAGTAAGGGAACTCCTGGAGGAAAAACCGGGTTTTATCGAGAAGAAAATGTTCGGCGGAGTCTGTTTTCTGCTGAACGGAAATATGACCTGCGGCATTTTAAACGATGATCTCATTGTCCGGGTCGGCCCGGAAAAATATGGCCGTCTCCTGAAATCGCAGCATGTCAGGAAATTTGATATCACAGGCAGGCCGATGAAGGGCTGGGTGATGGTTTCATGTGAAGGGTACGAATCGGACAAGGATCTGGCCGGGTGGATTCAACAGGGCTTGCGTTATGCCCTTTCACTACCCCCAAAATAATCTGAAAACAGACCGTTTTGCAAAAGATCGACCCGTCCTCCGTACGTCTCAGTAACGGTAGTATTCAGGCTTGAACGGCCCTTTTGCCGGTATGCCGAGATAATCGGCCTGATCTTTTGTAAGCTTTGTAAGTTTTGCGTTAAGCCGCGGAAGATGCAGGCGGGCTACCTCTTCATCAAGCGCCTTCGGAAGAGTGTAAACCTTCTTTTCATGCTTTTTCGTTGCAAGCTCTATCTGAGCAAGACACTGATTGGTAAAGCTGCTGCTCATGACAAAGCTTGGATGTCCCGTTGCGCATCCGAGATTTACAAGCCTGCCTTCTGCAAGCAGAATTATGGAACGACCGGATTTTAATATCCACTTGTCAACCTGCGGCTTGATAGGGATTTTTTTACATTCCGGAGTATTTATAAGATAACTTGTCTGTACCTCGCTGTCGAAATGGCCTATGTTGCAGATGATGGCTTCGTCTTTCATCATCTCCATATGTTCTCCGGTTATTACATCACAGCAGCCTGTTGCAGTTACAAATATATCGCCGAGAGAAGCAACCTCCTTCATCGTCAGAACAGCATATCCTTCCATGGCTGCCTGGAGAGCGCATATAGGGTCAATTTCAGTTATCACGACACGGGCTCCGAAGCCCCGCATCGACTGGGCGCATCCTTTTCCGACATCCCCGTAACCGCAGATAACGACCATTTTGCCCGCAATCATGACATCGGTTGCGCGCTTTATTCCGTCCGCAAGGGATTCCCTGCATCCGTATAGGTTGTCGAATTTGGATTTTGTAACCGAATCATTTACATTGAATGCGGGAAAGAGAAGCTGCCCGTTTTTCGCAAGATGATAAAGCCTGTGGACTCCGGTTGTGGTTTCTTCGGAAACCCCGCGGATTTTTGATGAAATATCAGTCCAGAAATTCGGATCTCTTTCATAGCTCTTCTTCAGTCTTTCAATAAGGCATTTCATGTCGGGGCCTGCATACTCTTTTTTCAGGATTGACGGGTTATTTTCAACCGCCACTCCCTGGTGAATATAAAGAGTGGCGTCACCGCCGTCATCAACTATCAGATCAGGGCCTGTCCCGTCAGGCCATATAAGCGCCTGCTCGGTGCACCACCAGAATTCTTCAAGAGTTTCGCCTATCCAGGCAAAAACCGCGGCGGATCCATTCTTTGCGATTGCCGCCGCCGCATGATCCTGTGTAGAAAATATGTTGCATGTCGCCCACCGGATATCCGCGCCGAGCTCTTTTAACGTGTCTATAAGCATGGCCGTCTGAATGGTCATGTGGAGACTTCCCGTGACCTTCAAACCTTTGAGCGGTTTTTTGGCGCCGAATTTTTTGCGGATTGCCATAAGCCCGGGCATTTCTTTTTCCGATAACTCCATCTCCTTTATGCCCAGTCCGGCAAGTGAAATATCGGCTACTTTATAAGGAAGCGAGAGATCAAGTTCCATGAAATTCCCCGCTTTTTTACTTTTAACTGAAACCAGCATGTTCTACTCCTGTTTTATAATCCGGCCTTTTCTCTCAGAGTCTCAGCCATGTTTGTTTTTTCCCATGAAAATTCGGGTTCATTCCTTCCGAAATGTCCGTATGCCGCGGTTTTCTTGTAGATCGGTCTGAGCAGGTCAAGGTATTCAATAATTGCGGCAGGCCTTAAGTCGAAAACCTCGTTTATTATTTCGGTTACCCGCTGCTTCGGAACAAGGCCTGTCCCCTTGAAGTCGATCATTATCGATACCGGTTTTGCCACGCCGATAACGTAGGCAATCTGTATTTCGCATCTTTTTGCAATCCCGGCGGCCACGATGTTCTTTGCTATGTGCCTTCCCATGTAGGATGCGCTCCTGTCCACCTTGGAGGGATCCTTGCCTGAAAAGCATCCGCCGCCGTGGCTCCCCTGCCCGCCGTAAGTATCGACTATGATTTTCCGGCCTGTAAGACCGCAGTCGGCCATAGGGCCTCCGATGACGAACTTGCCCGTGGCGTTTATATAGAATCTTGTGTCGCCGTCTATCATGTTTTTAGGGATGACTTTTTTAACTACCTCTTCAATGATGGCTTCTCTGAGGTCGTCGTATGAAACATCCGGTTTGTGCTGGGCTGCAATGACGATTACATCGACCCTTTTAGGAGTACCGTCTTCATATTCTATCGTTACCTGAGTTTTCCCGTCAGGCCGCAGGAAATCAAGAGCTCCGTTTTTTCTTACAATTGAGAGGCGCTGACAAAGTTTATGGGCGTACATGATCGGCATCGGCATCAATTCCGGAGTCTCGTCGGAGGCATATCCGAACATGAGGCCCTGGTCAC
>Ga0315268_10002742_pt1 | contig 19701 bp, 20 predicted proteins | sample C1_top_MG_FD_204535 | JGI IMG/M metagenome (GOLD analysis project Ga0315268, IMG submission 204535) | Sediment microbial communities from Yellowstone Lake, YNP, Wyoming, USA - C1_top | ecosystem: Environmental > Aquatic > Freshwater > Lake > Sediment | place: USA: Wyoming | collected 2017-08-01
AATAGCAGTAAGAGATGCGGAAGCGAGTCTGTCTGAAGAGCCTAGTGCGGTAATACCGCACGCTGGGATCTGTGCGGGGGGAGGGCGGGCAACTGCCCTCCCTACCGCGACGGTGGCCTGTCGGTGATTGCAGCTAACCGTATCTCGCACAAGTCAGAGTTCAGAATATTGATGTCCAACAAAATTCGGGACACCCTATGAGATGGCTCCTTTTGCTTGTTTCCATTTTTCTTACAGCCTGTTTCAGCGCTTCATATCCAGAAGCAATGCCGACAGCATCGCGTCCTATCCTGGCACAAACCACCACACCATTACCGACACGGAAAGCCACGGCTGTATGGATAGGCACTCTAGAACCAAAGATAGAAATATACCGCAAGGGTGACCCAGTGATTTTTGATCTTGATGATACAATCTTTTTTTGCGCTGGTCAGTCAACCTTCTCAATCGCACGGATTACAGAGAATGAAAAACGTGAGCTGAGTCTAAGTCATTCTTGCTTGGGGTTTTTAGGAACAGGTACTGACCAATACTGCCAAGACGGGCAAGTGAAGACAGTCTTTGTTGGAGGATGCAGTGATGCAATTCCCTGTGGGAAACAATCAATACACGAAACAATCACGTGGAATCAAAAAGAGTATGCAGCGATAACTGAGAACTGTGCTGGACAAACTATTCATAGGGAAGTTGAGCAACAAGTTCCAGAAGGCAACTATCAAATTACTGCGCGGGTGATTCAGAACGGCACAATCATGACTAGAGTCATAAAGGAGTTCGTAATTGTGTCGGATGCTTCGGGCGGCAAGTGAGGTGACAGAGGTGGTGGCTTGTCCAACGTGCGAGTGTTTTGGCAAGTGTCCGTCATGTGACGGCAAGGGTTGTATCCTGTGCCAGAGTACGGGACACTGCCCAACGTGCGACGGCGCAGTCTCGCGCCGACACGCAACAGAGGCGAGAGGATATAGACAACTTTACCCGGCGAGCGGCAGCACTGTACTAAAGGTTGCTAGAGGCCGATTACGACGAAAAACGAGCTTGGTTTGAGAGGCTTGGTTTTCGGGCTGTTCTGAGATACGACAAAGACGGCAAGCGTTGGTTAGATGTTAGCTGTGAGTTTGGGATAGATTCACTGCCCCTTGACTCTGAGGGAGAGGCTACAACTAAGGACGCTTGTCTTTTGTATAACGCTTGTCCAGGCGCGTGTAAAGCGGCAGCAGCGCCGCGCTTGCCCTGGACTTGACCGCCTCGACTGCTTTGCTGGTGCTCTTTTGGAGCGCATGTCGCGCCACCGCCACGCGCATCGCCGCCGACGTTTGCGCCACGCGAAGCGCGACCTGGGCGCGGTCGCGCACCTTGGCGACCGGCGCAAACATCGAAGACATCGCAAAGGGCCGCTCGGACACGCCCCAACGCAGGACGGCGGCTGCCCACGTCAGTCCCGCGCCAAAGCCCACCAGGCACAGCGTATCACCTTCCTTGACGCGCCCTTGTTCAATCGCCTCGACTAGCGCAATCGGGATGCTGGCTGTCGAGGTATTGCCATACTCTTGAATGTTGACCAAGACCTTGTCCATCGGCAGATTCAGATGCCGTGCAGCCAGCTCGATGATGCGGAGATTGGCCTGGTGCGGAATGAGCAGGTCAATATCGGAAAGCGACATGCCGGCCTGGTTGATGGCTTCCAGCGCCGCCTGACCCATCACGCGCGTGGCAAACTTGAACACCTCGCGGCCATTCATGTGTATGAGATTCTCTCCGCGAACAATCGCCTCCGGCGTAATGACCTCATGCACGCCTATCCCAATCTTGAGATGTTGTGCGCCCGAACCATCCGAGCCAAGCACGAACGACAGCACGCCGGTTGGCTCATCGCACGCTTGCACGACGACCGCGCCCGCGCCATCGCCGAACAAGACACACGTCTCTCGATCCTTCCAGTCCACATTGCGGCTGATCGTCTCGGCGCCGATGACGAGGATGTTCTTGTGCAGGCCAGTGGAGATGAACGCCTGTGCCGTCGCCAGCCCATAGACAAAGCCGGTGCAGCCCGCCTGAAGCTGAAACGCCCCGCATTTCGCGCCGAGCGCGTCTTGCACCATGCTGGACGCGGCGGGCAACAGATAATCGGGAGAAGTCGTCGCCAGGATAATCAGGTCGAGGTCTTCCGGTTTGAGGTCGGCTCTTTCCAGCGCCGCGCGGCTCGCGGCGACGGACATGGTCGTCGTCGTCTCGCCTTCGCCGGCGATGTGCCGTCGCCTGATGCCAGTGCGCGTGACAATCCATTCGTCACTCGTATCCACCATCTTTTCGAGATCAAAATTGGTCAAGACTCGGGGCGGCGCATACTTGCCCCATCCCACGATGCGTCCGTACTTCATCTTGATCTCCCTTCGCAGAATTGCGTGAATTGTCAGCCTGGTTTACGCCCCGTGTCTCAAGCTCACATTTCACTGGGCGCGAACCTGGCGCTGCTCCCGATGGCGAATAAGGTATATGACTATCCCGACAGCCCACACAAGCGATACGGCTGAGCCAAAGGCCGCCGCGACGATGATGATGGCTCGCCGCGCACGGCGGCTCATCTCGCGGCTGCCCTCCACCATTCTATCCGAAAGCTGCCGGCTCAATCGGCCAACAAACGTGGGGCTTGGCTCGACCGGCGTCAGTGCGCTCTGAACATCTTCGGCCAGTTCCAAGAGCACAGCCAGCGATGCCGACTCTTCCAACTCTTCATCCGGAAGCGCCTCTGCGCCACGTCGCCCTTCGATGAGCCTATCCGCCTGCTCGGCTAGAATGTCCGCAATGATCCGGTCATCCATCAAAAGCTTTACCGCCCCTTGCGAAGGTTATACATCGCTCACTCTGCCGGATAAGTCACGATAGCCAATGTGCCCGGCCCAAAATGAACCGCCAGCGAAAGCGCCAGCTCGTGGACAAAGGTCTCGCTGCAGTGCAAGGCAGACCTGGCTTGTTCCAGCAACGCAAAGGCTTCCTCGGGCGCTTGAGCGTGAATCACCGCCAGGTTGACCTGCTGATCGCCCACGCGCGCGCGCGCCATCTCGAGCACCCGTTCAACGGCTTTCTTGCGCGTGCGAACCTGGGCGGCCATTTCCATCAGCCCGCCTTCCGCTTGGATGATCGGCTTGATGTTGAGCAGTGAAGCCAACGCCCCCTGAAGCTTGTTCACCCGCCCACTCATCTCGGCAAATTTCAAGCTCGCCAGCGCGAACAGATGATTCACGTTGGGGCGCGTCGCCTCCAACCGCCGGACGATGTCGGCGACGCCCTTGCCCGATTCGGCCATTCGCGCTGCATCCAGGCACATAAAGCCCAACCCGCCGGAACCCGCCCAGCTATCAAAGACCTGCACTTTGATGGTATCGGCCACGTCCTCCGCTGCCATCAAAGCCGAGTTGATCGTCCCCGACAGCTTGCCGGTGACGTGGATCGAGACGATCTCGTCAGCCTGACCGGCCAACTTGCGATAGGCCTCGACAAATGCGTTCGGCGGCGGTTGTGAGGTCTTGGGCAACATGCCATCTCGCTCGACACGCCGATAAAATGTCGCCTGGTCAATCGTTACGCCGTCCAGAAAAGTTTCCACGCCAAACTGGATAGGGATGGGCACCACCTGGATGTTGTACCGCTCCACCAACTCTGGCGGCAAATCGCAAGTGCTATCGGTGACTATTCGAATCATTCAGCTTTATCCTTTTCCACTGGGAGGTTTTCCAACCCCAGCTCGTCGCGCAAAGAGATGAGCGTGCGATGATAGAGCGACTTGATAGCGCCCTCCGTGCGTCCCATGATCTTGCCCACTTCTGCATTGGAGAGCCGCTCGACAAATTTCAGAATGAGGAGCTGTTGACGTTCGGCCGGCAGCCTTCGAATAGCCATCAGAAGCCGCTCGCGCTCTTCGTTGACTTCGGCAGCGGATTCCGGTCTCTCGCGGCTTGCGCCGATCAGAGCCGCTTCGTCCAACCCCATGATTTGACGGCGGCCCTGATCGCGATGCCAGTTTGCGACCAGGTTGTGAGCGATGCGATACAACCATGCGGAAAACGGCACGCCCCGGTCGTGATAGTGACCAATGTGCGCCATCGCCCGCTGGAACGTTCGTGCCGTCAGGTCCTCGGCCTCGTGATGATCGCCGGTCCGATAATAAACATAGTTGTAAATTCTCGTGACGTAGCGCTCGTACAGAGCCCCGAACGCCGAAGGATCGGTCTTGGCCTGCGCCACTAGTTCGCTGTCGTCTACTGGGTGTTCCACCCTGCTCCCCCGAGGTATGGCCCGGGGGATTCCGTGTATTGAAACCCCTACAGGCCATTGAGGTTACGGCCATTGTAACGCTTGCCAGCCGTCTCGTCAACCGGGCCGTGTGTCGTTTCGTGGTATAATCCCAAAATACCACGATCTCTCGATCCCGCAGGAGCACCATGACAACGGCGAACAAGAATCTGGCGATATTGACGAGCGGCGGCGACGCGCAAGGAATGAACTCGGGCGTGCGCGCTGCCGTGCGTAATGCGCTGGAAAAAGGTTTGAACGTCTACGCCATCTACGAAGGCTACCAGGGTATGGTGGATGGCGGCGACCGCATCCGTAAGATGACGTGGGACTCGGTGGGCGGCATCCTGCAAAAGGGCGGCACCATCCTAGGTACAGCACGCTGTGAGACCTTCCGCACGCGCGAGGGACGCCGTCGGGCCGCGCGCAATCTGCTGGAGCATGAAATTGATTGTCTCGTCGTGATCGGCGGGGACGGCAGCTTGACCGGTGCGAATATCTTTCGCCAGGAATGGCCGGAGCTGGTGCAAGAGTTGGCACAGTCGGGCGAGATTAGCCCGGAAGTGGCCGCCCGCCGTTGTTGCTTGACCATTGTGGGTTTGGTCGGCTCGATTGATAATGACATGTACGGGACCGACATGACCATCGGCACAGACACCGCCTTGCACCGCATCATCGAAGCCATTGACGCCATCAGCAGCACGGCAGCCAGCCACCAGCGCACCTTTGTCGTCAAAGTGATGGGGCGCAACTGCGGCTACCTGGCGTTGATGAGCGCCATCGCTACCGGGTCAGACTGGGTGCTGATCCCAGAGAATCCGCCGGATGTGGGCTGGGAACAAACGCTGATTCAAGACCTAAAGGCGGGGCGCAAGGCCGGGCGGCGAGATAGCATCGTCGTCCTGGCAGAGGGCGCACGCGACCGCGATGGCAAGACTATCGGCAGTTCCTACGTTTCCAAGGTGTTGGAAGAAGGACTGGGCGAAGAGGTGCGCGTGACGGTGCTGGGTCACGTCCAGCGTGGCGGCTCACCCAGCGCGTTTGATCGCAACCTCGGCACGTTGATGGGGTATGCGGCGGTGGAAGCCGCCATGGCCGCCAAGCCGGAAGATGAGCCGCAACTGGTCGGCATGAGAGGCAACCGCATCGTACACTCGCCGCTGATGCAGTGCGTCGAGCAAACTCAGACCGTGGCCAAGCTCATCGAGCAGCGACAATACGAAAAGGCGATGGACATGCGCGGCCCCAGCTTCAAGGATGCCTACAACACCTTTCGCGTTTTTATATGCGCGGAGCCACATCCTCGACCCCAGGGTCTCAAGCCATTGCGGCTTGCCGTGCTCAACGCGGGCGCTCCTGCGCCGGGCATGAATTCGGCCGTCCGTGCGGCAGTGCGTATCGGGCTGGATCTCGGCCATACCATGCTGGGCATCGGGCATGGGTTCGAAGGATTGATCAAGGGCGACATCAGAGAAATGGAGTGGATGAGCGTCAACGGCTGGTCGGGATTGGGCGGTTCAGAACTGGGCACGAACCGCAAAGTTCCCGACGGCAAAGAGTTGTACGCCATTGCGCGCAATATGGAAAAAGAATCCATCCAGGGATTGCTGATGATCGGCGGCTGGACGGGTTATCAGGCGGCTCACAAGCTGTATGAAACGCGGCGCACCTTTCCGGCTTTTAACATTCCGATGGTGTGCTTGCCCGCCACGATCAACAACAACCTGCCCGGGTCTGAGCTGAGCATCGGCTCGGACACGGCCTTGAACAATATCGTCGAAGCGGTGGACAAGATCAAGCAGACGGCGGTAGCTCTGCGCCGCTGCTACGTCGTCGAGGTCATGGGCCGCCAGTGCGGTTATCTGGCGATGATGAGCGGGCTGGCGACCGGCGCGGAGCGCGTCTACCTGAACGAAGAAGGCGTCAAGCTGCGCGATTTGCTGGCCGATCTCGATCAATTGATCGCGGGCTTTAAGCAGGGCAAGCGCCTGGGCTTGCTGATTCGCAACGAAAACGCCAATCCGATTTACACGACCGGCTTTATGTGCTCGTTGTTTGAAGAAGAAGGCGGCGAGCTGTTTGATGTGCGCCAGACGATTCTGGGGCACGTTCAGCAAGGCGGCGACCCTTCGCCGTTTGACCGCGTGCAGGCGACGCGACTGGCCGTCAGGTGCGTTGACTATTTGATCGAAGAAGCCGGCAAAGAAGAACCGGAAAGCGCGTTTGTCGGCCTGGAAGCGGGCAAGATTCAATTCCACCCGCTCGAGGACTTGATGCGCATGATGGATGAGGCACATGGCCGGCCCAAGAAGCAATGGTGGATGGATTTGCGTCCCATCGCCAAGCTCCTGGCGCAGCCCATGCCGTCTGGTAACAGCAGTGGGACGTAGGACAGCATACTGCAACCACTGGGATAATAGAAGCTGCATTAGGATTGGAGACTACATGGGTATCCAAAGCCACGACCTTGACCAGCAAGTCGCCCTCTTGATGCAGGGCACCGAATATGGCGACGAACAACTCAAAACGGCGATGGCAGGTGAATTGCGCGAGCGGTTAAAGGAAGGCCGCCCGCTGCGCGTGTATTGCGGCTTTGATCCGCGCACATCCGATTTGCACGTGGGGCACACGATTCCCATGCGCAAGATGCGCCAGTTCCAGGAGTTGGGCCACGAGGTGACGTTCCTCGTCGGCACGGGCACCAGCATGGTGGGCGATCCATCCGACAAGAACGAGGTTCGCGCAACGCTTCGGCTGGAAGAAGCTGCGCGCAACGGGCGCACCTACGCGGAGCAAGCCTTTGTGATCCTTGATCGAGAGAAAACCAAAATTCGGTTCAACCACGAGTGGCTGCTCGAGCTCAAGCTGGCCGACATGATCAAGCTGGGTTCGGCGTTCACGGTCCAGCAGTTCATCCAGCGCGAGAATTTCAAGCTGCGCTGGGAAAAGGGCGATCCGGTTTATCTGCACGAGACATTCTACGCGCTCATGCAGGGCTATGACGCGGTAGCCATGAATACGGATGTCCAAATCGGCGGCAGCGACCAACTGTTCAACATCATCACCGCCGGGCGCAAGCTGCAAGAGGTGTACGGACAGCGCCCAATGATCGGCATCATCATGGGCATCCTGCCTGGGACGGACGGTGTAGTCAGGATGTCCAAGTCGTTGGGCAATCACATCCCGATCCTGGCAACGCCCGAAGACATGTACGGCAAAGTGATGAGCCTGCCCGATAGCGCCATGCCGATTTTCTTCAAGCTGGTCACGCGGTACGCGCCTGCGCAGATCAAAGCTATTGAAGATGCATTGGCTGGCGGCACGCGCCATCCGCGCGACGTGAAGATGGAACTGGCGCGCGAAATCGTCAGCATCTTTCATAACGACGCCGCCGCGCTCGAAGCACAAGAGCATTTCAAGCGCGTGTTCCAGGAACGCGAGATGCCGGAAGAGATGCCCGAGTTCGCGCTGGCGGAGCCGACGAATATCGTCAATCTCATCGTGCAGGCGAAACTCGCGCCGAGCAAGAGCGAGGCGCGGCGGCTCATCGAACAGCATGGCGTCAAGCTCGACGGGCAAACCGTCGAAGGCGTCGAGACGATGGTTGAGGCGTCTACGCCGAAGGTGTTGCAGGTGGGCAAGCGCAAGTTCGTGCGGCTGGTCACGACATAAGCGCCGTATACCGGCAGGCGAGTGAGGCTGACGCGCTCTGGGCACCGCTGAATTGCGCCAAGAAAAACGGCAGGACATTCTGCGCAGGCGTGTACAACGTGCGCGTCTTTGGGTCGGCGGCGCGCGGACAGGCTGGCCCGAACAGCGACATTCATGATGTGAGACCGACATGACAACAACACCTGCTTCCAAAAAAAGTTTTCCGTGGGCAACCGCGATCCTGGTGGCCGTGTTGATCGGACCGCCGGCGCTGGCGTGCCTGTGTAGTGTTGGCGTGGGCCTCACGCTGATGCAAGGCGAAACGCCCAGCCTGGCCGCCACTCGCGGTGACGCGGTGGCGGTAATTTATGCCGAAGGCATAATCGCCAGCGCAAACGCAGGCGCGGCCAGCACCACAGCCGGCGTGACGCCCCAGCGCATCCAGGCCGATCTGCGCCGCGCGGAAAATGACGCCTCGGTCAAAGCCGTGGTCATCCGAGTCAACAGTCCGGGCGGATCAGTCGTCGCGTCAAACGAAATCTACAAAGCCATCAAAGATTTCAACAAGCCGGTCGTGTTCTCGTTCGGCGAGACGGCCGCCTCCGGCGGTTATTACATCGCCTGCGCCGGCAAGTGGATCGTCGCCAACCCGGATACGCTTACCGGCTCTATCGGCGTCATCACCGAGTTGCCCAACACGGACGAGCTGATGAAAAAGATCGGCGTGCAGATTGTCGTCATCAAGAGTGGGACGAACAAAGACCTGGGCAGCCCGTTTCGCCCGATGACGGACGACGAGAAAAAGATCTTTCAAACCGTGATTGACGAGGCATACGGCGGATTCGTCAAGATTGTGGCCGAAGGGCGCCATCTGCCCGAAGAGCAAGTACGTCAAATCGGTGATGGGCGCGAATACACCGGGAGACAAGCCAAGGAACTCGGATTGGTGGATCAGCTCGGCTATCTGGAAGACGCGATAGACAAAGCCGGCGAACTGGGCGGCATCAAGGGCAAGCCGCGCGTGGTCGAGTACACACCCAGGCTATCTTTCATGGACATCTTGCTTGGCTCGTCAACGCGCTTGCCGGCCCTCTCGCTTGAGCAACTGCTCGGCCTCGACGCAACGCCCAAGCTAGAGTACCGCTTCGTCGGGCCATAATCTATGCAAACCATCCTCTATCAATCTCCTGAAGCCTTCACGGCGCTGGCTGCCGAGTGGAATTCGCTCGTTCAGCGCAGCGCATCGAATGTCCCGTTTCTCACACTCGAATGGCAAAGCATCTGGTGGCAACATTTCGGCCACGGCAATCCTCTGCTGGTGTATGCCTTTCGAGATGAGGCTGGGACGCTGTGCGGCATCGCGCCGCTGTTTCTCAGCCCCTGGGAAGGCCCAGGGGCCAGCCCCGGGGAAGGCACAGGGGTCAACAGCAAAAGCGGCAGGCGCGAGCTTAACATGGTGGGCTGTGCGGATGTGTCCGATTACCTTGATATGATTGTGCTGCCCGGCTGCGAGCCAACCGTGTTCACCGCACTGCTCAACGCCGTGAGCGCGCCAGACGTTCCGCCGTGGGAAGCCCTCGACCTGTGTAACATTCCAGAAGCTTCGTGCACGCTGCAAGTCTTGGGGGCATTGGCGCAAGCACGCGGCTGGCGCGCCGAGACGAGCCAACAAGAAGTCTGTCCGGTGATTCATCTGCCTTCGACGTGGGATGAATACCTGGCGACGCTCGACAAAAAAGAGCGGCACGAATTGCGCCGCAAGCTGCGCCGCGCCGAGCACAGCGAAGAGACCGTCGCCTGGCGCATTGTCGCCGGCGAGGAAACGCTTGATGCCGACCTGGATGCCTTTATCACGCTGCTCATCAAGAGCCGCCCCGACAAGGCCGCGTTTATGACCGACAATATGCGTCACTTTTTCCACGCGATCGGTCACGCGGCGCAACGAGCAGGCTGGCTGCAACTGGCGTTCCTGGAAGTCAACGGCGTCAAAGCCGCGGCCTATATGAACTTTGACTATGCCAACCATATCATGGTGTACAACTCGGGCCTTGACCCGCAGAACTTTCAATGGCTCAGCCCTGGCATCGTGCTGGTGGGCAACCTCATCCGGCATGCCATTGAAAGCAAACGCGCCCTGTTCGATTTTCTGCGCGGCGACGAAGACTACAAGTACCGGCTGGGCGGGCAAGACACACACATCTACAGGATTCATATCGAGCGTTGATGCCCCTGCGCCTTCGCAGGGTTCAAAAGTGATGAGGCTTATGAAGCCATTCCGTATCGCGATGTTATCCGTCCACACCTGCCCGCTAGCGACGCTGGGCGGCAAGGAAACCGGCGGCATGAACGTCTATGTCCGCGAGCTTTCGCGCGAGCTTTCGCGGCGCGGCTTTTATGTGGATGTATTCACGCGCTCGCAAAACCCGCACCTGCCCCACGTCATGCACAGCCTCGGCGAGCGAGGCCGTGTTATCCACATCCCCACTGGACCTGAAGAACCGTATAGCAAGCACAAAATCTTTGATTACTTGCCAGAATTTGTAGACAACGTCCTGGCCTTTGTACAGCGCGAAGGCGTTCAGTACGACGTGATTCACAGCCACTATTGGCTTTCGGGCCTGGCGGCGCGTGATTTGCAGGCGGCCTGGTCGGGGCAAGGCCAAGACGTGCCCATCATTCAGATGTTTCACACACTGGGCCACATCAAAAATCAAATCGCCGCGCCAAGCGAGCGCGAGCCTCAGCGCCGCATTGACGGAGAAACCGAAATCATCCGCTTTGCCGATCATCTCATTGCCGCCACGCCCGTCGAAGAAGAACAACTCGTCGAGCTGTATGGCGCAGAGCACAGCAAGATCACCATCATTCCGCCCGGCGTTAACCTGCAAATGTTCCATCCGCACGAGCCTGAAGATGCCAAGCTGCGCATTGGCGTCAAGCCGTGCGATCACATGATCCTGTTTGTGGGCCGCATCGAGCCGCTCAAGGGCGTTGAGACGCTCTTGCGCGCGATGGCACTGTTGGCCTACGAGTGCCCCACGTGGACGCAAGACCTGTGCCTTGCCATCATCGGCGGCGATCCCAACACCACCGAGAACGAAGAGTTGGAACGTCTCAAGATCATGCGCGCCGAGCTGGGCATCAGCGACCTGGTCACGTTCCTGGGCGCGCGTGACCAGGATACATTGCACCACTATTATTCCGCTGCGGAAATGGTGATCATGCCTTCGCACTATGAATCGTTCGGGATGGTAGCACTCGAGGCGATGGCGTGCGGCACGCCCGTCATCGCATCCGAAGTCGGCGGGCTGGCGCACCTCGTCCGCGACGGCAGAACCGGCCTGCACGTCCCCGATGGCGACCCGGTCGCGCTGGCTCGGGCTATTGCCCGCCTGGCCCAGGATGACGAACTGCGGGAACGTATGGGGCGCACTGCTCACCTGCACGCGCAGCACTACAGTTGGGAATGCATCGCCGATCGAGTGGTGGCGCTTTACAGCCGGGCGCTCGCCCCGTCCCCCGTATTGCAGTTGGCTGCCCGTTGATGAGACGCGCATAGCACCCGAGGACAGAATGCGGATCGCTTCGCCGCTGAACGTTCGTGAGCGAATCGAGTTACTGCGCTCCTTACCCTACTTTCGCCCGCTCGACGACGATACGCTGGAATCCGTCGCTGCGCAGGCAGTGCGGTGCGCCTATGAGCCGGAAGAAGTCATCTTTCTCGAAGGCGAACCGTGCGCTGGACTGTTTGTCGTTCACTCCGGTCACGTGAAAATCTACAAAGCGTCACGGGAAGGTCGCGAGCAAATCCTCACCATTATCGGCCCGCGTGATTCGTTCAACGACGTGGCCGTGTTCGACGGCGGCCCCAATCCCGCCAGTGCCCAGGCGATGGACGCGGTGGAGGTCTGTGTCATCGATCGGCCGGCCATGATAAACCTGTTCGCCCGCTACCCCAGGCTGGCACAGACCGTCGTCGCCATGTTGGCTGCGCGCGCACGGATGTTGGTCAATATGGTCGAAGACCTATCGCTGCACTCTGTCACTGCGCGATTGGCCAAGCTCTTGCTTGAACAAGCAGCCCAACGTGATGCCCCTCCACTCACTCACCAGCAAATGGCCGCGCGACTGGGAACCGTGCGAGAGATGGTCAGCCGCGCCCTCCGCGACCTGGAAACCGAAGGCATGCTGCGCCGCGAAGGTCGGCAAATCGTCATCCTCGACCGAGCCGCACTCGAGCGACGCTCAACTCAATAGTCTTGGAGGTCAGAAATTAGAGGCCGATTTCTCCGACTTCCGATTTGTGATTTCCGACCTCCAACCTCTAAAGCCCCCGTAACAAAAGTCACAGACACAGAGACGCTCACTGTGCTAGAATGAAATCGTGAGCGAGTGCTGTGTGTTGTGGTGATTCAGATCAAAGGTGAGGTATGACGTCTCCCGACAAGATAATGCCCAAGATAGACCTGTTCAAGTGTGACGTGTGCGGTCTATGCATCGAGCGCTGCCCGACCGGCGCGCTGGCGATGCGAAATGATCGCCCGTTCCTGGCCCGGCCAGACCTGTGCTCGTACTGCGCCACGTGTGAAGACGTGTGCCCGAAAGGGGCCATCGCCCTGCCCTATCAGATTGTCTTGGGTGAAGGCGCTCAGGCGCAAGCATGACTGAACCGATTCTGGACAGCCGCGACTTTTACGACCGGCAGGCAGCCATCTATGAAGTAATGAACGATTGGCCGTCGCGCCTCTCGTTCGAGCTGCCGTTCATCCGGCGAATATTGGAACAGGCGCAGGCACGGTCAGTGCTCGACGTAGCGTGTGGCGGAGGTCATCATGCCATTGCGCTGGCTCGCGAAGGTTACACCGTCGCCGGCGCTGACCTCAGCCAAGAAATGATTGCGCTGGCGCAGCACAATGCCAGACAAGCCGGCGTGTCCGTTCGCTTCGAGGCTGCCGGTTTTGCTGATCTGGACCAGTTCGCCCCTCAACACTTTGACGCAGTGCTGTGCCTGGGCAATTCGTTGCCGCACGTTTTGACCGGTGAGGATCAGTTGGCAGCATTGCGAGCCATGTACGACCGACTGCATGGTGGCGGTGTTCTGATTCTGCAAAACCTCAATTATGACTCACGCTGGAAGAATCGCCCGCGCTTTTTCGCGCTCAACTCGACGGCGCTGGATGGACATTTGGCGCTGATCTGGCGCATGGCCGATTATCACGATCCAGGCGCGCGTGTGCCGGGACTGGCGGGGCCGTGTCCTGAACCGGGCCTCATCACGTTTCACATTGCCACCTTTGAACAGGATGCGCGCGAAGCGGGCATATGGCAAGCATCCGTCAAAAGCACGCTTCAACGCCCGCTCTTTGCAGGTGACTTGACACGTTGGCTCGGTCAGGCTGGTTTCAAAGGTATGACTCTGTTTGGCAGCATGGATACCAGCCCATTCAACCCAGATTCGTCGCCAGATTGTATTATTGTTGCATACGCATAGAAGCATCTGCCGTCAGCGACCAGCGGTCTAGGGAGGAGGAAGCAATGCGAATTCTTGTGGTCATCAGCGGAGACTATGGTCAACGGCACGTTGACAACCTGCGAGCGCACAAGCCGGAAGGCTGGAGCGTCGAGGTGTGGAAAGCGCCGCGTCTCTTGCCGCCGATCGTGGACGACGCAGAAGAATTCCTGCCGCTGCAACTGCCTGCTTGCGATTTGATGCTATCGCTGGGCGAGCATCCAGGCGTGGCGACGCTTTTGCCCGACATCGCCAAGATGACGAGGGCCACCGCCGTCATCGCGCCGGTTGACAACGCCGCCTGGCTGCCCAATGGGTTGGCTCGACAGGTAGATGGCTGGCTCAAGCGCATGGGCGTTGCGTCCGTCTTCCCCAAGCCTTTCTGCACGCTGACCGAAAACACGTACAACGTGATCCGCCAAAAGAGAACCTACAACAACGCTCTGATCGCCGAGTTCGCACGATACTTTGGCCGCCCCAAGTTTGAGGTGAGCGTTGACCCATCCACAGGTCAAGTCGCATCCGTTGCCGTCACGCGCGATGCGTGCTGCGGCTGTGCCCGGTTCGTCGCCGAAAGGCTCGTGGGGATCGGCGTGAACGAAGCCGAGTTTGAAGCTGGCATGTTGCATCACCACTATCCCTGCCAGGCGACAATGGGCGTGGACGGCGATTACAACGACACTCTCTTGCACGTCTCCGGCAACATCACGAAGGACGAGATTGCCGAGCAGGTCAAGCCGTTCCGGCAGATCCAATACCTGGTGCCTGCCGGGCGCGTGCAAGTAACAGCCAAGGAAGAGGTCAATCCATGAGCCTTCTGCAATTGCATGACGTGGTCAAGTTTTCATCACAAGGCCACAGCCCCTACTTTTTTCACGATGAGGCAAGTTTCAAATCGCTGGTGGTCGGATTCGAGCCAGGACAGAGCACACCTCTGCATCCCGCTGGCGCGGCGACCTATTACGTGGTGGAAGGCGAAGGCTGGATCACCGAATTCATCTTTTCTCGCCGACCTGCATCGAGACCATCGAGTATCGAATGAATCTTGCGGACATTCTCCAGTGAAACGCCATCGGTCAACGACGTGAGCGGGCGGTGCTTGGCGTAAGGCTCGATGGACTGAACCACAAAGCCGGATTCCTGCAGCATCGCTTGCCACTCGCTCGGACGATACTGGCGCACGTGCGACTCGTCATGGAGGCGATCCAGGTCGTTCATACAAGCGTCCACAAGATCGTCCTCAGGCACGCTCCGATCGTCAATCACCAGCCGACCGTCCTTTCGCAACACACGTTTCATCTCTTGCAATGCTCGCATGATGTCGGAAAAGTGATGTGCCGCGCGTCGGCACGTCACGACATTAAACGCTCCACCCTCAAACGGCAACGCGTGGACATCGGCCAGGCAAAAACGCGCATTGACAATGCCTCGCTCGTACGACAGCTTTTTTCCTTCTGCCAGCATTTGCGGTGTGAGATCAGTGCCCACGACGCGGGCAACGTGTGGTGCGAGCGCAAACGCCGTGTGACCTGTGCCGGTCGCCACATCAAGAGCCACTCCATCGGCTTGCGGTGAAGCAAGTTCGACAATACGCGCCAGCACTTGGGGGTCGGTGTGTGCGGCGCTTTTGGCGTAGAAGGCAGCGCGCTCGCCAAAGATTTCTTTTGCGGCTTGTTCGGGGGTTTTCATGTGTAACCTCGCGATTGGCCGAGTCTCTGGGATACAGTCTTCAAGCTATCAATTCTAGCATTGGGCACAGGAATTGGAAACTGGTCCTTCATCCCGCTTGTCTGCAACTATTTCTCATGTGTTGCGTAGTATAGGTGAGATAGGGCGCACCAAGAAGCGTCCGCAGCAATTGGTTAGATTGGAGGTAACCATGCAACGCAAACTTGTTCGTAGTCAAACGGATTCACGGATCGCCGGCGTGTGCGGCGGCCTGGGAGAGTACCTGGACGTTGATCCAACACTCATTCGCCTGATCTTTGTCCTGCTGGCACTCACGGGCGGTCATGGCCTGCTGCTCTATTTTATCATGTGGATCCTCATACCGCCTGCGAATCAAGCTCAACCTATATCGTATTGAACTCCGCTGCAACCACACAAGGCTCGCCAGGTCTGGTATGACCTGGCGAGCCTTTGACATTGCCCCACGCATCTGAGATAATGAGATACGTCAGGTCTTGGGCCTGACAGGTCTAATCGTATGTCCCGCGTTATCCTGTGCCTCGACCTGGATGCTTTTTACGCTTCGGTGGAAGAGCTGCTTCACCCCGAATGGAGAGGTCTGCCGCTGCTCGTCGGTGGGCGACCGGAAGAGCGCGGCGTCGTTTCGTCATGCTCGTATCCCGCGCGCAAGTTTGGGATTCACTCTGCGATGCCGATGGCCCAAGCCATTCGGTTGTGCCCTAACGCCATCGTCGCCCCGCCGAACTTTCAGGTCTATTCCGATTACTCGAATCGCGTGATGGCCGCCATCCGCGAGTACGGCTGCGTGATGGAGCAAGTCTCAGTGGACGAAGTGTTTTTGGATGCGACGGACTGCGTTGCAGCCTGGGGAGGCGCAGCGGCGCTTGCAGGCGACCTCAAACGCCGCCTACGTGAAGAGACCGGTCTGCCCTGCACTATCGGCATTGCGGCCAACAAGCTCGTCGCCAAGATCGCCTCGACGGTCGGCAAGCCGGACGGGTTGCTTGAGGTGCAGGCGGGTGGCGAGGCCAAATTCCTCGCGCCATTGCCGGTTGGGCAACTCTGGGGCGTCGGCAAGAAAGGCGCGGCAAAACTCCAATCCCTCGGCATTCACACGATCGGCGATTTGCAGAGTGTTCCACTCGCAAGGTTGAAGCAAGAGTACGGACCGTGGGCGCTCGATCTGCAACGGCGAGCACATGGCATCGCCAGCGACAAGGTGGAAACCGGGCACGAGACCAAATCCATCAGCCGGGAAACGACCTTTGTCAAGGACGTGGGCGACCTGGCGCAATTGAAGCGCGTCGTGCTTTCGCTCGCGGAGCACGTTGGGCGCGATTTGCGCGACGAAGGATTGCAGGCCAAAACCGTCGCCATCAAACTGCGCTGGCCCGACTTTTCCACCATCACACGACAAACGACATTGCCTCAGCCCACCGATGCAACTTCCGACATTTATCAAGCGGCAGCGACCTTGCTCGCGGCGGCGATCAAGCGCGGCGCAAGAGTCCGGCTCATCGGCGTGCGGGCGACCCACCTGATGAGCGGGAGGCAGCTTGGGTTTTTCGAAAGCGCCAGCGAAAAGCGTGCACGTGCAGACCGGGCCGTGGACGAAATCCGCGAGCGATTCGGAGACAAGGCTATTCGGCGCGCATCAACCCTTGCGAAGGTCGCGCACCTTCGCAAGGATATGAGGAGAGATAGATGAAGACCCGATGCGACTGGGCCGGAACTGATCTGCTCTACGTGGCCTATCACGACGAGGAATGGGGCGTGCCTGTACACGACGACCGCACGCTGTTCGAATTTCTCATCCTCGAAGGCGCACAGGCTGGACTGAGCTGGTCAACCATCCTCAAGAAACGCCAGAACTATCGGCAAGCGTTCGACAACTTTGAGCCTGCCAGGGTCGCCGGCTACGACGCCGGCAAGGTCGCGGAGCTATTGTCGAACCCGGGCATCGTCCGCAACCGGCTCAAGATCAACGCGGCGATTCAGAACGCCAGAGCGTTGCTGGAAATCCAGCGCGAGTTTGGCAGTTTTGACAAATACATCTGGAAGTTCGTCGGCGGCCAGCCAAAGCAAAATGCGTGGAAGCCGCTGCAAGAGATTCCGGCGCGCACACCGGAATCAGACGCGATGAGCAAGGATTTGAAAAAGCGAGGATTCAGTTTCGTCGGCTCGACGATTTGCTATGCCTTTATGCAGGCCGTCGGCATGGTGAACGATCACGTGCTGGCGTGCTACCGTCAAAAACAGGTCGCTCGCCTTCGCCGCCAGGTATTTCAGCCATCCCAACCAGACGGGTAACAAATGCAGCTCTGACATCAATACCCCGGAAACTCTGTTGAAATAGAGCAGGTGCCAACCTTGAGAGGTTTACCGAATGCCACAAGTTTACCGCGCTTGTCTACCGTTACAGTATCGTGTTCAAATCACGCCTGCGCTGGTTGTTCACTCACGTAGCTTCTACAAATGCTCGCCAAGTCGCTATGCTTGCCTTGCTTGTGATGACTAAACATGGTATACCCCCGATGACGCTGTTGCAGCACACTGACCACGCCGCTTTCAACCCACCGGAAATCAAAAAGCGCGGGGGATTATCCCCGCGCCCGTGTTCTGTCTGCCATGCGGACCACGCAAACAAAAAGACCGTGAGCACTGCCCACGGCCGTAAGATGCAAACCTACACACAAGCAAAACAGAAGGATTCGGCAAGAGCACGTTAGTGCCGTTGCACTAGGGGTAGGTAGACTTTACGAAGGGTGGAATCGCCCACGGTCACAAGAAGCAGCACCGAACCGGAACTCTCGCTTAATACGGTCAAAGACAATCGGCTATCTGTGCCGCTCCATAGCTTGGAGTCAGGAGTGGAATTGACATCCCACGTCCGGCCCACTGCCCACGTGTCAGAGCATTGTCCATAGTTGATAGGTGGTTTGAGCATATCGAAACGTCCATCAGCCTCGACCACAATCACGCCCTGATGTGGTGGGCCGCCCGCCGATGGCAAAGTGTTTACATTGTTAGGATAGTTTTGAACGATGTTCTGGTCAACGTGCCAGATTACCAATCCCGCACACAAGCTGGCGCTCAACCAATCTTGGTCAAATCCAATAGGTCGTCGATTCTCCAACAAGAAATACTCTGTGCTGGTAGTGTTACCTTGGGGGTATAACTTGATAAAGTTTGCACCACTTTCGGCAGGCTCCAGTTTGATAAAGTGCGATCCAGAGAAAAACACAGTTGGGGTAATCCAACCCACAAAGTCTTTTGAGAAAGCTCCGAAATGGAATGGGCGCTGTCCAGATGTAGTGCCATAAGTGCCATAGGACATCATATCGAATTTCCCCGTGCCTGAAGTCGTATAAGAGAAATCGTATAGATCGGGCATACCCAGGCCATGCCCTTGCTCATGGCCGCACACACCGATCCTGTCAATTTGGCCGGTCAGATTACCGTATTGATCTGGACAGAAAGTGTAATTGTCAAACACCTCTCCGCCACTAGAAGTATATTTGCCGCCGCCTGCCCACGTAAGTCTGTAAGCCGTTGGGCGCAACGAGTTAACGGCGTCTCCAGTGTAAGCGTGACTGCTTCCAGCAAACACCACTACAAGATTTTCTACCATTTTCGTGACGGGGTTAGCGTAGGGCGAGAAGTCAAACCCGGCTGTATTCAATGCTTGCAGTGCATGATACACTACACCACCGTTGTTTCTGGGGAATTGCCCCGGCCCTATCTTGAAACCATACATACCGTCGGCGTAATAAGTGAGCGGGTTAGGTAACCGCACATAGGCAACGTTTGAACCATTAAGCACTGGCACACCGCCACTTAGCCCAACCACATCACCTGTGTACCTCAGCCTGTTGTAAGACGTCTCTTTGTAGTAGTCAGAGAATCCGCCAGCACCAAAGAAAAATTGCCTCCATGCCTGACCAGTGAATAGGCCTGCCCTATCCGAGAAATCAGCAAGGATAATGAGCAACTTTTGATCACCGGTTCTAGGTATGGGATTGCCAATGGCCTCAATCCCCCAATCGGGCAAGGACATTGGGGGAACACCGATACCACCGTCAGGGGGCGGTGGAATTGCTGGCGCGAGCACTGCCCGCTCGCGTGGGTCGCCATCTCCAAACCTGGGGTGTATCATCGGCAAGGGCCACAGCCTTGTCATGTCTTGTCGTGGGCAGGCCAACACAGGCGCCCCGCGCTTTGTGTGCCAGTCAACCACACAAGCGCCGACAGGCCGCGTTATGATTCCAGGAGCCAACTCGTGCCCACTGGCAGGCCAAGCCAACACCAGTGCCACCAAGATCACCGCGCCGATCACGAGGTAAAGCGCCGTCAATCTGCTTTTGTGTCGCACGAGTTGCGCCGTCACCATGCTCTATCCTCTACGATCATTCGTGCTTTGTGCCATCGGGCATAATAGTTCCATACAATTTGGCCCCGCTCAGGTCGGCCTCGCTCAGGTCGGTCCCGCTCAGGTCGGCCCCGCTCAGGTCGGCCCCAGTTAGGTAGGCCCCGCTCAGGTTGTCCTGCCCAAGTTCGGCTAT
>Ga0315268_10002743_pt1 | contig 19701 bp, 13 predicted proteins | sample C1_top_MG_FD_204535 | JGI IMG/M metagenome (GOLD analysis project Ga0315268, IMG submission 204535) | Sediment microbial communities from Yellowstone Lake, YNP, Wyoming, USA - C1_top | ecosystem: Environmental > Aquatic > Freshwater > Lake > Sediment | place: USA: Wyoming | collected 2017-08-01
GATTCATCGTTGAGACAGCGCCCCCATCGTTACGCCATTCGTGCAGGTCGGAACTTACCCGACAAGGAATTTCGCTACCTTAGGACCGTTATAGTTACGGCCGCCGTTTACTGGGGCTTGAGTTCTGTGCTTCTCCCGACTTGCGTCGGAATGACACTTCCCTTTAACCTTCCAGCACCGGGCAGGCGTCAGACCCTATACATCATCTTACGATTTAAGCAGAGTCCTGTGTTTTTGCTAAACAGTCGCAGGGGCCTCTTTTTTGCAACCTTTTCAATACATACTTCCGACAGATAGCATCCGAATGTGAAAGGTATAACCCCTTCTCCATTCATCACTGATCTGTTTTCCATATGCTCTACTCAGGCACCTCTTCTTCCGAAGTTACGAGGTTAATTTGCCGAGTTCCTAAACGATGATTCTCCCGCGCGCCTTAGTATATTCTACTCATCTACCTGTGTCGGTTTGCGGTACGGTCACACTTGCAACTCGCTTTAAAACTTTTCTGGGCAGTGTAGTTGAACCGCTTCTCCCGACTTGCGTCGGAATGGTCGCCCCAAATTCCTTCGGGGTAAATCTACACGTTCAACAGTAGACCGGTCTACCTTCCTGCGTCATTTTAAAGCTGATAACGTTACAAACATGGTTCCGGAATATTAACCGGATGCCCTTCACCTACCCCTCCATTACGAAGGACTCGGCTTAGGACCGACTAACCCTGAGTCGACGAACGTTGCTCAAGGAAACCTTAGATTTACGGCGTCCCGGATTCTCACCGGGATTCTCGCTACTTATACCTGCATCCTCACTTCCGTTTCGTCCAGCACTCCTTTCGGTATGCCTTCATTCTAATACGGAACGCTCCCCTACCACCCTACACCGCCCTCACGCAAACCTCATAATCCGATGTTTTCGGCTTATCGGAAATTTGGCGGACTTACGTCCGCGAAATTTACAAGGTTTTCATGAGAACGGTGTCTGATCCGTAGATTCGGTACGATACTTGAGCCCCGGACATTTTCGGCGCAGAACCACTTGACCAGTGAGCTGTTACGCTTTCTTTGAATGATGGCTGCTTCTAAGCCAACATCCTGGCTGTCTGAGTAATTCCACATCCTTTGCCACTTAGTATCAATTTAGGGACCTTATCTGACGGTCTGGGCTGTTCCCCTTTTGCGCGTGGCGCTTATCCGTCACGCACTGACTCCATTGTTATGGAATACAAGCATTCGGAGTTTGGTTAAATTTGGTAACCTGGTTAAGGCACCTAATCTATCCAGTGCTCTACAACCTGTATTTAACACAACAGGCTAGCCCTAAAGCTATTTCGGGGAGAACCAGCAATAACCAAGTTAGATTAGCCTTTCACCCCTATCCCCAAATCATCCTTAAGTTTTTCAACACTAAAAGGTTCGGGCCTCCATGGCAGTTTAATGCCACTTCACCCTGTTCAGGGATAGATCACTTGGCTTCGGGTCTATTAAATCGAACTAAATCGCCCTATTAAGACTCGCTTTCGCTACGGCTCCATCCGCGGCGTTAACCACGGAATTAACCTTGCTCGATTCAATAACTCGCAGGTTCATTCTTCAACAGGCACACGGTAAGGCATTACAGCACAGGAATACTCAGTTACCCGACTAATCCCGTAATCTGTCATAGCCCTCCCGTAGCTTGTAAGCATACAGTTTCAGGTTCTTTTCACTCCCCATCAGGGGTTCTTTTCGCCTTTCCCTCGCGGTACTGGTTCACTATCGGTCAGATGAGAGTATTTAGCCTTGGAGGGTGGTCCCTCCGGGTTCATGCCGAGTTCCACGTGCTCGGCATTACTCAGGATACCGCTTCGAGACCTGATTTTTTTGCCTACAGGACTATCACCTTCTTTGGCCCGTTTTTCCAAACGGTTCGGCTAAAATCAAGTTTTTTTACTCTACTTACGCGGTCCTACAACCCCCCGACTATTGCTAGTCGAGGTTTGGGCTATTCCCCGTTCGCTCGCCACTACTTAGGGAATCTCTGATAGATTTCTGTTCCTCCGGTTACTGAGATGTTTCACTTCACCGGGTTGCCTTCCTTAACCTATGAATTCAGTCAAGGATTGTCCCGCTTTCGCGGGACAGGGTTTCCCCATTCGGAAATCCCCGGATCAAAGGTTGTTTGCACCTCCCCGAGGCTTATCGCAGCTTACCACGTCCTTCATCGTCTTCATCTGCCAAGGCATCCACTGTACGCCCTTTACTACTTGACCATATTTTTTAATCCTTTCCAATTTCCGCATGAAATTGGAAATTTACTAAGACACTTACTTACTACTTACTTCATATACTCCGCACATCTTTTTCGGAGTCCTCCCCGATACATCGGGGAGATTTATTCAATGAACTGATACAATTACAAATTGCAGAAGAAAAATTGAAAATTAACAAATTTAATATTCCTTTTTCCTTTTGTAATCTGTAATTTTTTGGAGGTGAGGCGATTTGAACGCCCGACCCCATGCTTGCAAAGCATGTGCTCTCCCAGCTGAGCTACACCCCCAGTAAAAATTTGCAAGGCATTTTTTGAGTTCTTTTGTTAGTAGTTAGTAGTTTATAGTGTTATAAGGTTTTTGTCTTTATTACTTCAACTGTTAACTGTCAACTAAGAACTATAAATTTGATTTGCCAAATTTACATGGGCCCAAGTGGAATTGCACCACTCACCTTACGCTTATCAGGCGTACGCTCTAACTAACTGAGCTATGGGCCCAATAGTCAGCGACTCGGCAACTCAGCGACTTACTAAAACATAATCTTAATGTTGCTACTTCGCTATGTTGCTGTTTAAAATGAGCAGATACACCCTCTCTCCCATTTTTGGGCATATTGAAAGAACTTTATTATAAATAAGGAAAATTACAAATTAATGACTTTAATCTTCCTTTTTCCTTATTGCAATTTAAAATTGCTCTTTTGCTCTTAAAAAACTGAACAGTTGTGTGAGTAACGACCTGAAAGACAGTTAGAAGTTGGAAGGGTGAAGTTTGAAGTAAAAAATTACTTCCCACTTCCATCTTCCCTCTTCAATCTATCTCTCTGCTCCTTAGAAAGGAGGTGATCCAGCCGCACGTTCTCGTACGGCTACCTTGTTACGACTTCACCCCAGTCATAACCCATACCATAGGCAACTACCTATCTTGCGAATCGGCACATTGACTTCCGGTACAAATTACTTCCATGGTGTGACGGGCGGTGTGTACAAGACCCGGGAACGTATTCACCGCGACCTGCTGATACGCGATTACTAGCAATTCCGACTTCATGAGGGCGAGTTTCAGCCCTCAATCTGAACTGGGGCCGGCTTTCTGCGATTTGCTCCACCTTGCGGTCTCGCTTCGCTCTGTACCGGCCATTGTAGCACGTGTGTAGCCCTGGGCATAAAGGCCATGAGGACTTGACGTCATCCCCACCTTCCTCCCCGTTACCGAGGCAGTCTCCTAAGAGTGCTGTATCCTTGCGGACCTTAGCAACATAGGACGAGGGTTGCGCTCGTTGTAGGACTTAACCATACATCTCACGACACGAGCTGACGACAGCCATGCAGCACCTGTTCTGGCTCCCTTGCGGGTCGTCGCCGTTTCCGGTTTCTACCACCAGTATGTCAAACCCAGGTAAGGTTCCTCGCGTTGCGTCGAATTGAACCACATGCTCCACTGCTTGTGCGGGTCCCCGTCAATTCCTTTGAGTTTTAGCCTTGCGGCCGTACTCCCCAGGTGGTTCACTTAATGCGTTAGCGTCATCGCAGAAGGGGTCGATACCTCCCACGACTAGTGAACATCGTTTACAGCGTGGACTACCAGGGTATCTAATCCTGTTTGCTCCCCACGCTTTCGTCTCTCAGTGTCAGTAACGAGCCAGAAACCTGCCTTCGCCATTGGTGTTCCTCCCGATATCTACGCATTTCACTGCTACACCGGGAATTCCAGTTTCCTCTCTCGCACTCAATCCCGACAGTATTTCGTGCAGTTTTCCCGTTAAGCGGGAAGATTTCACACGAAACTTATCGAAAAACCTACAGGCGCTTTACACCTAGTAATTCCGAACAACGCTTGCACCCTACATATTACCGCGGCTGCTGGCACGTAGTTGGCCGGTGCTTATTCACAGAGTACCATCATCCCCGACTTACATCGGGGTTTTGTCCCCTGTAAAAGAAGTTTACAATCCGAAGACCTTCATCCTTCACGCGGCGTCGCTGCATCAGGGTTTCCCCCATTGTGCAATATTCCCCACTGCTGCCTCCCGTAGGAGTGTGGACCGTGTCTCAGTTCCACTGTGGCCGGACATCCTTTTAGACCGGCTACCCGTCATAGCCTTGGTGAGCCGTTACCTCACCAACAAGCTGATAGGACACAGGCGCGTCCCCAAGTGTTCCAACTTGCGTTGTCCCTTTAACCCCTGTCACCGAAATGACTGTGGTCTTATGGGGTATTAGCCCCGCTTTCGCAAGGTTATCCCCCTCTTGAGGGTTGCTTCCTGTGCATTAATCACCCGTTTACCGCTAACTTCGACGATACTCTGCCGAAGTCCGCTCGATTTGCATGTGTTAGGCACGCCGCCAGCGTTCGTTCTGAGCCAGGATCAAACTCTCCATTATAATTATTTAGAAGGCGATGTTCCGCCTTTATAATTTTACAGAGTTATTTGAAAGAAGCTCTAATACAGATCCATTTTTGGAACGGACCTGGCTAAACTAACTTTGAAATTAACTTTGTGACCTCATCACAACTATTCAGTTTTCAAAGAGCAATAAAGACAAGATGATGCGAAAAAAATACCTTCCTCACTTTTTTCGCACATACTTGAGTTTTCAATTTTACTTGCATCAATAAATTATTTTTGCCCTTTTCAGGGCCTTTAGTTACGGTGTTTTCGTAACCTATTATGTATTATAATGAAAAAGGTTTATTTGTCAAGCAAAAAATTTATTTTTTGTTTTTCCGGTGCCGGCTGCAGAGCAGATTCTCCGTCTGATATTTAAGCTCCCGCACCCCCGCAGAAAAAAATTTTGAAAAAATATTTTTTGTTTTACGTGATGCCAAACTGCAGCAAAAAACATGCGACGCAGGTTTTCAAAAGAAGTTTACAAAAAGCGGAAACATTATACAAAATATTTAATGATTAGCAAATTGAAAAAACAAAAATTATGTTTCGTTCGGTGAACCCCGTTAGAAAAGTATTTTCTAACGGGGTGAATAAATTATTTCAACTTCATTGAGCTAAATTACCAGTTACCCCCGCCGCCGGACCGATTACCGCCGCCGCGCCTTCCCGCTTCCTTGGGCTTGGCTTCATTAACTCTGAGCGCCTTGCCTTTAAGCTCTTTGCCGTTCATACCGGCAATAGCCGCCTCTGCTTCTGCCTTCGCCGGCATCTCAATAAATCCGAAACCTCTCGGCTCGCCGGTAAATTTGTCCTTCAGGATTGAAACCGTATCAACCTTTCCGAATGCCTCAAACGCCGCTTTCAACTCGTCCTCGGTTGTTTCCCGGGCGATGCCTCCAATGTAAATATTCATCCTGCCTCCTTTTGAAATATCGCATGGTAAGTTAAAAATTGTAAAATCATAAAAAGTAATTTCTTAAAGTTTTTTGTTTTTCGGTATGCCGATCCGGAAGTATTAGTGAAATGTTATCGCTGGGGGTCAGACCCAAAAAAAAATTTAAAAATTGAATAACCATTTATACAATCTCTATTACCTGCCTGTTAATTTAATTATCTTAACATATATTCATTTAAATATCAAGTAAAAAATTTATTTTACAAAATTTAATTTGTTAATCCAACGGAAGGGCAAGCAGCGCGGTGTGCTTTCACCTCACATTGACAGAACAGTTTGCTTTCATTTAGATTTTAATCGCCGCAAGGAGATGCGGGGACTGTCCCATATTTTACAACTCTGCTTTCTAATATTTTCAGGCACTGACTGATTTAGTCAATAAATCGATGGTGATTATTACGATAATAATGTAAATTATGTAAATAACAAACTGGGCTATGTTAATTAAGCATGCCTGACCAAAACTTATAGGCCCTTTTTCCGGGTGCTTAAAAGTTAAAGAATATACAACTGTTGCAACAAAAAATCCAATAATAAGACTAATCAATAAATCACCTACTCCGTGGTTTTTAGGAAATTGGGCTTCTGACAATCCTTCTTTAAAACCTTCAACAAAGCTTTTAATAAAACCGATAATAAAACTAATCAACCAAGCAAAAAAATTTGCTTTAAGTGCTGTAATATATTTGGGTTTGAATTTGGCAATCCATTTTACCAAATACTGTAGAACAAGTCCTCCTATTAAAAAGCCTATCCCGAGAGCAATAACTACTAATAACAGTTTCATAACTACTCCAATGAAGGCATAATGTCAATATGTAATGTGATACGGGGACTGTCACCATTATATGATATTACATATGCTCAATGCCATCTACATCTCAACGATGGAAAGAATCTCGGCACTGACTTAGCATAAGTCTCGTATTCCTCTCTGTATAGAGCCTTGAGTTCCTTTTCTTCGAATCGGATGACTACAACGTTGAACCAGAGAAAGAACAGAAATGCCATAAAGAGAATAAAGGTGTAGTCGAGCACCAGCCACCAACCAAGGAAAAGTACTACGACCGCGAAATATAAAGGATGCCTTACATGACACTGTGGACCCTGCATGACCAGGGGCTCAGTTCGGGCGGATGCGTCGTCCGGTCGTGTACGTCTGATGGCTTTTAGCATCGTCACATAGGTTGAGAAGAGGATTTCTGTGGGTTTCCTGTACCTGAACAGCCATGCCATGAAAATGAATCCGAGAGCCAGCATGACGACCCCAACGCAGCGAAGTGCGGGCGGCATGCACAAACGATTAGGTATGCCGAATGCGATTCCTATGAAATATCCAAGAACACCGAAAGTGCTGGCGAGGATGCTAATGATCAAGGGTACTACGATGAGAGCCTGTTGCCTGATGCTCATTCTCTATTATTTCCTTATCGTCCAACAATGATTATACAGTCCGAAGTATAGGCGGCCTGCTGCTTTCTGCATATAATCTCGACCGGTTCTTGTATTCTTGTCCCATTTTTCTATTAATGCGGGAGACTGTCCCCATTATATTTTAGCCGACGCAGTTCCAACCCGCGAGCCACGAGACACAAAATGCCGACGGGCAAATGCTGGCATATTTTTATCCCATTTTATCGGCTATTTTCAAAAGAACCAGAACCGTCCCCGTAAATACAAATCTCAAAATTGTGTCTAACATCCGAAATCAGCGGTTTTGGCACGCGCAGCGTGACAAAATCCGCTGTATTGACTTGTTATAGGCTTTATTTTACTAAACGAAAAACAAAAGATTCGATATGGTCTTTTTCTGATAAACCAATGTCTTTTCTAATTTCCAGTAATAATGTTTTTAGCAAAGTATCATGTTTTTCAGGATTTTTGTCTTTTCCTGACGGTATTAGATATTCATGATAAGCCATTAATGCAGATATTGCTGCTTGTGATGCCACAAGAGCAATGGTGTTAGAAGCTAAAGCTAATTTTGCTTTTGCTTCCCTGTTTTGATTATCAATAGCTAAATCCGAAAGTGAAGCAAGCAAGACCTTGTAATGATTTAATTTCTGGTTTTGCCACTCTGTTTTTATTTGATGTATTTTGGTTAAATAGAAAGTAAGGGCTGCAACAAGTATGCTTCCGGAAACCGTAATTAAGGTTACAATAATTGAAGTATTCATTTTTGTATTTATCTCCTATAACATGCATTATACAGTCTGTATAATAAGTAATTACAGACTGCTGCTTTCTGTATAATACTTCGACCAATTTTTGTGTTTTTGTCTAATTACTCTCTTAAAATATGAAGTTTGTATGCCATTCGGTTCCGGGATATACAGCCTGTATATCCCGGTCATAACTTATCCATCGGGCTCCGAACGCCATGCCCGCCTTTGTTCAGCACATGAGTATAAATCATCGTTGTGCTGACATCTTTATGCCCGAGTAATTCCTGAATCGTCCGAATGTCATAACCGGCTTCCAGCAAATGGGTCGCAAAGGAATGGCGGAATGTGTGGCAACTCACACGCTTGACAATTCCAGCTTTGCAAACGGCTTCTCTCACAGCACGTTGAATGATTGTTTCGTGGATATGATGCCGCCCTTCCTTGCCGGTCATGGTATTTTTCCAACGGTTCTCTTGCGGAAAAACCCACTGCCAACGCCATTCGGTTGCGGCACTTGGATACTTGCGGTCAAGAGCGTAAGGCATCTCAACGCTGCCCCATCCGGCGGCAAGGTCTTTTTCGTGAATCGCCTTGACATTACACAAATACTCTTGAAACGGTTTTTTGAGCGATTCCGGGAACATTGTAATGCGATCCTTTGCGCCCTTGCCTTCGCGGACAGTAATTTCGCTGCGTTCTAAATCTATATCCTGAACGCGCAGCCGCAGACATTCCATCAAGCGCAGACCGGCGCCATACATAAGTGATGCCATCAGCCATTTATCGCCCTGCAAATGGCCCAGTACGGCTTTGACTTCTTCGCATGTCATTACGACAGGTATATGCGTAGGTTTTTTAGCACGGATAACATCGCCCAAATCGCCGATTTTCCGGCCAAGCACATAACGATAAAGAAAGAGCAAAGCGCCGAGTGCCTGATTCTGGGTAGATGCACTGACCTTTTCCTTGACTGCCAAATTAGTCAGAAAGGCATTGATTTCCGGCTCAGCCATCTCCTCCGGGTGGCGTATGTTGTGAAAGTATATGAACCTCTTCACCCATAAACAATAGGTCTGCTCGGTCCGGCGGCTGTAATGACGGGAACGCAAGGCTTCACGAAGCCGGTCCAAGAGCTTGGGGCGAACATTCTTCGTACTTGATTGGGGACTTCGCCCATTAGTGGCATCAGGATAAGAATTTATGGTGTTGTTTTCTGCGATTTATGCCCCCTCGAATATCACTTTCATTATAATTATAAGCGAAATCGGGGAATTGTCAAGGGAATTTTTCAACGTAAATGGCCGGAGGCGGCGAGCAGTATGAATACGATACCGTTGTGGATGATATGGCACACGGTCGTTATCCAGAAGGGATGCCAGCGGGATTTTGTCCGCCAATGGGCGTAGGCAAAACCGAAATACAGCCCTCCGATTAGACCTGCGGAGATGCCTGTTGCGACACCCTCAGGAAAATGACAGGCAGAGAATATAATTGCCGAGGCGATTATCTGAATGCGAAGCGAGCCCTTCAGCAAACGCACTATGAAAATGGGGAATGCCTGGAAGACAAGGGTTTCAAGCGGCGGGGCGATAACGACAAGAAGCAGAAACGCCACTGTAACGGACAGGTCTAACGAAATCCTTTTACCCGGGCCGAACATAAGCACGAACAGGACCGCAACCGGAAAACCAACTACAAGCGACTCCAACCCTATACGCCAGCAAAAGCCCCAAGGGCTGCGTTCAAGATACTTTTCAAAATGTCTTTTTATCCAGTTCATTTAATTCTTCCACACATAAAATTATATGATTACTTGCCCAACTATTGAAACGGCTGAACCGCGCCATGCGCCCTTATTGCCCGCAAGCCCGTGTAAAAGTATAGGCAAAAAAATTCCGTTAAATAGTTTTTAGCAGGTCCCGGACTTCGTTTTCTTTATAGCATTTCAACGCTTTTGCCGCTGTTTCCGACAAATCCTTGATGAATCTTTTTGATAACTCGTCGTGAACCACTGGAATAAATTTCGGGTCCATTGAAAGCGACCGCACGCCAAGACCCGCGAGAAGACAGGCAAACAGAGGGTTTGAAGCAACTTCGCCGCAGACAGACACTTCTTTATTATTTAGAGCCCCTCTTTCGACAACATTTTTAATAATTGATAATGCGGCGGGGTGAAGGTTCTGACGGTAACTTTCCATTTCCCCGTTTTCGCGGCTGGCGGCAAACAAATACTGCACAAGGTCATTTGTCCCTATGCTAATGAAGTCCGCCTTTTCGATGTAAGAATCTATCGCCAGGGCGGCGGAAGGTATTTCCACCATAACGCCGACCCGAATATTTTCTCTTTTCACATTTTCTTTTTGGCATAAAGAATCAATTAATTCGAGCACTTTTTCCAGGTCTTCTACGACCGAAACAAAAGGAATGAGAATTTTTATCTTCCCAAATTCGGCGGTCCTGATTATTGCGGCAAGATGATTATTGAAAAGTTCGGGATGTTTAAAGAGAAAGCGTATGCCGCGGCAGCCGAGTTGCGGGTTCTCTTCGGGCGGGATAACAAGATATGGAAGCGATTTATCCGCCCCCAGATCAAGCAGGCGTATTGTAACGGGACGCTCCGGCATAGCGGTAATGATTTCTTTATAAAAACCGCATTCTTCATCGACAGTCGGTATTTTTTTAATCGCCATATAAAAGAATTCCGTGCGCAACAGGCCTATGCCTTCGGCATTCACGAGGAACGCATCTTTTGCTTCTTTTAAATTACTGATATTTGCCTCTAACTTTATTTTTATACCGTCTTTTGTTATGCATTCCGAATACTCCGTTCCGGTTATTTTTTTAGATTCGCTCCTTTTATACTCTTTTTTCTTCTTTTCATACAAAGATATGTCTTCATTGGAAGGATTAACGAGAAGTTCCCCTTTATAGCCGTCGATGATTACGATATCGTTTGTTTTAATAAGCGCGGTAATTCCGGGCAGGTTGATGACTGAAGGTATACCAAGCGATTTTGAAATTATCGCCACATGGGAGGTGCTGCTGCCTTCTTCGATTACAATGCCGAGGATTTTTTCAAAATCCAGCAGCGCCAGGTCCGATGGGATAAGCCGTTCCGCCACAAAAACAACCGGAGAAACCACTCTCTTCAGCGGATTAGTCCGTACATGCTCGATCCCCAGAAGATTCCTTAACAGCCGGTAATAAACATCCTGAACATCCAGAAAGCGTTTCCTGAATGTCTCGTCTTTCAACTGGGAAAATTTCTTCTGGAATAATTTTATCTGATTGGCAATAACATATTCGGAATTCACTTTATCTTTCAATAATACTTTTTTGATACCGTCCAAAAAACTTTTGTCGTTAAGAATAACCGTATGCACCTGAAAAATATTCCCCACAGCGACCCCCGCTTTTTCCGATATCTGACGCTGTATCTGCTCTAATTGCACCTTACTCTGCGCACCGGCCATATCAAGCCGTTTATTTTCCGCTTCAATATCCGATATGGAAAATTTATTACTCGCGACAGCTTCGAGGTCAATATGTTTAAAAAGATATGTTTTTCCTATGCTTATTCCCGCAGAGATGGCAATGCCGGTCACTTTCAACGGTATTTTATTAACAGGCACTTCAGCTTTCATTCAACAACTCCTTTACCGTATTTATCAGTTTTCCCATATCAAAAGGTTTGGTTATGTATTCGTCCGCTTTTAATATTTCCTTGCCTATCATCCTATCCTTATCATGGCCTTTTGCGGTAAGCATTACAATTTTTGTATTTTCGAATTCATGGTCATCCCTGATTATTTTACATAATTCCCACCCGTCCAACTCCGGCATTATTACATCCAGAATTACCAGGTCGGGAAGCGTTTCCTTTAATACACCAAGCGCCGCCATGCCGTCGCCGGCAGTTCTGACCTCGTAACCGTAATATTTTAAATTTACTTCCAGAAGTTCCCGTATACTGTAATCATCGTCTACAACAACAATTTTCTTCGCCATCTTTTCCTCTGAAATAAAAAAATATTCTTTATTCCCTGCCACTTTCGCAAAGTATTTTATCGACTATTTTAGGCAGCAAAGCGGCATCAAACGGCTTGGTTACGAAAATAGCGCCGCCCACTTCTTTTGACCTGCTTTCATTATCTTTGCTGGTCGAGGCAGACAAAAATATAACAGGAATATCCCGCGTATGGCTATCCGTTTTCAAGCGCCGGCAGACCTCCCACCCGTTCAAACCGGGCAAGCGTATATCAAGTATAATGACATCCGGCATTTCAGCGAGAGTTTTTTTCAGGCCGGTTTCACCATCCATTGCCTGAATAGTACAAAAACCGCACGCTTCCAGATTTACTTTTATAAGTTCGGAGAGGGAATCTTCATCTTCAATAATAAGGACTTTTTTAGCCATTATGCCTTCTCCGATGAAGAAAGAGAAAAATAAAACGCAGCGCCCTTGCCCGGCTCGGATTCCGCCCATATTTTACCGTTATGCATTTCTATTATTCCTTTTACGATAGCAAGGCCAAGCCCGCTTCCCCGGCTCTTTTGCGCGATGCTGTCTTTACTGCGGAAAAACTTATCGAAAACTTTTTTAAGGTCTTCTTTTTTTATCCCGGGCCCCTCGTCTTTTATGCTTACTGTTATCTCATCCATCGTTTTCTCCGCTGTAATGAAAATTTTACCGCCCGGTTTGCTGTACCTTATCGCATTATCGGTAATATTCAGTATGACCTGTTTTATCCTGTCTCTGTCGCCAAAAACATAAAGAGAATCAGGCAAAAAATTCATTTCAATTTTTATATCGCACGGTATTTTAATTCTTTCTATCGTTTCTTTGATCAATTCGGCAATATTCAGCCGGGTCATCTTTGAACTGATAATCCCGAGTTCAATTTTGGATATGTCGAGGAAGTCCTCGATTAAACCGGCGAGTCGTTTCCCTTCAGATTCAATAATTTTCAGATATTTTTCCTTTTGTTCATCGCTTAATTTTAAATTACTGAGCGTGTTCGAAAATCCGATAATTGCGGTCAGGGGAGTCCTCAATTCATGGGAAACCATCGAGACAAATTCGGATTTGAGTTTATCGAGTTCCTTCAACTTTTTATTCGAATCTTCAAGCGCTGCTGTCTTGTTATGCAATTCCTTATTCACCTGCTGCAGCTCTGATGTGGCATCCTGTATTTTCTGGTTAAGATTATTAGTCAACTCATCAAGCTGATTCGCCATATTATTCAAAGATGCCGCAAGTTCCCCAATGACATCCTTTGTCTTAACCGTCAGTCTCGGCGAAAAATTGCCGTTCGCAATCTGGTCTGCAGCATTTTTCATTTCCACCAGAGGCATTAAAAGTTTCCCTGAAATGAACCATGCGATAAACAAGATAAAAATAACAACGCCGGCATTAATGTACACCGCCCGATTGGATATTTGATTCAGATCCTTTCTCATCTCCGCCAGTGAATAACCTAATTGCACTGACAGAAAATTATATTTTGCATATTCAAGAGGAAATGACCTTATATAAATATCCCCTTTTATATTTCCGATATCTCCGGTATCTTTATACGGGTCCGGTTTATTGCACAATTCACTTTTTGATGAATACATTATTATATTGTTTTTGCGGTTCACTAAAGAGACGAATTCAATATTGGCCTGGTTGTCGGCGGTTGTAATTACGCCCTCGATATGGTTAAATATTCCTTCGGCGAGGTCCCGTTGTATATCTTCAACCAATATTTTTCCGATAGTATCTGTTTTGGTTGAAGTCCTTTCAAATAAAATATCTTTTGACAGGAGAATGATACTCGATGTCGTTATGGCGAGCAGGGTGATGCTTATTAATGAAATCGCTAATAATAATTTTGTCTTGTAGCTCATATTTTAGAGTCGGCAAACAAACAAAAACTATTTATGAGATAAACGGAATATCTTTACTCTACCTAATGTGTTCTATTTGTATTTAAGTATAACGCAGGAATGAGGTTTTGTCAAGCACTTTTAAATATAACGGTAAATATTATGACGCCTTTAAATCTGACTGGTAGATTTTTGTATTTCATTAGTATCTGACAATATTTCATTATGCGGGAAAACCACTCCAACTCCACTTTAGAAAATCAAGAGCATTCAACGCAAATTTCCGAATGCAACCAGCAGTATGAATGCTATGCTGTTGTGGATTATATGGCACACGGTTGTTATCCAGAATGGTTGCCAGCGGGATTTTGTCCGCCAATGGGCATAGGCAAAACCGAAATACAGCCCTCCGATGAGGCCAGCAGAAATTCCAAGGTCTGCGTTCAAGATATTTTTCAAAATGTTTTTTAATCCAATTCATTTATTTGGCACTACAGAACTGAACTGCAGCTTTTTGCTCCCCCAAAGTAATTATAAGAGGAAGGCGGGAAATGTCAAGTGAATTTTACCATATAACTTCGATAATGATAAATAAATCACAAGGAAAAACGGGGCTGCTACGGCTACACTTCAAGGCCATACATAAAAATAAAAAAGCCCTATGAAACAAACATAAGGCCTTTTATATTAAGCGATATTTCTCAAAAATTCGCGTTTGCAATAACCATGAATGGCAGCGGCGCGCCTTTTTTAATCATATTAACAAGGCCTAACTGAACGCCGTTAAGGGTTCCTGTAATATTAACAAAGCCCAACTGAGCCCCTTCTACGCTTTTTGCGCTGTTGTAAAATCCCCATTGAACGCCGGTTACTTCACCGCCTATGTCGACAAGAGCCGACTGCAAGCCGACCATTTTGTTATTAACCTTTCCGTAAATCCACGCGAGCTGAACGCCCAGAACCTCATTTGATTCGGTTCCGAGAATTCCAAAATCCAATCCATTGACAGTATTCGCGGCAGGTATCTCTATCTGCGGCAGAAGCGACAATTTTATCGGCGTCATATCTGCAGCGAACGATTTAACCGTAAAAGACAGTAGAACAGAAAAGGCCAAGACAATTAAAACCAACACTTTTTTCATATCCGATTCCTCCTTAAAATTTTCTCGATTGTATATTTATTTTTATTCTTTGTCAAGTTATTTGTTTAACGTATTTATAAGCGCCATTTTTATTGCGGTAAATTTAGAGGAGTATCTTGCGAAACGGCAATCAGCTTAAAATTTCCACCTATTAAAATGCAGGAACGAGGGGATTGCCGGACGAAACCTCGCACTTCATTTCATTCAGTGTAAACTCCATCCCTATTATAACTGTCAGCGGGATGAGTGAGAGCCCGACCTCTGGATCGAGGCGTTTTCGGGAGGCAACCCTGAGCAACTGTTCTAAGCCGACGCTGTGCTGATGAGACGAATCCCGACTGACTTCTTAAAACCGTACGCCCAAAGACACTCTGTGGGTGTCGCCGAGGTCTCCGAAGGGAACAAAGGCGTAATCAATCAGGAAACCCCAGAGCTTAAAGCCGGCGCCGGCGCCCAGACCCACTAAATTATTCCCGAGTGCTTTTGTGTCATAACCGTATTTGTAGCCGGCTCTCAAAGCGAGCATATTTTTAATCCAGTACTCAGCCCCGAGCGAGGCATAAAGTTTGTTGTCAATAATATACTCGTCAAGGTCACAGGCGACGGTGAGGTCATCCATCGGTTTGTATGCAGCACCAAATTTTATATTCAGCGGCAGTGGGTCTTTGTCATTGACAAATTTAATACCGTAACTTATGTTCTGGACATTCAGGGCAAAAGAAAGTTTTTTATCAGCAGGGTAAAAAGTACCGATGTCAAGAGCAGCAGTGAACGCCTTTTCCGTGTCTATCTCCTGGGATATTAGTTTCAATCCGCCGCCTATGGCAAGGTTTTCCAGCACGCTATTCGCAATTTTGCTGTTGGCGTAATTCAAAAAAAGCGCCATATCGGTCGCGTTGAACTCGCCGAGGTCGGTTTCGTTTACATCACGCCTTTCCATATTCCCCACCTGTAAATAAGTGAGCCCAGCACCGATATAACTCTTTTTATCGACATTAGTAACATAGCCGAGGAAGCCGGCGTTCACATCCTCAAAATATTTTAAAAATGTCGCGCATACCTCGCTTTTTTCTACGCGGGTCAGGCCTGCCGGATTGTAGTATATAGAGTTGACATCGTCGGCAACTGCGCCGAAAGCCCCCCCCATGGCAAGGGGTCTTGCGCCCATACCGATTTTAAGGAACTGGGCACCGGTTGTACCGAGGCCGTTGGCAAAGAGACAGTGAAAAGTAAAAAGTGAAAAGTAAAAAGTAACGGCAAGACAAAAATATAAAATTTTTTTCATAATTATACCTCCGCAAATTTTCGCGATTCGGAGACTCAACAACATAGTCACTCTATCACTCTATTACTTTATCACTTGTTGCCTGTCGCTTGTCGCTATGTCGCTATTTAATTACTGCCATTTTGTACGGTTTCTTATTGAGAACTTTATTGCTTACTTTTGCCACTACGAAATACACGCCTGAAGCGCAATCGTAATCGCGGTCGTTTTTACCGTCCCATTCCGCGTACCAGTATTTACCGCCGTCTTTTATACCCTCGTCAATTGTCCTTACGAGTTCGCCTGCTATGTTGTATATGTAAAGTTTTATATGCCCTCCCTTGTCGGCCGGAAGAGCATACTTTATCATTGTGCCCCTGATTGTCTGCTGGGAGTTTGATACAACATCAACCATATTGACCGTCTTTGTCTTGAGATCAAACGGGTTAGGGAAGTTGTAGATGATAAAATTGTTTCCCGTGTACTGCTTGGCTGAATTCGGGTCCTGTTTGAACACTGCAAAAGAAGCGCTCTGCGATGTGGCTGCAGCCCTGTTTATAACGAAAACACCGTCTTTCACATCCGTCTTGGACGCAGGACTCCCCTGCACAGACGTGGCAATGGATTCGACACTGACAGATACGGTTCCTGTAAGCGGGTCAATTGTTGTTACCCCCTCTATTGCCTCCCATTTTTCTTTTATTAAATTATATCTGTAAATTTTCAAATCCTTCATTTCCTGTTCCGCGACTTTCTTGCGGTCATAGTCAAGTGTGACATCAAACGATTTGTTGACCTGAGCTTTGTCGAGTGCTATGTCATAAACATCGCTTGCCGAAATATTTTTCATAGCGGTGTCCACAAGCCGCGAGATGTCCTTCCCTGTCCTCGACATCTTGAAATTGGGAAGGGATGAAAGAAATCCGCCTATCGGCATATTGACCATTTCTTCTGACGCGATGGTCCCAGGGTCAAGTTTTACCTCGGTGTTGTCGGCACGCTCGTCGTCAATAAGTATCGAGCCGCCCTCGGCAAGTTCATTTGAAACATCCTTTTTTGCCTTTGCCGAAAATTTCTGGCTGAAGTTCAACTCCTCAGTCATAAACTCCCTCATACCGTACTGCCCTTTGATTTGAAGCGTGTAAAATTCAACATCTGCGTTTTCAGGAAGTTCAACATCAACTACATAGGCATTCTTGACACCCGCAGTAGGAAGTGCTCTGATTTTCTTAGCAGGGTCAAAATTTTTGCCGGGTGAATAGTAGCATTCCGGTGCGGAAACCAACGGCCTCGGGGATTCAATAATAAACCCGAATACATAAGGATTTTCCGTTCTCTTCATAATTACCTTGAGTGTGGGCGTTGATGGTTTTATATCAAAATCAATGTTGTCAACCATGTAGGTGCTTACGAAAACGGGTCTGAAATATACAGGCCTTTCGGGGACGAAAGCGTAAACATAATATGTATTGTTCAATATTACATCGGGGATAAGAAATGTGCCGTCATTTTCCGTTTTTGTGACTATGGAAGGCAAATATTTTCCTGCATTTTTCACATTTTCAGTTTCATTGTAGGCAACAACCTTAGCGCCCGTGTAAACGCCTTTTTTTGCCCAGCCGCTTTCCCGGACATATACCTTGCCTCTGATTTTTGCCTCAGCCTTTTTGAGTTTTATAGTAATGTCCTTGTCTTCCTTGCCCAGAGAAAGTTTTTCACCGCAGACAGCATAGCCGGCCTTTACAATATCAATTCTGTATGTGCCTGCCGGAAGCCCTATTATTGAGAATTTACCGTCCCCGCCCGTCAGGGCCTTTTTAGTAAACAGTCGGTGTTCAATAAGAATATTTGCCTCCCCTACAGGGTTGCCGCTTTCATCTGTGACTGTTCCTGAAATCTTATACCCCGTTGAGGCATCAACATCAAAATCAATATCAACAAAGGTCGTTCCTGTCGAAACAGTAATTATTTTTGTAACAGGCGGATAGTTCTTCGTTTCGGACACCAGCACATATTTTCCGGTCGGGATATTGTCAATGTAATAATGGACGGGCGAGAAATTAGGGTCATCTTTATCATTCATGATGCTGTTTATTTTTGAGGCATTTCCCATGCCGACAAGCAGTTCCCATTTAATAAGTTCAGCAGCCTTGTTGTCGGGTCTTGCGGCAGAGTAACCCCGCCATTTCCCATCCATATCATAGAGCATAACCGTGGGGATATAGTTCATAAACTCCAGCATATTCCCTTTGATTTTGGAACCGTCTTCGGAAGAAAGGAATTTTTTGCCCTTAATCCTGCCTGTCAATATTCCGGGCCCCATAACCCCGGCGCCCATTTTAATCTGGAATGTTGCGCCCGGCGGAAGTTCATCGGATTTTAGATTTACATTTTCTGAACGGCTTATTATTGTAAGGTATTCATCATAATTGTTGTCAGGAGCACCGTCAAAATTATAAGGGCGGTCGGGCCCAAACATTCTCACAAAAAACATATAAAAGTTATACTTACCGGGAAGGATCTTGAGTGTCTGCCATATCTTTTGTTTGTCATTGTATACAAAAAGAGGCAGATACATATCCTCCAACATCCCCTGATTGTTTATCAACTTTTGTAATTTTGCACCGTTTATATAGGCATCCGGCGGAAAGCCAATCAAGACATAAATCCCGGCGCCATTTTGAGAACGGACTGTATAATCAACCTCCGGGCGTTCAGGCGGAATCGGTGACAGCGGCTCTGATAAAACCCCGTCTTTTATAGTTGCTTCAACAAATGTCGTTTGACCGGCAAATACTCTGACATTGGGAATCATTGTGGTAGGGAACAAATATTCTTCTATGCCGGAGCCGGATTTTTTTATCTCTATCCAGAGATTGTACTGACCTGCCGGAAGTGCCTCAAAAACAAACCTTGTCGGGTCAGAAGACCATTCCTGTAAATTTGTATCACTTTCATATTCAACATCTATTCCCCGTACTTTAATCCCGGCATTTATCGAGCTGTTGTCCGACTCACTTTTTGCCTGAAAATATTTTCCGTCAGGAAGTTTTATTTTGCCTTCAAGCCGGCCCGCTTTAACCATATTGATGTCAGGAAGCAGGCATGTCCCTCCGGCATCTTTGATCGTTGCCTCTGTATTATACTTCCTTGCCGGGACCCATTCATCAGACTTGATTTCAACGTAATAACTTCCTGTCGAAACCTTTATTTTGAACTCCAATTTACCGGATGACGAAACAATATCATTTTGTAAGGCATAATAAGCAGTACCGCCGCCTTGTTCCCATTCTGTCCATTTTCTTGTGTTGGGGTCTATCGGATGGGCAACAATCTTGATTTTAGAAATATTTGGTGATTCCCGCATAGGGAAATAAAGTGTGCCTGTTATTACGGCATTTGTTGATAGATTAATATCAAGGTCTATATTTATGTCTTTATTTTCAGGAACAAAAACACTGCCGGAACTGCAGAACACAATTGAGTTTATCGTATCAGATGTAATGACTATTCGCCTGTCATCATCCAAACGCCAATTATCCGGCTTGCCCCAGTCAGGGAAACCGTTATTAAGATATGTATAAGAGGACTTCTGGTCTACCCCGTAATTGTACATATAATTATAATTCCAGGATTGCTTTGGGTCGGGCGGGTCTAAAGG
>Ga0315268_10002745_pt1 | contig 19696 bp, 18 predicted proteins | sample C1_top_MG_FD_204535 | JGI IMG/M metagenome (GOLD analysis project Ga0315268, IMG submission 204535) | Sediment microbial communities from Yellowstone Lake, YNP, Wyoming, USA - C1_top | ecosystem: Environmental > Aquatic > Freshwater > Lake > Sediment | place: USA: Wyoming | collected 2017-08-01
TATCCTTTGAAAGCTGAAAGGTTCACCACGTTTATACTCGATTATAACAATCTTGCCCTCCGATTTCAAAAACTCTTTTAGATTTCTAAAGTATTCCACTCGATTTGGTAAATGATGATAAACATTACGCAAAAAGATAATATCTAAACTTTTTTTCGGCAAAATTAGCTTATCCCCCTCTGCAAGTACAGTTTTAATGTTACTCAATCCTTTTTCATTGGCGGTGTTCATTATAAATTCCAAAAATTCTGGATTAGTATCAATTGCGTAGACCATACCATTTTTGCCAACCGCATCGGCAAATCTTAGAGAAAAATAGCCACCTCCAGCCCCAATATCCGCAATAGTTTGCCTAGGTTGCAATGCCAGGGTTTCTAGAATCTGGTCAGGTTTACTTTTTGGATCAGATGCCTTTTTATTAAACATCTTTGCCTTGTTTGTCACCGCATCCACCCGCCACAAAACCTTGCAAGAATCGTTTCGAATTAAGTTAAAGTTGAACCGTTAACTATAGGCTTCCTTCTTGCTGTACCATAAAGCTACTCCTACTGTAGCAATCATAACAATGACCACCAAAGCCAAAGTCCAAGTCATTGTGTGGTACAGAATTATCGAAGGAGCCACCAAAAGCGCTATCAGATTTATAACTTTTATCATCGGGTTTAATGCCGGACCGGAAGTATCCTTGAGGGGGTCACCAACTGTATCACCGATCACCGATGATTTGTGTGCCTCTGAACCCTTTCCGCCGAATTGTCCTTCTTCGACCGATTTCTTTGCATTGTCCCAAGCTGCTCCGGATGTGGCCATGAAAACCGCCAACAATTGACCAGTCAAAATTATTCCTGCAAGAAATCCTCCAAGGGCTTCTTCATGCAACACAAGCCCAACTATGATCGGCACAAGTATCGCTATTACCCCCAAGGGTAGAAGTTCCTTCTGCGCAGCTCCAGTGCATATATTCACGCAGGCTTCATAATCAGGATCAGCCTTCCCTTGCCATAGCCCTTTTATCTCAGCAAATTGTCTGCGAACTTCCACGATCACCTTTGACGCGGCTCTTCCAACTGCTCTGATTGTCAATGAACTGAAAAGGAACGGTATTGAACCCCCAATCAGTAGTCCGATGAATACCTTTGGTGCTGTGATATTGATGGTTGATAGTCCAGTTATTTCAAAAAAGGACCAGAATAGCGCAAGCGCCGCAACAACAGCCGAGCCGATCGCAATCCCCTTTGTTATAGCTTTTGTTGTATTACCAACGGAATCCAGATCGTCCAGTATCATCCTTGCCTTTGGCTTAAGATTAGCCATTTCACCTATGCCACTTGCGTTGTCCGACACAGGTCCGAAAGTGTCCATCGCTATGTTGTTGCCGGTCAGAGTCAGCATCCCAATCCCGGCAAGGGCAATACCATAAAAGGCTAGCAAAGGATTTGATAGGCCAAATATGAGGACAGATCCGAAAATAGTCCCAGCAATCAACAGTATTGCCCAGAATGTGCTCTCAAGACCCACCGCTAAGCCAGACAATATTACCGTTGCCGGCCCTGTTTTAGTCGATCTTGTGATCTCCTTTACCGGTCCTCGTCTTTTTGATGTAAAGTGTTCTGTTAAAGTGTTGATGGTTACTGCAAGCACAATTCCAACAAAAGTTGCCCCGAAAAATCTCAAATCACCGACGTAGAAATAAGCAAAAAGGAAGAACCCGGTTATTGAAATTATAGCAGACAAGGTGAAACCCCTACTTATCGCCCTCATGGCGTCTTCCTTCTCTGATCTTGCTCTTATGGCGTAAGTTCCTATGATAGATCCCAAAACACCCGTTGCCCGAGCTAACAGAGGAAAGACAATTGACTTGAGTCCGAAAACTGGGTAAAGTGCCCACCCGAGTATCATCGCTGAGACCATTGTGACTTCGTAAGATTCAAAGATATCCGCCGCCATCCCAGCACAATCTCCAACATTATCACCGACCTGATCGGCAATCACCGCCGGATTTCTTGGGTCATCCTCTGGTATCCCCTTCTCCACTTTACCAACCAGATCTGCTCCGACATCAGCGGCCTTTGTGTATATCCCACCGCCTACCCGCATGAATAATGCTATGAGAGTTCCACCGAAGCCAAAACCAATAAGGACATCCGGAACCAGAGCTGGATGCCCTATCAGTATACCAAAGATTAGAAAGATTGTTGTACCACCAAGCAGCCCCAGTCCATCAGTAAGCATCCCGGTGATCGTTCCTGTTCGATATGCGATTCTCAGCGCATCCTTAAAACTTCCTCTTTCAGCGGCTGCGGCAACCCTCACGTTGCCTCTAACCGCCATGTTCATTCCGATATAACCAACAAGGGCAGAAAAAGACGCGCCCATTAAAAAGGCTAGGGATCTTCCAAAGCTGACTGCAATCCCTTCGTGCATCCTTGGCGCAAGAAAGTAGAGAAAGATGGCTAGGGGAATGATAAAAATGGCTATTGTTCTAAATTGCTTGCGCAGATAGGCGTTTGCACCGGTCCTGATTGCAGATGAGACCTTTTTCATCTTCCTTGTTCCTTCAGGCTCCTTGAGTATTTGAAAAGTAAGAAGAACCGCATAAACAAGACCGGCAACAGCCACGGCCAGAACAGAGAAAAGTGCGATTAGCTCAAATCGAGTTGCGATCATTTTGTTCAATCTCCTAGTGGCTAAATGTTTTTTTCGTTCTTAAATTTAAAGTGTATCTTTGGTATTTAAGGGGACTTCTTGCCATCAGTTCGATTTCAAACAATTGAGTCTCTCATTTATATTAAAAATCGAAGAATTAATACATAAAACAGTTTGTCAGGTGGAAGCAAATGTTCAGACCGGCCCCAATGAAAAGGTTTTATCTCACGATTTACACGGAAAAGGAGACCGAGATAATCGAAGCGCTGGGGAAGATCGGATCTGTACAACTGATCAGAGAATATGCCGTTCGGACGCCCCCCAAGGCCGAAGAATTGAGAATTTTTGAGAATTATAAGAGATTGTTCGAGAAGGTGAAGTCCTTATCTTCCTTGTTGACGCCCGAGGAGAAGAAGAAATCCTTCCTAAGGGTTTTGTTGGAACTTTTCAAGAGGCCGGAACGCGCGCCGGGCGGGGTCAAGATGGGTTTGAGCCTCGACGAGATCAACTCGTATCTTACCCAAACAGAATCTGAGGTCGATAAGCTTGCCAGGCTGAAGGAGATCGGGGAGGAAATAACTGAATTGAAGAAGTTCTCGGTCCTCGAGAAACATGGGATCAGCCCGGATAACCTAGGTAATTATGAGCACATCTTCGTCAAGGCGGGCATCGTAAACAAGGCCATAGAACCGAAACTCCCCGAGTACACGAGAGGGATGAACATCAGTTATGATTTCATTCCGTGGAAAAATACAGATGAGTTAGTCGTTATTGCAGGCCCCATAGAAAATAGGAGCGAAACCGAAGAGATCCTCGCACGTTTGAACTTCGATGAGTTAAGGCTATCCGACACAATCAAAGCTAGAAATATCCCTGAGCAATTGACGGAAAAGGAGAAAGAAGAGGAAAACCTGAAAAAAGAGTTGCTTAAAATTGCAGAGGAATTCAGCAAAAGATCTGTAGAACTCGAGCCCATCATGAGAACTATTTATGAGCGCGAACAGGCTAGGTCCAGCATCAATAGGGTGGGAAGCTTCAGCGTTATTCACGGATGGGTTCCTAAAATCGAGCTGGCTCGGTTCGAGAAAGTGGTGCAGAAAACCGCTGGGGAAAACTTCGTTCTCGACGTCGAAGATCCGTCACCAAATGAAGAGCCCCCAATTATGATTAGAAGCTCAGGCATCGTCAAGTATTTTGATCCCATTATTCAAATCAGGGGCAGGCCCAACTACAACGAAATCAATCCAACTCCGATCGTCACTTTCCTATTCCTAATAATGTTCGGGATGATGTTCGGTGATGTCGGACAAGGAGCAGTTTTCGCCGTTCTCGGCTACGCTCTCGCTCGTGGAAGCTCAGAGAGGTTGCGGAAAATCGGTGGAATGCTCGCGATTTGTGGTATCCTAGCGATTGTATTCGGATTTTTGTATGGATCGGTTTTCCTCGCCGAGATATTGCACCCGATCCTCTTCAGGCCTCTAAATGACATCACGCTGATAATAAAAATCGCCTTCGTCTTCGGCGTAACCCAAATAACGCTTGGGATAGTTCTAAACATCGTAAACAAGACAATCCAACGTGATCGGGTGGAGGTGCTCGGTGGCGCATATGGAATCGCTGGCCTCGTTTTTTACTTGGGATTCATCTCGCTTGTTTTTTTGTCGGGGTTGCGCATCGGAAGGTTAACTCAGAACCTAGCAGTGATTGCTGTGACTCTTGCGGCTCTAGGTGTGGTTATCGTGACCCCTCTGCTCAAATCAATCAGCAGGAAGGAGCACCTCACGGCCGGGGCGCTGGAAAGTTTCAAGGAGCTGCTTGACGTGCCCATTACTTTTCTTGCGAACTCCGTCTCCTACCTCAGAATAGCTGCCCTTGCTCTCATCCATGGAGCCTTCAGCTTACTGGCGATATCCTTGACGAGCGGCGCTGGACTCTTCAAAGCCCTACCCGTTTATATTATGTTGAACTTGCTTGTCCTAGTCTTGGAGGGATTGATAGTTTCGGTCCAGGCCCTCAGGTTAATCTACTATGAGTTCTTCTCGAAATTCTACTCCGGTAGAGGGGCTCCATACAGTCCATTTAAAATGGGGCTTGATCAGGCTTAACCAAGAATTCCCGAAGTAGGCCGAATTTTTCGCCTTAGGACCAAAAGCAGCCCCATTTGTCGTTAAGGGGCCGCGTGAAAGATTTAAATCATTAATAAATAATGTTTCTAGAAGAGGGGGACTCATGAACAAGCTATTGAGAAATCTTTTCGGAAGGAAGAGAAACCTCGTGATTCTGGCTGTGATAATAGCAATGCCGTTGACGGTCCCTTTGGTCTCAGCACAAGTAAATACCGTTCAACCCGCACAGGCAGCCACCACCGATAAAGGATTGCAGTTTATTGGGGCCGCGCTGGCAATTGGGCTCTCGGGTATAGGCGCTGGAATCGCGATATATGGGGCGACATCTGCGGGTGCGGCGGCCATTGTAGAAAAGCCGGAGCTGACGACTTGGATACTTATATTTGCTGCTCTTGGCGAGGGGCTGGCCATTTACGGGCTCGTTATATCAATACTGATTCTTGGCGCATAATTTGGCCTATTAAAACCTAATGAAAATTTTAGACGAGAACGATATCCTGCAAAATGTCAACAGATAATTTCAATTGCTTGGCCATCGTTATCGCGATCAGGTTTTTTGCCTCTATCTCGCTACGAATCAGGTATCCCATAACGTATGAAATACCAAGGGACTTGTTAACTGTTGACTTTACCCTCTCGAAGAAGGGAGCAAGGAGTGCAGCTTCCACCCTGTACATCTCTATCTCCCCTCCTATGGCTTCCACGGCGCCTCCAACAGATCTCGCGAATGGGGTACCCTCTAACAGAGATTGAATTTCCCCGATTCCCGTCTGAACCATCGAAACCAACCTCCCGCCCCTCAAAGTGCCACCAGGGATGATTAAATGTTCAACCAATTCCGGCTTTACCTTCCTGACATTCATGGTTAGCAACGTCAGAATGTTCCTCACGTCGATCTCCATGCCGATCAATCGCATCACATCCCTATCCTTCAGCTTTTTAGCGGCCAGCAAAACCGCTCGATAATAGATCTTATCCAGTTGAGATTCCAAAACGAGAGTCGTATTGTACTCGTTGTACAAATTCAAGCTCTCCGCAGATGGAGCGTACCTCCTTTCAGGGAGCATTTTTATCACCGTGGCCAAGTCTTCTGCTTCAAGAAGAGCCTCGAAGTTCACCAATGTCTGCTCCTTAGTTAATGGGATCAACTGTTCAACTTTTTCACCAGAATGCTTAGCCCTTATCACCCTCTTAATATTTTCAAACTCGAACCTTCTTGAATAAGCAAGGACAAATTCTTTGACCTTTACAGGGGATATTGACGAAATGAAAAATAATCTGGACACCATTTTCCTCAGGAAAACCTCCTCAAGTTCGGACGCGCGCAGCTTTTCCAAACGTGGCCTGGACATCTCGGCGACTCCCTGCAGTTCGCCCTCAGAAGAGTAATCGGTGGCCATAAGTTGTTCGGCCAACCGCTGGACGCTATCGGCGTTTACAAGTTTTTGAATTTCATCTGGCCTCAGAAGATGTGTCATCAGCCCGTGAACTCTGGTGACTAGATAAAGAAGGCGTGCGGATTTCAATGCCTCTTTCCCCTGATTATTGATTTCATCTTCTTGGCCTTGAAAAAATCTTCTAAATCTTCTTCCTCAAGCTGTTCTTCGATCCGAGTAATGAGTTGCGTGAGATTTGGAATAACTATATTCTGAAGGGCATTGACTTTCCTGTTAGTCATCATAAGTTCCACAGATATTCTCTCAACGCTTGCCTCTACTTCGGCGAGCTTCAGCCACTTACCGAGAGAAAGGAGGAGTTTCTCAGCTGCTTGTCGGGCAGTTGGTTCAAGCAAGTTTTCAAGAGACCCCTGTTGTTCGGATACGGTCTCTGGCCAAATGAGCTTAGGAACCTCTACTCCTATTATCGTGCGCACCGAGGTCCTTACATCTACCAATCCAACGGACGATGCAACAGATGAAAAACCCGAGTGACCTAACTTTGAATAGGATATCTTAAGGTAATCGTAAGCCTCCGTTAAGGATTTCTCTGCCTCCTCCCTATTCGACGATAGATCCCGCAGCAACTTGTTGACCTCTGCCGCCAAGTGGTCCCTTTTCATCTCTAGAATGTTCTTAGCTTTTTGGATAAACTCGAGCTGCTCCCTCAGCCTGAGCAAAATTCCCGGAGTAGCGGAAACTCTCTCCCCGAATGCAGCCATGCCATCACTTTCCTTTATAGCTAGGGTGATATTTTTGGATGAACTTCTCATCTATCCTAATCATTTCGTCCTCGGGCAAGAGACTCAGGACCTCCCAGGCAAGCTCGAGGGTGGTCTCGATCGTCCTGTTCTCAAATTCTCCTTGGTTAAGGAACTTCTTCTCGAAGATCTCTCCGAACATCAAGTATTTTTTCTCCGTTTCGCTTAGCCCTATCTCACCAACTACACGTACCAAATCCCTGGCATCGACGCTCTTCGAATATGAATCGTAAAGCTGGTTCGAGACATCCGCATGGTCCTCCCTAGTCTTCCCGACTCCTATCCCCTTTCTCATGAGCCTGCTTAAGCTGGGAAGGACGTTTATTGGAGGATATATCCCTCTCGCCTCCGCTCCCTTGTCCAAGATGATCTGACCCTCCGTGATGTAACCCGAAAGGTCTGGGACGGGATGATGAAGATCTCCACCGGGCATCGTGAGTATCGGGATTTGAGTTAGAGATCCCTTTTTGCCGTGAATTATTCCAGCCCTCTCATAAATTGACGAAAGATCGCTGTATAGATAAGTGGGATAGCCCTTTCTGCCGGGCATTTCCTCCCTGGCGGCGCTGATCCTTCTTAGGGTCTCAGCGTAGTTGGTCATGTCGCTCAATATCGCGAGCACATGCATCTCCTCATCGAAGGCCAAGTGCTCGGCAACTGTCAATGCTATCCTAGGAGTGAAGAGTCTCTCTATGGGAGGGTCGTCGGCGAGGTTTAGTATTACTACGGATTTCGCAAGGGCGCCGGAATCCTTAAACTGTCTGAGGAAAAATGACGCTTCCTCATTTTTTAGACCCAAAGCCGCGAAAACCACCGCGAACTCCTCCTCCTTTCCTAATACAGTGGCCTGCCTAGCAATCTGTGCGGCCAATCTATTGTGGGGTAGACCGCTCTCCGAGAATATCGGAAGTTTCTGTCCTCTCACGAGGGAGAGCATGCCATCTATCGCCGAGACCCCAGTTTGTATGTAGTCATTTGGATACACCCTGGCTATCGGGTTTATCGGGGCGCCGTTTATGTCCCTCATTTCCCCGATTATGTTGGCTGCGTGGTCCCTTGGTTTAAACAACCCGTCGAATGTTCTACCCAGCGCTTCCGTAGAGACGGGTATCTTGAATGTTGATCCTGTGAACTCAATGAACGAGTCTTTCTCAAGGCCCATCTCTCCCCCGAAAAGCTGGATCACTGCAGTTCCTCTTCCAACCTCCAATACCCTACCGATCCTCGCTATACCATCTGGAGCCGTTACCTTGACCATCTCGTCGTAGCGCACGTCCGTTATCCCTTTGACCATCAACAATGAACCCCTTAGCTCCTCAATGCCCTTGTATGCCAGGCCGTAGTCGCCAACAAGCCTTTTCAAGATACAACCCCCTCGCTTTTTTCAATCGACTCAAGCCCTTGGCATACCTCAGCTATAAGAGCCTTCACGGCCTCGATGCCGCCCCTGTCTTCTTTGACTCTTTTCATCCGGGCTATGTATGGCATCTCCTTTATCATCCGAACAGGGACACCCTTTTTTACGAGCTCACTGGAAATCTCGTGGAAGTTGATGATCATCTGGAGCAGAAGGAACTGTTTTTCCATTTCACAGAAAGCATCCACCTCATCGTAAGCGTGCTGCGTCAAGAATCCCTCTTTGAGCAAATCCGTGGTTAACAGCACCATCCTCTCATTATCTGGCAGGGCACTCTCACCGATTACTTTGGCTATCGACTCAACCTCGGAGGCATCTTTCATTAGTTCCATTGCCCTCTTTCTGTACTCATCGAAGCCCTTGTACTTGCTCTCCCATTTCGCACAGATCTCTTTCTCGTACTTGCTGAAGCTCTCTAGGTAAGCGGAGGAGAGTCGTTCGCCGTAAAGACTGTAACTCTTGAGCCAGTTTATGGCCGGAAAGTGCCTGCGATAGGCGAGGGTCTCGTCCAGGCCCCAGAATGTTCCGGTGAACTTCATGGTGTGGATTGTCACGGGCTCGTTGAAATCGCCACCTGGCGGAGACACTGCACCCACCATTGTCACTGAACCCGCTCGTTCGGGTCTCCCCAGTGCCTTGACCTTTCCTCCCCTTTCGTAAAACTCTGCCACCCTGTCGGGAAGGTAGGCAGGAAATCCCCTCTCCGCAGGCATTTCCTCTAGACTTCCAGATATCTCCCTCAGAGCCTCAGCCCATCGGGAGGTGGAGTCTGCCATCAGCGCTACGTCGTACCCTTGGTCTCGAAAATATTCGCAGATGGTGATTCCCATGTATATGCTCGCTTCTCTGGCTGCCACCGGCATGTTGCTGGTGTTCGCGATCAGAACCGTCCTTTCCATGAGGGGCCTCCCCGTCCGCGGGTCCTTCAGCTCAGGGAAGTCCGTTAGCACCTCGCACATCTCGTTACCCCGCTCTCCGCATCCGATGTACACAACGATGTCCACGTCGCTCCACTTGGCCAGAGTGTGTAGCAATACAGTTTTCCCAGTTCCGAATCCCCCGGGGATCGATGCCGTGCCGCCCTTAGGGATGGGGAAAAAGACATCAATGACCCTTTGGCCTGTAGTGAGAGGCTCATCGGGCTCAAGCCTTCCATCGATAGCTATTGGTCTCGGGATCCTCACCGGCCATTCCTGCATAAGCTTCAGTGCTTTCTTACCGCCGTTAATCTCTATCGCACCAATTTCGTCGTCGACGGTGAAGTCCCCCTCGCGAAGTTCCAATAATTTTCCGTTCAGTCCTGGTGGGACCATTATTTTGTGAACGACCATCGATGTTTCTTTAACCTCACCCAGGATGTCGCCTGCTGAGACTTCTGATCCTACATCAACCTGCGGCTTGAAGTGCCACTTTTTCTTCCTGTTAAGGGGATTGACCCTAATCCCTCTCCCTATGAATGCACCCATTGACTTGTATATTTCATCCAGCGGTCTGTCCACGCCGTCGAAGACACCTCCGATCAGCCCGGGGCCAAGTTCAACTACGAGCATCTTTCCAGTAACGATGATTTTCTCCCCGGGTTTTAGACCGCTCGTGTTTTCATAGACCTGAAGAGCAAATTCGTTACCCAGAACTTGTATCACCTCTCCAATCAGCCCTTCTTCTCCCACCTCCGCGATCTCACCGATCTTTACGTCATCGATGCCCTTACCCATGATCACGGTGCCTTTGATCCAGACGATTTCTCCCTGCCTCGACTCTCCAGTCATGCATTTCCCCCGAATAGGATTTGTGCGATCTGCCAAGTCTCGTCCCGGCACTTCAAGAGCCTGGCGTCAATCGTGTTGTCGAACGATCTCTCACGGTGTTCTGTGTAGACAACCACTCCGCCGATGCAGTCAATCGTTTCGTCATCTAGTTTTACCACCGCTTCGTTCCTCGTTTTTTCGGAGATTCTTTTTTGAAGGTCGTGCATGGCATCTTTCATAAGTTTTTTGTCATCTGCGTTGATCGCTAAAATAAAATGATTCTCCCCGAGCTCGTTAATCGCTTCAGCTGCGAGTTCGGGAAGCATTTTTTTATAATCCTCATCTTTTACAAACTTTCTCAAGCCAGCCTCAGCATCCTTAATAACCTCGTCTATAAGGCCCTGTTTTAAAGTGGCAATCCTCTTTTTCTCCTCCACCTCTTCAGTAGCTCCTCCCATGCTTGTCTTCTCATCTAATTCCCTCTTCAACCTCTCGGACAATTTCGATTTAATATCCCCCGCCCGCGCCTTTCCATCTTCGACTATCTTCTCCGCCTCCAATTTCGCCTCCTTGAGAATTTTGGCCACGGTTTCTTTTGTCCTCACCTGAATGTCTGACTTCAAAGTTTCGATGCTCATAAGCTGACTCACCCCAGCACACTTTTCACGACGAAATCGACGGCCTTCTTGCGGTTTTTTCTGGCAAGATCCTCTAATCGGGCGGCCTCTTTGTCGTATCTTTCTTTAACGAGCTTGCTTCTTTCCTTCAATGCTCCCGGTATCTTGGCTTTCCATGCTTTTTCAGTAGCACCCTTCGCCTCGCTAACCATAAGTTCAGCCTTTTCCTTTGCCTTGGATAGGATCTTTTTGGCCTCTTCTCTGGCGTCCAGAATCTGCTGTTTTGCTACTTTCTCTTCCTCTATCAATTCCCGCAAGCTTGGAATCAAGTTCTAACCCCTAGTTTTGCGCCTATCGCCCTTCCAACGGCTTCGTAAAGCTCTTTTTCTCGAAGCCTTTTCGATCCCTCGAAGTCCGGGACCACGACGAAGACCGGGAAGATTTTGCCCTTTCGCACCATTTCGTCCCTTTTTTCCTTCAGGGCATGAGCCACATTTTCAGGTAGGACAACGACCTTGTATTGCTCATCCTGTAGAATTTCATCTAGCGTTGCCCCAGCTTCCTGCACATTCTCTATGGGGAAAGGTTCAACCCCAGCTAACCTGAAGCCTGTCGAGAGGTATTTATCAGCGATTATTGCGGCGCGCATTATTATCTCGAACAACTTAGCCCTAGGAGCGGTATTTATTTTTGGTGTCGTGGGCGGGCTTGGCTCTTCGCCCCGGTTCTTGAGTATTGCTGGCCGTCAGCTAGCAAAGCTTCAAGGGTCGATAAGGTGTGGCGAGAGTAATCAAAAGATTTGAGCAATGATGGTTCGAACTAATTTAAACCTTAAAAGTTTCCTTGTAAAGGTTCATCGCGTATTCCACAATTTTCCTTGCCTCTTCAGCCTTTATCCATCCTTTGGACTTCACCCATTTTCTAGGCTCCAACCTTTTGTAAATTTCGAAGAACTCTTGAATTTCCCTGAGCTTGTTTGGATGAACATCTGGCAGATCCTTGAAGCCGTCGAATCTGGGGTCACCCATCGGGGCGCAAAGAATTTTCGGATCCTCGCCTTCCTCGTCCTCGATTATCAAAGCGCCTATGGTCTTCGCCTTCACTATACAGCCCACCTGCAAAGGCTCAAAGCCTAAAACCATAGCGTCCAGGGGATCGCCGTCGTTGAACCAGCTTTGAGGTATAAATCCGTATTCCACCGGAAAGACTACGGACGAGTGCAGCACCCGGTCTAAAACAAATACCTCCAACTTGGGGTCGTATTCATATTTATCTCTGGACCCGCCGGACACCTCGATTACCACGTTTACAGTTTCCGGAGGACTGTCTCCAGGAGGTATTTTGTGCAATAGATTCATGGTGCATAATTTTGATTCCCAAGATTTATCTTTGTGTTTTTAGCCTTACTTTCGCGAGCTGCTAGTCACCAAATGTTGCAGGGAGCATGATGTAACAGCTTAAAAAGATAGCATCGATTGTATTAATTACAGAAACCGAGATTTGGAAAACGCAAAAATCGAAGTGATCGGATGCTAGAACTTTTCAATACGTTCACCCGAAGAAAGGAAGTTTTCAAACCAATAGAGGATAATAAAGTTGGCATGTACACGTGTGGTCCATCTGTTTACACTTACCCCCACATCGGAAATTACAGGACTTACCTTTTTGAGGATGTTTTGAAAAGATATCTGCTCTACAAAGGTTACAAGGTAAAGCACGTAATGAACATCACAGATGTCGAGGATAAAATGATAAGGGCGGCTAAAAAAGAAAAAAAATCATTAACAAAAATTACAAATTTTTACACCAAAGTTTTTTTTAAAGAATCAAAAAAATTGTGCATATTTCCTGCCGATTTCTACCCGAGGGCAACTCAGCACATAAGAGAAATGGTGGAAATAATAGAGAAATTGCTCAAGAAGGGTTATGCGTACAAATGGCATGACGGGAACATTTACTTTGACATATCCAAATTCAAAGGCTACGGCAAACTGTCGCATTTGAAGGTTACGAAGGAGATGCAAAATAGAAGATTAACGAGGGACGACTATTACAAATGGGAAGCCGGGGATTTCATCCTGTGGAAATCTTGCAGTAAATCAGATGGCGACATTTTCTGGCCCACTGATCTAGGTAAGGGAAGACCGGGTTGGAGCATAGAATGCTCTGCAATGAGTATGAGATACCTTGGAGAACATTTTGACATCCATATCGGCGGCATCGATAACATGTTTTCCCATCATGAAAATGAGATTGCACAAAGCGAAGGATCTACAGGGAAGAAATTCGTGAACTATTGGATCCATTCAAAACACCTGATGGTCGATGGCAAAAAAATGAGCAAATCTCTCGGGAATTATTATACTCTGGAAGATTTGCTGAAGATGGGTTTTAACTCAAACGCCATCAGATACGTTTTAATTTCAACCCATTACAGGAAGAGGCTTAATTTCACATTCAAAAAAATGCGTGTTGCCAGCGATGAGATAAGGCAATACTACAGGAGTATTACGAAAATTAAACAATTGAAAAATGGCAAACACAATCAGGAGATACGGGCATTGATTAAAGAGGTCATTGGAAAATTCGAAAAATCGATGGACGATGATTTGAACACAACCAAAGCTATAGAAGCGTATTTCTCATTTATTAAAAAATTAAAAACTCTGGCAAAAGAAAAAAACTTGGATGAAGCAAATAAAAAAGAGATCATGCATGCAGCAAAAAGGATCAATTCCGTGCTTGGTTTCCTATTACCATGTCAGCTTATTCCAAAAAAACGATCAGGGTGATTCAGATCTCAATCGTAAAAGTGAAAAATTTAAGGAAAGTGTTTGAGGACAAGGAGGACATAGTTGCAGTAGACAACATAAGCTTTGAAATCGAAGAAGGCGAAGTTTTCGGATTACTAGGGCCAAATGGTGCAGGAAAGACCACGACTTTATCGATGTTGGCCACCCTAGTAAAACCAACCTCCGGCACAGCAGAAATAAATGGATTTGATATTTTAAAGGAGTCGCATGAAGTCAGAAAATCTATAGGAATCGTTTTTCAAAATCCTTCCTCGGACGATTTGCTCACTGGATACGAGAATTTGGAATTACACGGTTTGTTGTACGGTTTGTCTAAAGATATCCGAGAAAAGCGGATAAAAAATGTTTTAGATTTGGTCGACATGGAAGAAAGGAAGGATGATCAGGTGAAAAAATATTCTGGTGGTATGAGACGGAGGGTGGAACTCGCGAGAGGCCTACTCCATGACCCCAAAATTTTATTTCTCGACGAGCCTACTCTGGGATTAGACCCACAAACCCGAGAACACATATGGAACTATATCGAGAGATTGGTTGAAGAAAAGAAGGTAACAGTAATCCTTACAACACACTACATGGATGAAGCGGATAGGCTTTGCGATAGGGTTGCCATAATCGATTTTGGGAAAATTGTTGTTCTTGAAACTCCAGAGAAGTTAAAAAGGGATTTAGGCGGAGAAATAATCAGGTTAAAAATAAAAAAACCAAATTTACAAAAGGTTAAAAAACTAAAATACGTTGAAAACATTAGCAAGTTGAATGACACAGTTTCTCTTACAGTTAGAGACGCAAACCGGCACTTGCAAGAAATTTTAAAAGTTATCGGCAAAGTCGAATCTGTCGAGTCCAGATCGCCTACCCTAAATGATGTCTTTTTGCATTACACGGGAAGGGAATTTAGAGAAGAAGGGGCCGAGGGAGGATTTTGGGAGAGAATCGCGGATTATAGGTCGAAAAGATGAGCGAATTAAGCGGATTTTATGCAATCTGGAAAAGAGAATTCAAAGTTTTTTTAAGAGAAAAATCCAGAATTTTTTCTTCGGCGTTTAGTCCCTTACTTTGGCTTTTTGTTTTTGGAGCGGGTTTAGGCAGCGAGATTTCAGGCTATCAAAATTATATCTACCCGGGCGTAATTGTAATGACTACTTTGTTCTCTTCAATCTTCTACGGGGCTTATGTGATCTGGGACAAGCGATTAGATTTTTTAAAGGAGGTCTTGGTTTCACCAGTAAAAAGATCGACAATATTTTTTGGAAAAGTTATAGGGGGAGTTACAGACGCGCTGATACAAGGCAGCATTCTTTTGTTGTTTGCCCCAATCTTTGCGGTTAGCTTGCACTTGAGCTATATTGTACTAATTTACATTTACCTTTTTGTTTTGCTCGTCGGATTTGTTAGTATAGGATTGATTATAGGTAGCATAATGGAATCACCCGAGGGTTTTGGCTTGATTACGGGTTTCGTTAATTTTCCTTTATTATTTTTATCGGGGGCACTTTTTCAGATAAAACAGTTACCTGGTTGGTTAACAATAGTTACAAGAATAAACCCGGTCACTTACGGGGTGGATGCGATCAGAGGATTGACGATTGGTGGGAACACTTTTAATTTATTTTTAGATTTTGGGATAATAACGGCATTTTCATTTTCAATGATTTTTATCGGAACCTATGCTTTTAGCAGGATGAAATTAAAACCATGATGTTTACACCAGTTATTCTTTAAAAAAAAGAAGTATATCGAAATAATAAAGTTTTTACAAATAATCAAATCTGACTAATACCCGGTGGCCGCCCCATGGACTTAGTTGGAGGTGACACATCATCGACTAAGAGATTAGGTGCCTCAGCATTACTTTTTCGCCATCGTCTCGGCTGTGCCACCAGGTACTATCATAAGCCAATACCCATTGTCGATATCGGCTTCGACAATTATTTTGTAAGTTTATATATTTAAATACAATGGTTTTACCTACTGTAAACTCATTGGTATATTCTCATAAGAAATGTTAATAAAAAAGGAAGTTGGGCAATGAGCTCGACAAACACCCAATTATTTAACCACAACAAACAACAATCTGATTAAAAGACTCAAAGGGAGGGACGGCATGGAAGCCGAAATCCCTGTTGATGCGTACCTACATAGGGAAAAGGTCATGGTTTGGGAGGAAGCTCAGGCTAATCAGCTCTACCAGCGTGGAGCATATGGAAAACCTCTCTCGGGCGGCAAGCTTCAGCTCGCACCAGTCGAGGCGCTTTATCTTCTCGATGGCGGAAAGATAAGGGTTATCGACCGCGAGATGGGTGAGAGGCTCAAGTTCGGCGAGCTCTGCACCAGGTTGGCGAGGCGTGATCCTGAGCTGATGCTCAAGTATGCAGTCTACTCGGACCTGCGTTCAAGAGGCTACGTCGTGAAAACGGGACTAAAATTCGGGGCGCACTTTCGAGTTTACGAGCGAGGAGACAAACCTGGCGAGACCCACTCGAAATACATAGTACATGCGATACCGGAGGGCAGCAGGTTCACCCCGACAGAGCTGGCTCGAGCCGTCAGGCTAGCACACAGCGTCAGGAAGGGCATGTTGTTCGCTGTTGTCGACGATGAAGGGGATGTCACCTACTATTCCTTGAGCCGCGAGAGGCCCTAATCTTTCAACATGAACTTTTCGATGGTATCTTTAGCCATCTCTCTTTTCTCTTGGTGTTCGATGATGAATTTCTTGACCCGCTCAGCGAGCATCTTTTTACAATCACCGCAGATCCTCTCGCCGCCCTTGCACCCTTCATGGATTTTCATCAGTTTTTCATCGTCCTCCTCAAAAAGGAAGTAGAAGTACTGATATACTGAGCAGATATCTGGATTTCCACCCTTCTCCCTTTGCTCCTTCACCGTTCCCCTCCCGCCGGTGAAGGCGTTCATTACTTTTTTCGCTGCCAACTCTGGAGGATCGGTAGTAAAGATGGCGGTTTCCGGCTGGCTGGCACTCATCTTTCCCCCTTTTCCGAGGCCTGGGATGAATTTGCAGTGGATTTGGGCGGGTTTATAGAGCCCGAGCTTAGGCGCGACGTCCCGGCTTGGCCGCCAGTACGGATCTTGGTCTATCGCCGCCGGGATGAGGCAAGGGATGCTTTCACCCTTTAGCACGGAGGGGAAAAAGCATGGAGCAGCCTGAATTGCTGGGAAGAAGATAATGCCGATGTTGCTCCTGTTTGTGAACCCAAAAATTGCCTTCGCGGTTGAAAAAGTTATGTGTTTTGCGATTTGTACAGCCATCTTGTAAAGAGTCTTCGCGTACTCGATATCCGAGAAAATGAATGTTTTCTTTGGGTCAAAACCACATGCTATTACATCTAAGGCATTCTCGCGGGTGAAGCCGATCGTGTCCTGCAATTCCAGATCACGCTTGAACAGGAATTTCTCATCATCGGTCATCTGGAAGTAGAGTTCAGCACCGAAGACATCCTGCAGGTATTTGGTGAAAATCCATGGGATCAAATGCCCGATGTGGGTGTGGCCTGAAGGCCCTCTTCCTGTGTAGAGGTAGAACTTCTTCCCTTCCTCGTACATGTCAAGGATCCAGTCGAAATCCCTGTGGGAAAAAAATATTCCCCTACTTAAGAGCGGGTGAAGTTTTCCAGCGTGCTTTTCTATCCTCTTGAGTAATTTCTTATCTATTGGGTGGGTTCCAAATTGCTGGATAAGTTTGTCGTAGTCTACTTTACCTTTGACTTCCCAGGGTGTTACAACAAATCTCGGCATTCATCTCCCCTTAACCTATGTCACTGTCGCTTCAGATTTGAGTGAACTTGGGCGTATTTAAGCCCCGCACTCAAAAAGGACAAAAAGTTTAAGCTCTCTCGCCAAGAATTCTTCCGCGCGATGACGAGCCTGGCTAAGCTGATTTATGATGAGGATTTTGAGTCCCCGAGCGCGCCATTAGCAACGGTTTCGGAAAATCAGCAAGCCGCATTATAGGCCGCGCAACTTTCGCCCCATGCTTCCATCTGTAATAAAGCATGTACAAAAGCATCGAACCTACGGCGATCTTTCCCTGATCTTCGGGTGCCCATGTTTTTATGTTATGGCTCCAGCATTTTGCAAAAAAATCCCAGCGCAGATCTGTCAATTGATGCAAATCTGCCTGCCTAGCATTGTTCAATAGACATTCCTCCTCCGATGTGAAGAACAGAGGGACAAAAAAAATCTCTGATCCCCAAAGATCGTCCACAAGCTCCATGGTGGCGATCGTATCCTCCTCGCGCTCTTCTGGGAGCCCGACCACCAGGGTTGCGAGCGGGCAGATGTCGTTGTCGTTTAGGATGCCAACCGCCTGAACAACTATCTCGGGCCAATCCTTTGTGTCCATGGGTAGTGCTTTGCCGCGCATGTATTTCTCCATCAACCTAACACTTCCGGTCTCGATTCCAACTTCCACCGATGCCACCTTTCTGCCGTGGCACTCCCATCGCCCCTTTTCTACCAGCATCGGTGCTATTTCCTCTATCATCTTTGTATCGTACACTACAGGCGAGAGCGCAGCGTGAGCTGGTTGCAAGTACTCAACACCCTCTATTTTGCCGATCGTGTTCACGAGTTTGACGATAGCTTCTCGGTTCGGCACAAAGCGTTCGCGATGTTTGTAGAGAAAGATATCGTCAGTTTGGAAGGTGACCATCTTGGAGCCAGCGCGGGCATTCAGTTTGGCTTCTTTCTTTATCTTTTCCATAGGAAAACTGTAAAACTTACGCATTGTCGGCGAACAGAATTGGCACCCCTTGCCGCAGCCTCGCGTTATCTCGACCACACCAAATAGTGCTGGCTTTTTTATCATCGGGATTTTCTCTAACATTGGTTTTTTTGTTTTGATGATTTTTGGCAGCGGTTCTTCATTTATGACTTTTTTGAAGATATTTACAGCATCACAGTCGCTTTCACCCATTACAACAGTATCTATACCATACTCCTTCTGCATACCTCCCTTGACGATTTGCCAAGCGCCAGAACCGCCCACTATAATATTTGGTTTGTACTTCTTCCAGATTGGACACTTCATTAGGTTCCTAAATTCGGCTCCCGCGATGGGCTCGCTACCAAAACCCACGAGCGATGTGTAGGTCCGGCTGACAAAACCAATGCCCAACGGGTCCATGGTTGAGATTCCTACCGCCTTCGTCTCTCGACCCACAAACTTGCCGAGGTTGTGGGGGGTGCAGGTCACGACATTTTCTTCTCCAAATTCCTCGATCAATTCGGCCTCTATTTTCCTCAGTCCATACGGGGCAAAGACGGCGCTACCATCATCATTACTGGGTGTTATTGGATACCAGTATTTCCTCAAAATTTTCATTGGTACTATTTTTGAGGGGAAGCCTCCTGTGAATGCGATGAATGGATTCAAATTAAAATCACTCATCTCGATTACGGAGGCTGTCAGTACTATAGGTACCCCAACATTATGTGGCTCATTAGCGCGGGCCGAATCATTTCGTTTCAAGAATTTGCTGAGCTGCACGAAACCGCTTCCCCAAACAAGATGATTGCCTCAATCTTTAAACTTCTCGGTAGTTCATTTTAGTGCCCTTCTGTTTCCACTAGTGGCATTTCGTTGTTTTGGAATTGCTGTGGGCCATGAGTATGAACCTCTTTTATTACATCTTTCATTTGCATATAGAGCAGTAATCGATCAAGTTCAAAATCATTGTGCGATTTTAGGTTTTTCGTTTTCCATTATGAAGCTGAGCACTCTAGCATACACTGGTCGAGTCAAGAGTACTGCCAGCAGAACCCCCGCTATTGTGATCAATGCAAAGCCTCGCATGACACCGAAACCTATGACTGCAAGAGCAACCATCGCAGCGATTACGGTCGCAGCAGCTGCAAATATAATGGAAAAAGCCCGCCCAATTCTTGTGCCGAATCCTATCCTGTGCGCAGCATGCGGTTCGAAACCTCTAAGCACTTCATCCGTTATGATGATCTGATGGTCCACGCCAGAGCCCACGATGGCTATAAGGCCGCCGATTTCTGGCAATCCTATACTCGCTCTAATGAGTGACCATATACCAAGGGTTATCACTAGCTCTGACATCATAGTCCCCATAATGGCGCCGGATATTTTGAGGTGTCTATAAC
>Ga0315268_10002746_pt1 | contig 19695 bp, 16 predicted proteins | sample C1_top_MG_FD_204535 | JGI IMG/M metagenome (GOLD analysis project Ga0315268, IMG submission 204535) | Sediment microbial communities from Yellowstone Lake, YNP, Wyoming, USA - C1_top | ecosystem: Environmental > Aquatic > Freshwater > Lake > Sediment | place: USA: Wyoming | collected 2017-08-01
GGCGGGTTGCGCGGCGTGCCGTGCGCCAGGGTGAAGTCCTTCGTCTCGAGGCGCGCGGTCAGAGATTCGAGGTACGCGCGGTTCGCCGCGCTCAACGCCTGCCGCGTCCACAGCACCGCGGCGCGCGCGTATTGGTTGAACCAGTCCAGCTCCAGGCGCCCGATCGTCGCCAGGTCGTGGTTGCCGCCGATGATCGACAGGTTCTTGAGCGCGCGGATCTTGTCCAGGCACTCGTTGGGGTTGCCCCCGTAGCCGACCAGGTCCCCGCAGCACAGATGCGCCTCGACGCCGATCTCCTCGAAGAAATCGAGGACGACCGTCAGCGCCTCCAGGTTCGAGTGGACGTCGGAGAACACTCCGTAGAGCACTCGGATATCCTAGCAATCCAAAAAGCGATCCGCCGGACCTCCTTGCGGGGGCCCGGCGGATGAGGAAGTGAAGACGGCGGCGGCTAGGCTTTCGGCTCTTCCGCCTCGACCGGCGCGACGTAAGGCCCCTGGACGTCCACCTTCAGCGAGTGCTTCTCGCGGTCGGGCGCCTTGTCGCTCTTCTTGAAGTTCACGGAGACGAGTTGGGTGACGCCCTTCTCCTCCATGGTGACGCCGTACATGATGTCGGCGGCCTCCATGGTGCGCTTGTTGTGGGAGACGATCAGGAACTGCGTCTTGTTCTGGAACTCGCGCAGGATGGCGGCGAAGCGCTCGATGTTGGCGTCGTCGAGCGCGGCGTCGGCCTCGTCGAGCATGCAGAACGGCGAGGGCTTGACCATGAAGAACGCGAACAGGAGCGCGATCGCGGTCAAAGTCTTCTCGCCGCCGGAGAGCAGGCTGATGCTCTGCAGCTTCTTGCCCGGGGGCTGGGCGACGATGTCCACGCCGGTCTCGAGCATGTTCTCGGGGTCGGTCAGGATCAGGTCGGCCTCGCCGCCCTCGAACAGCACGCCGTACAGGCGGCGGAAGTGCTCGCGCACGTCGTGGAAGGTCTGGCGGAAATTCTCGCGCGTGGAGACGTTGATCTTCGCGATCGCGGCCATCAGGTCGTCCTTGGCCTTGAGCAGGTCGTTGATCTGCTCGATCAGGAAGCGCTGCTTCTCGGCCAGGACCTCGTACTCCTCGGGCGCGGCCATGTTGATGTTGCCCATGTTCGCGATGCGGCGGCGCAGGGTCTCGATCTTCTCGACGTCGGCCGTCACGTCGCGGTACTTGCCCTTGGCCTCGTCCACGGTCATCTGCCACTCGTCCCACAGGCGGGTCTTCAGCAGGTCGGACTTGCTCTTCAGCGCGGTGGCGTGGATCTCGTGCTGGTGCAGGTCGGCCTGGGCCTGGTCGTGCTCGGCCTGGAGCATCTTCAGGCGCTCGCTCAGCGCGTCCATCTTGTTCTGCAGGTCCTGCAGTCGGTCGAAGACGGCCTTGGCTTCGTTCTCCTGCGCGGCCAGCTCCGCGGAGAACGCGGCGATCTCCACGCGCATGCCTTCCTGGCTCTCGAACGTCTCGGCCTTGCGGCGGGCCAGCTCCTCGGTCTCCGCGGTCAGGCGCGCGATCGCGGCCGTCAGCGCGGCCTTCTCGTCGTCCAGGCGCTTCAGCGAAGACGTGTGGGCCGCCAGCTCGGCCTCGACGCCGCGGCGGCGGTCCTCCTGGCCCTGGAACGCGGCGCGGCGTCCGGCCAGCTCCTCGCGCGCGGCGGCCAGCGCCTCGGCGGCGGCGGTCTCCTCGGCGCGGGCGTCGGTCACGCGAGCCTCGGCGGCGGCGCGGCGCTCCTTGGCGGCGAGTATGCGCTCCTTGGCCAAGGAGCCCTCGGCGATGGCGCGCAGGGACTCCTCGGTGGACAGCTCGACGTTGCGATCGTGGTTCTCCAAGGTCTGGGCGAGCTGGTTGGCGCGGGCTTCCAGGCCGTGGCGCCGCCCCGACTCCTCGGACAGCGCGGCGGCGGCGGAACGGGCGGCGGCCAGCGCCTCGGCCAACGCGGCCTCGGCCTGAACCCGCTCCTCGGCCAAGGCGGTTCCGCGGGTCTCGAGCGTGACGGCCTTTTCCTTCAATTCGCCCAGGTCGGCCAAGGTCGGCTGAATCCCGTCCTTCGACGCGGCGCCGCCGTACACCCAGTGGTCGCCGAACAGCTTGCCGCCCAGCTCGTAGGCCTCGGCGAACAGGTGCCGCAGCGCCTTGTCGTGGCGCGGATCGTACTGCAGGCGGGACAGGAGAGGCTTGGCCTCGGCCGGGTATTCCTTCGCGGCCGTCTCCGGCAAGGACGAGAGCACGAGGAAGCGCGCGCGCCCGCTGCCCGACGCCTCGAGAAGTTCGACGCCCTGACGCGCCGCGGTCGAATCCTCGACCACCACGGCGAACAGGCGCTCGCCGAGCAGGTCCTCGAGCGAGGGCTTCAGCGCGTCGTCCACGCGGAACAACCCGCGCACGGTGCCCAGAACTCCGGGAATGTTCGCGCCGATCACGGCCTGAGCGCCCACCCAGTACGGGTTCTGGCCGCCCTGGCTTTCCAGCGCCTCGGCGCGGGCGGAGGTCGTCGCCAGCTCGGAGCGCAGGCGCACGGTCTCCTCGGACAGCTCGTTCTGGCGGGAACGCAAAGTCTCGACGGCGGCCTCGGCGGCTTCGGAGCCGGCCTTGACCTCGGCCAGGCGCGCGTCGGCGGCGGCCAGCTCGGCCCGGGCCTCGGCGATGCGCCCGCGCGCCTCGGCGGCGGCGGCGGAATCCCTTTCCAGGTTCCGGAGGGACGAGCGCGCACCGGCCTGCGCGTGCGTCAGCTCGGACTCGGCGGCGGACTGCTCGCGGCCCAGGTCGTAGGCCTCCTGCTGCTTGGCGGCGGCCTCGCGGGCCAGGCCGTCCTTGCGGGCCTGTTCGTCCTGAACGCGGGCCTCCATGGCGGCCAGTTCCTCGGCGGCGGCCTCGGCGCGGGCCTTGGCTTCGGCCAAGGAGGCCTCGGCGGCCTTGACCGCGGCGCCGACGTGCTCGATCTCGGGCTCGATGGCGGACGCCCTCTCCTGCGCCGTCGCCGACTCCGCGGCGCAGCCCGCGACGCGCGCGTCCATCGCGGCGACGGCGGACGCGGCGCTCTGCAGGCGCTCCTCGAGACGGCCGATCGAGGTCTTGGTCTCGGCGACCTTCTGGTTGGCCTCGATCATGCGGTTCTGCTCGCCGGTCTTCTCGAGATTCAGGGCCGACAGATTGGCGCCCTCGGCGCCGATCTGGGAGCGGCGCTCGCCCAGCAGCTCCTCCACGGGGCCGATGCGCTCCTGCATGGACGAAAGCTCGAGCTCGATGGAGGACGCCTGCTCGATGATGTGCGCGGCTTCCATCGCGACCAGCTCTTCCTTGTACTTCGCGTACAGCTTGGCGCGGCGCGCGTCGCTGTCCAGCTTCTTGACCTGCTCCTCGATCAGCGCGACCGAGTCCTGCAGGCGGCCCAGGTCCATGTCCACGCGGTCGAGCTTGCGCAGGGCTTCCTCGCGCTTGGCGTTGTACTTCGCGACTCCCGCCGCTTCATCGAAGAAGGCGCGGCGCTCCTCGGGCTTGGAGCGGATCATGGAGTCCACGCCGCCCTGGTCGATGATCGCGTAGCCGTCGCCGCCCAGGCCGGTGTCCAGGAACATCTCGCGGATGTCGCGCAGGCGGCACTGGGTCTTATTGAGGAAATACTGGGACTCGCCGGAGCGGAACAGGCGGCGGGTGATGGTGACCTCGGAGTAGTCCACCGGCAGAAGGGAGTTGGCGTTGTCGAACGTGAGGGTCACTTCCGCCATGGACAGCGGCGGCCGCTTCGTGGTGCCGGCGAAGATCACGTCCGTCATCGTGTCCGCGCGCAGGGACTTCCACGACATCTCGCCCAGGCACCAGCGCACGGATTCCATCACGTTCGACTTGCCGCAGCCGTTCGGGCCGATGACGCCCGTGATCCCGGGCTCCAAGTCGATGTGGGTCTTCGTCGCGAAGGACTTGTAGCCGCAGATGTCGATGGATTTCAGGTACATGGAACCTCGTGACGGCGTTGTTTGTCCATCTAGTACCGTCTATTAGTGGCCCGTATCAGCAACGTGCCATATACTATAGCAATTCCCGTCGGAAAAATCAAGATTCCCCGTCGTGCGCGCCGTCGAGAAACCGGGTCCTCGGCCCCTTGACGAACTCCGTCGATCTCTTTACTCTATCCCCAACGAACTTATGCGCTCCCTGCTCCTCGCCGCCGTGCTTCTCGCCGCCGCGCCCCTCCGGGCGGCGGTCTCCGCGGCCGACGCGCCGGCCGCGGCGGACTGGCGGCGCTCCGAGCTGAACGGCGGGATGCAGGACGCCCTGCGCGGGGCGGGCTTCCGCCTGGAAGACGACGGGCGCGTGCTGGACCCCAAGACTCGCGCGGCGCTCACCCCCGACCAGCTGTCGGCCGCGCTGACCGCGATCAACCTCAACACCCAGCGCCTGGCGCTCGAGCGCCTGAACGTCCTGCTGGCCAAGAATCCTCCCGATCTCGCGGGCGCGGCGGCGCTCAAGGGAAATCTTCCGCAGGACGTGGCCGCGGCCCTGGACGCGAACAAGGACTTGGCCGGCCTGCGCGCGCTCTCCGACCGCTCGCTGGAGGGCATCGCCGCGTACTTCGACGGGACGCGCACCCCGGACGAGCGCCGCGGCGCCGCCGCGCCGGTCCGCGCCGGCGTCCCCGGCCCGCGGGTGCCGCTCCCGTATTTCGACGCGGGCGAGCGGGCCCTGGGCGACTCCCTGCGCGCCGCCGCGGCCAAGACGATCTCCGCCGATCCCTTCGGGCGCGAGGTTCTGGCCCGCCTGAACGGCCCCGACGGCCGGCCCGACCTTCCCCCGATCGTGGTCGAGGACCTGACCGGCGCCGCCGCCGAATACGACTACCGCCGCCGCGCGCTGGTCGTGGACCGGCAAAGCGTGATGTCCGCCGTCGCCGACGGCGTGCCCGCGAAGGACCGCGGCGCGCTGGCGCGATCCCTGGAGTCGCGCGCGGCGCTGACCGCTTATCTGAACAAGCACCCCGACGCCGTCGCCGCCTTCGCCGCGAAAAACGACGTGCTTCTCGTCCACGAGCTGACGCACGCCTGGCAGGACCGGCGCGATCCGGTGATGCGGGAGATGGCGCGCGGCAGCCTGCCGCAGGCGGTCGTGATCGACTACGAGATCGAGGCCTGGACGACGAAGAATCTCTACCTCCATTCGCGCCTGAAGTCGAATCCCGGCGCCGCCGTCGACGACGCCGAGCTCGCCGACTACCAGCGCATGGTCGCCGACCGTCCCGCGTGGGTCGCGCGGCTGCGCCGCGGCTACGAGGAAAACGCCGTCAACGCCATGGACTTGGCGACCGCCGAGCAGACGCAGAGCCTGCGCCTGACGGCGAGACGCCGCCGCGCGACGCTCAGCCGGGACGAGCAGACCGACAAGGCGCTCGACCTGGCGGCCATGACGCGCGCTCAACGAGAATTAAAGGAAACTCGCGCCGCCGAGGATTCGAGGCTGACGCGCCTCGAGAACCGATCGGACGCGGCCGCTCGCGGGTCGGCCTCCCTGCTGGCCGAGCACTATCTCGCCGCCGCGCTCGCCGCGAACGGCGCCGTGGATTTCTCGGTCCTGATCCAAAAGGCCGAGGGCTTCGCGGTCAAGTCCGGCGACGCGGAACTCCTCGCGAAAATCCGTTCCCTGAAGGGCCGCCGACAATGAAACGACTCCTGCTCGCCGCGCTGGCCGCGCTCTCCGTCTCCTGCCGCAAGGCGGAACCGGCGAAGGAGGAACTCGTCCCGACCAAAGCCGTCGTCGCCGGCGAACGCCTGATCGATTTCGACGAGCAAAGCGGAGCCTTCTCCTGCCGCGCCCCGGCCGAATGGAAGGCGGTGGAGGACAACTACAGCGGCGGCCCGCTGGTGATGTTCTTCGGGCCGATGAGCGGCCCCCTGCGCGCGAAGGTCTCCATCTCCGTGGGCCGCTACCCCGACGGTTCAGGCCAGATCAAAACGCCCCAGGATTACGTCGACTCGCTCAAGCTCACCGACCAAAACCCCAGCGCGCTGGAGACCCGCGTCATCGACGGGCGCACGGTGTACGCGGTCCATTACGACGAGCCCCAGATCGACCCGCGCAGCCGCAAGACCCTCTACATGAACCGCGAGGACACGGTCATGATCCCGCGCAAGGACGGATTCTTCTCGATCTCGCACACCGCGCCCGCCGACGCCTACCAGCGGACTTTGCCGATCTTCGAGGCCGTCGTCAAAAGCTTCCAGCCGAAGAGCTGACCCGCGGCGCGTTTGATAGAATGCGCGCCATGACCCGCGCGCTCGCCGTGATCCTCCTCGCGTCCGCCGCCGCCGCCCAGCCGCCGATCGGCGCGGGCGGGCCGGCTATGCCGCCTCCCTCCGTTTCCACTCCGGCGTACTCCGGCCCCGCGCTGCAGCTCGTGCCCGACGCGGACCTGCCCCGTTTCGAGGAGTCGTTCAAGGCGCGCGCCGGATTGATCAAGGCGGCGAAGAAGGCGATCAAGTACCTGGGAAGCCTTCCCCCGACGAGGAGGCTCGACGTCGCCGGCCGCGCTTACGCGCCGGCGGCGTTGATCGACTCGGCCAAAGCGCTGATCGCGCTCGCGCAGGCCGCGAAGACCGCCGATGAGTTCGACGCGGGCGTGCGCGCGTCCTTCGACGCGTTCCAGTCCGCCGGGCTGGACGGCCGGGGACGCGTGGTGTTTTCCTCCTATTACCAGCCGGTGCTGAAGGCCAGCCTGAAGAAAGCCCCGGGCTACCCCTATCCGCTGTACCGGCGGCCGCCGGACATGGTCGAGGTGGATCTGGCCGCGTTCGGCAAGGGCGGAAACGGCGACTCCGTCGTGCTGGGCCGCGTGGGCAAGGACAAGCGCGTGACGCCCTATCCCTCCCGCGCGGACATCGACCGGCGCAAGACGCTGGCGGGCAAGGGGCTCGAAGTCGCCTGGCTGAAGGACCCGCTCGACATGATGGACCTGCACGTGCAGGGCTCGGGCATCTTGAAGCTGCCGAACGGCCGGGAAATCCTCGTCAATTACGCCGCGACGAACGGCCGCGCCTACAACTCCGTGGGCCTGACCTTGGTGCGGACCGGCGTGTTCTCCCGCGACGAGATCACCTACCCGAAGCTGCGCGACTACCTCCGCGCCAATCCCGACGCCGCGTCGTGGATCCTGTCCCAGAACCCGCGCTACACCTTCTTCGACACGGCCCCCCTGCCCGCCGACGGCGAGCCCTTCGGCGCGGCCGAGCAGTCCTTGGTCCCGGCGCGTTCCATCGCCATCGACCCGGCCGTGATCCCGCTGGGCGCGCTGACCTTCTTCACGACCACGTCGCCGCAGGCCGACAAAAACGGCCGCGTGCTGGGCCAGTTCCCCAACGCGCGCTTCGCCTTCGCGCTGGACACCGGCGGCGCGATCAAGGGCCCCGGCCGCGTGGACATCTACGCCGGCCACGGCGCGCAGGCCGAGGCCACGGCGCGCGGCCAGTGGGCCGACGGCAAGCTCTTCATCCTGGTCAAGAAGCTCCCGGCGCGGGACCGTTGATCGCCGGAAAATCCCTCGCGGCTTGGCTGGCCCGCGCCGACGAGCTCGGCGCCGAGGGCCGCTACTTCGACGCTCACGAGGAGCTGGAGATTCCCTGGAAGTCCGCGGACGGCGACGAGAAGACCCTGCTCCAGGGCCTGATCCAGCTCGCCGCCGGGCTGCACCGCTTGCGACTCCACCCCGAAAAATCGGACGGCGCGTTCTACCTTCTCGACCGAGGCGTCGCGAAGCTGCGACGCGCCCGCGCGCGGCTGACCCCGGACTCGTTGGCCGCGCTCGAAGCCGTCGTCGAGAAGATTCGGACCTCGGGGAAAGCCCCGGCGGCCCTGCGCTTCAACCTGCGCGCCGCATTGTAGGCCTTGTATTTCCGGCGGCGGCAGGTTAATCTGCTCCGATGATGCTGCTCTTCGGCATGCTCCTCGCGGCCTCCAATGCCTGGGCCGGCGCGGGCGACGACGCCCTCAACGCTTACTTGCTGGACCATTTCGATCAGGCGTTCAAGACGGCCCTGCCCGCGGCGAAGAAGGGCGACTTCCTGGCGCAGTTCGTCGTCTCGGGCATCTACTACGGGGGACGGGGCCAACCCGAGAACAAGAAGGCCGCGGACGACTGGGACCGGCTGGCCCTCGCGCGCGCCACGCCGGCGGCGATGGCCGGAGACCCTCGCGGCCAATACGTGCTCGGACGCGTCTACTGCACCGGGTATGTCCTGCCGGAGGACTATCGCCAATGCGCCGTTTGGTGCGACAAAGCCTCGGCGCAGGGCTATGCTCCCGCGATGGTCGTGGTGGCGGGGCTGCTCAGCCGGGGCTGGGGAGTCCCGAAGGACGAGAACAAGGCCATGATGTATTATTACGCCGCGTCCAAGAAGGGCCTGGCCATCGCGCAGCGCTACCTCGGCAACAGGTTTCGGACGAATACAGGAAGCTTTACGGCGGACCCCAAGGGCGCGATGACCTTCCTGCGCCAAGCCGCGGTGCAGGGCTACGCCCCCGCCCAGTTCGATCTGGCCGACATGTACGACCACGGCGAGGCCGGCCCGGCGGATCATAAGGCCGCCTTCGAGTGGTACCTCAAGGCCGCGCAGCAGGGCAACGGCAGCGCGGAGGCCGCGGTGGGCGACATGTACGACGAGGGGCGCGGCGTCGCCGCGGATCCGGCGGCCGCTCTCATGTGGATTCGCAAGTCGGCCGACGAGAGATATGCCCTGGGGGAATTTTACCTGGGGCGCATGTACGAGAGAGGCCGCGGCGTCGCGGCGGACCCCAACGAGGCGGCCAAGTGGTATCGAAAGTCCGCCGAGCTGAATTATGACGAGGCGCAATACGCCCTCGGGGCTATGGTCTACTCCGGCCGGGGCGCCTACAAGGACCCGGCCGAGGCCCGCAAGTGGCTGCGCAAGGCCGCGGAGAACGGGAACGACAAGGCGAAGGCGCTCCTCAAGCAGCTCGACGCCGAGCCGGGGAAGCGGTAGGCCGCGGCTAGATCTTCGCGTCGCGGGTCACGACGACGACGCCGCCGGCGGTGATCAGGAAGCGCTCCGCGTCCTTCACCGCGTCGTAGCCGATCTCCGCGCCGGGCGGCACCTTCACGTTCTCAGCGACGATCGCGCGGCGGATCTTCGCCCGGCGGCCGACGTCCACGCGCTCGAACAGGATCGAGTCCTCCACGTGGGCCCAGCTGTGGACGTTCACGTGCGGCGACAGGATCGAGTGCTCGACGGTGCCGCCGCTGACGATGCAGCCCGGCGACAGCATCGAGTCCAGCGCGGCGCCGGTGCGGCCGTCGTCCCGGAACACGGTCTTCGGCGGCGGGGCCTGGATCGGGGCGGACTTGATCGGCCAAGAGCCGTCGTAGAGGTTCAGGATGGGGTCCACGCCGATCAGGTCCATGTTCGCCGAGTAGTACGCGTCCAAGGTCCCCACGTCGCGCCAGTACTTCGCGGTCTTGCCGTTCTCGTCGAAGAAGCTGTACGTGAAGACGCGGTGGGAGCCCACCATCTTCGTGATGATGTCCTTGCCGAAGTCGTGGGAGCTGGCCGGATCGGCGGCGTCGTGCTGGAGTATGTCGATCAGCACCGAGGGCTTGAACACGTAGATGCCCATCGACGCGAAGCAGTAGTCGGGGTGACCCGGCATCGGCGGAGGAGACTTCGGCTTCTCCTGGAAGCCGACCACCCGCCCGGCCCCGTCGGCGGCGATCACCCCGAACTGGTCGCCGTCCTTCAGCGGCACCTCGACGGCGCCCACCGTGAGGTCGGCGTCGTTGTCGCGGTGCGCCTCGATCATGCGCCGGTAGTCCATCTTGTAGATGTGGTCGCCGGCCAGGATCACCACGTAGTCGGGCTTGTCCTGCTCGATCAGGTAGAGGTTCTGGTAGATCGCGTCGGCCGTGCCCGCGTAGGGCTGGCTGGTGCCGGCGTATTGGGGCGGGATGATCTCCAGGTACTCGCCGCGCGCCGTCGAGAAGTACATCTGCCAGCCGTCGCGCACGTGCCGGATCAGGTCGGCCGACTTGTACTGGACGAGGGTGTAGATGTTCCGGATTTCGGAGTTGAGGCAGTTGCTGAGCGTGAAGTCGATGATCCGGTAGACGCCGCCGAAAGTGACCGCGGGCTTGGGGGAGTGGACGGTCAGCGGCTCGAGGCGCTGCCCCTTGCCGCCGGCCAGGACGAAGGCCATCGCCCGACGGCGGCGTTCGCGCAGCGGATAGGGGATCGCCATGCGCCTAATCTAGCTCTCTGGCGGCGCCGGAGCAAGGATTATCGGCGCTTGGCCGCGGAAAAAAACGACCACATCAGCCCCGTCGCGTCGGGGCCGTTCGGGTCGCTGGCCGGCAGGCCGGGGGCGCCGCCGCTCCAGGCGTGGCCCAGGCCCGGCACGATCAGCTCGCGCACGCGCGCGCCCGAAAAATCCGCGGCGACGCGGTCGGCGTTCGACGGGGCGATGACCGGGTCCGACGAGCCGTGGATCACGAACACCGAACCTTTATATGAACCGGGATCGCACAGGCCTTGAGTCTTGCGGCTCCCGGGGCCGTTTTTCATGACGTCGAGCGCGTCGGCGGGCGTCGCCGCCAAGCCGTACGACACGCCGGAGTGTATTCCCCCCGCCGCGAACACATCCGGGTAGCAGCTGAGGAGCGCGGCCGCCGTCGCGGCGCCGGCGGAGAGGCCCGCGACGTAGACCCGGTCCGGGTCCACCGGGTACAGCAGCTTCGCCGCGGTCACCGCCGCGGCGATCTCGGCGGGCTCGCCGGCGACGGCGGTTTGATTCACGGGCAGGAACCAATTCCAGCAGTTGTAGGGATTGCGGCCCCACTGCTGGTTCGGGTACAGGACCAGGAAGCCTTCCTTCTCGGCGAGATCGTTCCAGCGCGCGCTCGCGGCGATCGCGTCGGCGTCCTGCTCGCAGCCGTGAAGCACGACGACCAGCGGCGCGGGCGAGTTCAGACGCGACGGGACGAAAATCTTATCGGCCGGAAGGACGACCCCGGCTGCTGGGAAACTTCTGAAACCGGTCTCCGGCGGCGGCGTCCCGACGGGCGCGGCCGCTCCGGACGCAAGAAGAAGGGACGCAAGCGCAGCGGACACGGCAGGATGGGGCACCCCGTTATTGTACGGCAAAATCCGCCGCTGCGCGCCTAGAGTTTTCGGATGAGGGAGATGACCTTGCCGGCGATGCGGCCCTCGCCGATGTCGAAGGGCTCGTAGCGCGCGTTGTCGGGAACCAGGACCAGCCCCGAGGGCTTGACCTTCAGGCGCTTGACCGTCGCCTCGCCGTCGTCGTAGCGCACCACGACCACGTCGTTGGACGAGGCGGTCTCCTGCCAGCGCACGACCACGGTGTCGCCGTTCCACAGCGTGGACTCCATGGAGTCGCCCTTGACCTTCAGCGCGAACAGGCCGGAGGCGTCGCCGCGGTCCATCACGGTCGGGACGTGGCCCATGGTCTCGACGTAGGCGCCGGACGAGGGTCCGGCCGGGACCGCGCCCAGGATCGGGATCAGCGCGACGCGCTCCTCGGAGGTGATGTGGGCGGCGCGGGAGCGGCCCTTGGCCTCGTCCAGGAAGCCCTTCTCGCGCAGGTTGTCGAGATGGTATTGGACCGTGTCGGGCGAGCTCACGCCGGCCAGCCGGCACAGCTCGCGCACGGTGGGCGGGTAGCCCTTGTCGGCCGCGAAATTGCGGACCAGCTCCAGTATCTGCTGCTGACGGGGGGTCAAGGATTCCTTGGTCATGGACACAAGCATAGTCGAACTTCTGTTCGATGTCAAGCCCCTCCGGCGTTATTCGCGTTATCCACAACGCAACTGTTGGCGCCAACAGTCGATGGTTCCATGCCGGGCCTTTAGGCCTGGTCAAGATCGCGTTTACCGGCTATCCTTTGCGCATGAAGCCGCTCCCCCTCTTGATCTGGCTCGCGCTGGCGCTCCCGGCCTCGGCCCAGACTCCTCCCGCGGACGCCGTGAAGCTGACGGACGAGATCGCCACCTGGCGCACGCGCCTGCCGCATGTCGACCCGCCCAACCCGACGACGGCCGAGTTCGAGCCGCGCCTGGACAAGATCGCCGACGCCGTGAAGGCCGCGCGCAAGCCCGAGGAACTGGCCCAGCCGCGCAAGGACTTCGAGGCGTGGCAGCACGACCTCACGCTCAAGAGCTATCAGCAGGCCGGCCGCCAGGGCCTCGCCGCCGGCTCCCTCAACGAGTTCTCCGCGCGCCAGCGCTCGATGCTGGGCGCCTTCGCCGGTCAGCGCGAGCAGGTCGCGGCGAATCTCAAGAAGGCCGGCGCCGCCGCCGTCAACGGCGGAAACCGCTTCTACGACGGCGATCGGCGCGGCGCGGCGCCCGTCACCTTGCCCGGCCGCTTCGGCCCGGCCTCGCCGGCGGCCGTGAACGCCGATCCGCAGGGCGCGCACCTGCGCGTCAACGACACGCCCGTGCCCCCGCCCTCGGCCAAGCCTTTCTCGCTGGCGTCCCTGCGCGACTACTTCGATCAAAGCGGCATCAGCGACGCCGTCGTCACCGGACTGCAGTCGATGAAGAACCGGGTGGCCGGCTTCGGGAACCTGCTGACCGGCTTCGCCGGCTCCTGCTATTACGGCGCGAAGTGGCTGCTGATCAAGGCCGGCGCGCTGCCGCCCGAGGTCTCCGCGCCGGAGGAGATCGGCGAGATCGGCATCGGCTCCGGCCGCGCCTACATGATGAACTCGGCGCTGAAGCGCAGCCCGAAGCTCCAGACGAAGCTCCACGTCCGCCGCCTGGACCTGAAGAACTTGAAGGACGGCGACGCGCCGCTGATCCCGGAGCGCACGACCTTCGTCTTCGACCGCGGCTGCGCGGGCATGAGCGCGGAGAGCGGCCATATCGAGATCTCCATGCGCCGCGAGAAGCTGGACCTGCTCCCGGCCGCGGCCTTCTACCGCGCCCGGCGCCGCGGCCCCAAGTACAAGCCCGCGATGGGCCCCAACGACGTCCTGGCCTGCAGCGACGGCTGCGCGATCCGCTCGCCCGCGTACCTGCGCACCTACGGCCGCAAAGGCTGCCTGAACGCCTACGTGCCGGTCAACGACACGGCGGCCCCGCGCAGTTCCGAGCTCCCCGCCGCCGTCGGAATCTAGCCGCGCGCGGCGCTTCACTTTATATATGATGGGCGGGCCATGAACCCGATCCGGCTGATCAAGGATCTGCTCCTCGCCCTTCACGGCGGCACGGAGCCGCGCCACCTGGCCGCGGGCTTCGCGCTCGGCGCGGCCTTGGGCCTGGTCCCGAAAGGAAACCTGTTCGCGGCCTCCTTCTTCCTGCTGTTTTTCCTCTTCAACGTCGACAAGGGCATGGCCTTCCTGTCCGCGGCGCTGTTCACCGGCGTCGGCTACGCCATCGACCCGGCCGCGCATGCCGTGGGCTGGGCCCTGCTCAAGGCCGGCGCGCTCCAGGGGCTGTGGACGGCGCTGTACGACCTGCCCCTCGTGCCGCTGACGCGCTTCAACAACACCGTCGTGCTCGGCAACCTGGTCCTCGGCCTGGCGCTGTACGCGCCGCTGTACTTCGGCTTCTTGAAGGGCTTGGCCTTGTACGACGCCCATCTGCGCGAACGGGTCGAGGCCCTGCCCCTGATCAAGGCCTTCCGGCGCTGGGACTTCTTCCAGAAGTACAAGGCGAAATACGACCGGTGGCTCGCGTGACCTGGCTCAAGCGAGGCGCGCTCGCGCGGCTGATCGGCGGCCTCGCCGTCCTGTGGCTCGCCGTTTTCTTCTTCTTCGACCCGGCGCTGAAGTTCGCCTTGGTCAAGGCGGGCCAGGCCGCGGCCGGAGCGAAGGTCGAGATCGCGTCGGTGAAGTCGAAATGGCTTCGCGGCACGCTCGAGATTCGCGGCGTGGCCGTGGCCGACAAGAACGAGCCGATGAAGGACCTCGTCGAGTTCGAGCGGGCGGGCTTCGCCTTGGACCTCGGCGCGCTGCTGCGCGGCAAGGGCGTGGTGCGCGAGGCCTCGATCTCGGGCCTGGCGTTCGGCCGCCCCCGCGCGGCGAGCGGCGCGTTGCCGCATCCCCCGCCGCCGTCGAAGCTGACGCTGGCGATCCGCGATAAAATCGCCCCGGTCACGACCGCCGCGCTGGACAAGACCGCCGAGGTGAAGTCCAACGCCGTCGGCCAGGTGGACGCGGCGAAGCTCCAGGGCCTTAAAAAGATCGACGACGCGAAGGCCAAGGCGGCCGAGGTTCAGGAGCGCTGGAAGGGCAAGGCCGCGGAAACGCAGGAGATCGCGAAGGAAGCCCAGCAGGTCGCCGACGACCTGAAGGCGCTCGGCGGCGGCGGCGACCCGCTGAAGAAGCTGCAGCAGGCGGGACAGGCTCAGAAGAAGCTCAAGGACTTGATCGCGCGCGTGGACGCCCAGCGCGACCAGGCGAAAAAGGACCTGGCCGAGGTGCAGGACGCGCTGAAGCAGGCCGACGAGCTGCGCGGCAAGGACGTCAACGGCCTGCTGTCCGCGGCGGGACTGCCCACGCTGGACTCCCAGGACTTGGCGCGGCGCCTGCTCGGCGCGCAGACCGCCTCGCGCCTGGCGACGGCCCTGCATTGGATGCGCTGGGCGCGCGAGAAGGCGGCCGCCAAGAAGGCCGCCGCGTCCGCCGCGCCGCCGCAGCCGTCGCGCCGCGCCGGCCTGGACGTCGAGTTCCCCCGCGCCCACGCCTATCCGCAGTTCCTGCTCGAGAACGCGACGCTCTCCGGAACGCTCGAGAAAATATTCATGGGCGAGGACATGACGCTCTCCGGCCTGCTCAACGGCGTCACCTCGAACCCCGCTCTGTACGGCAAGCCCGCGACGCTGGAGCTGTCGGGACGGGCGGCGGGCGGGACGTCGCTGAAGCTGTCCGGGCGCCTCGACCAGCAGAACGACCCGGTCGGCGTCGCCGTGACGTTCGAGGGGACGGGCTTCTCGCTCGCGGGCGCGTCCTTGGGCGACGGCGAGATCGGCGGCGCAATCTCCGCCGGCCAGGCGAAGGCGACCGGCGCGATACGGTCCATCGGCGACGAGTGGAAAGGCGAGATCTTCGTGCAGGCGTCGGGCGTGACGCTCGAGCCGAAGGTCGCGCTGACCGGGATCGCGGGGACAGCGGCGAGCGACGCGCTCAAGTCGCTGAACTCGTTCTGGGTCCGCGTCGGCATCTCCGGCAAGGAAAGCGACCTGAAGCTGAGCTTCTCGTCCAATATCGGCGACGCGCTCGCGGGCGCCATGAAGAAGGCGGTGTCGGGGCAGTTCGACGCCCAGCGCAAGGCCCTGCAGGCGCAGGTCGACGCGCTGTACAACGAGAAGCTCAAGGGCGTGCGCGGCCAGACCGACGGCTTATCCTCTCAAATCCTCGGCCCGCTGGACTCCCAGCGCGCGGGGCTGGACCGCCAGCTTCAGGACGCGCTGAAGAAGTCGCTCGGCGGCAAAAACCTGCCGGATTTGAACAAGCTCTTCAAATGAAGACCCTCGCGGCCGCCGCGCTCCTCGCGCTGGCGGCGGGCGTCTCCGCCGACGACGGCGGCCTGGGCAAGCTCTACGACGGCTCCTCCGCGCCGCAGACGCCGCGCTTCGAGTCGCCGCGGCCCGCGACGCCGTCCTCGACCGCGGACGAAATGGCCGCTCCGACCGTCGTCCCGCCGGAGCTGGCCGCCGCGAAAGGCCGCGTCGGCATCGAGGCCCAGCTGGCGAAGCTCGGCTCCTCGCCGGCGGAGCGCTTCGCGTTCGGCGTGATCGGCGACGCCGAGCCGGGGCGATTCCCGTGGGAGCGCGTCTTCTCGCCGGGACCGCACGTCTTCGCGGATCAAATGACCGCGCTGCAGGCGGCGGCGCCCGACTTCATACTCCAGCTCGGAGACTTCGTCAGCAAGGGCGTCCCGGAGAACTACCAAAAGCACGTCGACTGGCTGGACGCGAACGCGCGCGTCCCGCTGCTGCGCTGCCTGGGCAACCACGACCGCTCGCGCCCCAACGGCGACGCGGACAAGAACCTCTACGACGCCGTGTTCGGCCCGCGCGACTATTTCTTCGACCGCGGCGGCTGGCGCTTCATCGCGCTGGACAGCTCCGACCGCAAGGTGACGGCCGCCCAGCTGGCCTGGCTCAAGTCCGCGCTGGCCGTGCCGGGACGCAAGGTCGTCTTCACGCACGTGCCGCCCGCCTACCTCAAGAAGCTCAAGCCCCTGGCCGAGGTCGGCGCGCTGGAGACCGACAGCGCCGCGTTCGACGAGTATCAGAAGAACGACCAGAAAAGCGGCGGCTTCCACGATTTCTTCACGAACTACTTCGACGACGGCGCCGCCGAGTTCGAGAACCTGATCTCCAGCGGCGGCGTGGCCGCCGTCTACATGGGCCACATCCACGCCTTCTGGGCCGCCGATCACCGCGGCGTGCGCTACGTGATCTCGGGCGGCGGCGGCTCGCCGCTGTATCCTCTCCCGCCGGGCTACCCGAAGAAGCGCTTCGCGCACTACCTGACGGTGACGGCGTCACCCGCCGGTCTCACCGAAACCGTGCACCCGCTCAAGGGCGCGCCCTTCGTCCTGCCTCCCGTCCGCCCTTAGAACTTACTCCGGAGCAAGTTCTTTTCGGGGATTACTTCTTCTTGCCGCTGAAGTTGTAGACGGGGCCCGACGCGGAGCTCATGATGTCGGAGCGCGACGAGCTTCCGTAGTTCACGTACGACGGGGACGCCGCCGGAGCGGCCGGCGACGGGGCCTGGACGGCCGCCACCACGGCGGCCGGAGCGGCGGAGCCGGCCGCGGGAGCGGACGGGGCGGTCTCGGCGCTGGCCGAGGCGCTGCTGTGCTGGCTGGCCGGGCCGGTGATCGAGTATTCGGCCAACTGACCGGAGATGTGCTTGACCCACGATTTCTTCGCGGGCGCGGGCTTCGGCGCCGTCTTCGCCGCCGCGGCGGGCGCCGCGTCCGGCGTCTGCGAGGCGAAGCCGTCGGCGACCAGCATGATGTGACCCGAGCCCGGGTCCGGGGGCGTGACCCGCGTCGCGACGATGGCGGGGGCGGGTGGGAATTCGTCGTTGCGGCCGAGCAGCTTATCCCACAGGCGGCCCTGGCCGTTGAAATTGGTGAGCAGGACCGCGGCGGCCGCGCCGGCGACGACGAAGCCCACGATCATCGCCTCGAGGGCGCCCCACAGTCCGCGATCGGCGGTAGCGTTCTTGTCCATGGCTTGAGTTTAACGGGACTTCGCCGAACGCGCAAGATCGGGAGCGATTTTTTACCGATCTCTTACCTGAGAAAAATCATGTAATTGCCGTAACTTTTCAAAGGCCGCGCCCCGGCGGTCACGTTTTTTCGGCCAAGACCTCGAAATCGTAGCCGAACTCGTTGCCGGAAAAACGCCACAGCCGGCGCCAGCGGTCGGACAGCTTGTACAGCGTCCAATTGCGCGCCGGCGGAATTTGCGCCCGGCCCTCTTCCAGGGACAGGCTCGGCGGGGCACCCGCGGCGACCGGCTTCAATTCCTGGGCGAACTGGCGGTAGGCGTTCGGCGTCCAGCCGCGGGCCTTGGCGCCCAGCTTCAAATGGAACCCGCGGATCGACAGGACGCGCAGGCCGCAGGCCGGGAGCAAGGTCTCCAGCGCGCGCTTCGAGAAAAAGAACAGGTGGCCGCCGTGGCGCGTGGGCACGGCCCGGCCCCACTTCGCGCTCAACGTCCGGTTGGGCAGGAGGTCCACCGGGCCGTTGGGCACGGTGAGCTCCAGGCGCCCGCCGGGCTTGAGCAGGCCCGCGGCGGCCGTCAGCGCCGCGCGCGGGTCGGACTCGTGCTCCAACACGTTGTTGATGTGGACGAAGTCGAAGCTGGCCGCCGGCCACGGCGCCCGCGCCAGCGGGACCGGCTTGATCTCCAGCCCGTTGAGGCGGCTGCCCAGGTCGGCCGCGGCCGGCGAGAACTCGATGCCGCGCACGCGCCAGCGCGAGTGGTCGCGCACGCCGGCCAGCATGGTGCCGAGCGCGCAGCCCACGTCCAGGAAATCTCCTTCAGCCCGCCAGCGCGACAGCCTCTCCGCGAAGGCGCGACCCTTGTAGTAGTCCTTCCAGTACTGCTTGAAGAACCCCTCGAAGTAGACCGGCGGATAGCAGCGGCCGATGTCTTCGCCGGACGGGACCGGGAAGTAATAGGCCGCGCCGCAGCGCGCGCAGCCGTAGACGTCGCGCTCGCAGCCGGCGTAGAGCACGGCCCGGCACGCGAACCGCGGTTCGCCGTCGAGACAGACCGGACAGCCGGGCATCAGCCGAGCTTCGAGCCGCACTCCGCGCAGAACTTCGCGCCCGCGGCCAGCGGCTTGCCGCACTGCACGCAGAACTTCGCGCCCGCGGCAGACGCGGCGGGAGCGTTGGGATTCATCTGCCCCATGGAGCCGGCCATCATCTGGCCCATGCCCATTCCCGCGCCCAGGCCCATGCCCATGGTCATGCCCGCGCCCGCGGAGCCGCCCTCGTTGCTCGCGGCCTTCTCCATGACGTCCAAGGTGCGCTTCTGCTGGTACTTGTCGCCCAGGATGTCCACCTCGGCGCGGTCGGACAGCGCCTTCTTCAGGCGGATCACCGTCTCGTCGTCCTCGGGCACGTCCACGGAGTTCAAGTAGAAATTGACCAGCTTCACGCCGAACGCCGCGAAGTCGCCGGCCAGCTTCTCCTGGATGGCGCCGGACATGTCCTCCAGGTACGCGGACACCTCCAGCAGGTTGATCTTCTTCTTCACGATCGTCTCGGCGATGTAGTCCTTCGCCTTGGTCAGCAGGACGCCGCGGAAGTAGTTGGCCAGCTGGTCGGAGGTGAACTGGGGGCTGGTGGCCGACAGCTGGGTGACGAACGCGCGCGAGTCCGCGACCTGTATTCCGAACTGGCCGAACGCGCGCACGGGCAGGAACACGTTGAACTTGGGATCCAGGATGGGAATGGGGTTGTTGGTCCCCCACTTCACGTCCAGGTTGACGGCCTTGTTGACGTAATAGACCTCGGCCGCGAACGGCGTCTCGCCGCCGAAGGGAGCCGCGATCAGCTTCCTCAATAAGGGAATGTTGGCCGTGCGCAAGGTGTGGGTGCCGGGACCGAGGACGTCCAGCGCCGCGCCGCCTTGGAAGAAGATCGCTTCCTGCGCCTGGTTGACGATCACCTGCGTGCCCCAGCTGAGGTTGTCCGGCGGGTAGCGCCAGACGAGAACGTTCGCGGGACCGTCGTATTTGACGCGATCGATGATGGCCATGGTTGTTCCTCCGAGGCTTACTATAGCCCCCGTCCCCCACGTTGTCAACATGCGAATATTTCGGGCTGGTGAAGGGACGGTAAAGGCCTCGCCGCGACGGGACGCGCTAAGGAACGGAGGTAAAACGCGAGCGGGTCGGCTTCAGCTTGGGCGGCGCCGACCCGCCGGCCGAGCCGTGCGCCAGGCGCGTGGAGTCCGCGACCTTGCGCTTGCGGGTGAAATCGTTCGCGCGCGCGAAGCGCGGACCTTCGGCCTGCGCGGGGCCGCCGGGCGCCGCGGCGCCGGCGCCGCTGGGAAGCCGCGCGAGATCCTCCTGGTCCGGCGCGGCCGGCCCTTCCTCGTCCGCGCCGGCGCCGAGGGTTCCCGCGGCCTTCAGCGCGTAGTCCTCCGGGAACAAGCGCGATAGGAAGCGCCGCTCGACG